>Ga0209162_1000652_pt1 | contig 37062 bp, 30 predicted proteins | sample YNPNPMetaG_FD_187121 | JGI IMG/M metagenome (GOLD analysis project Ga0209162, IMG submission 187121) | Anoxygenic and chlorotrophic microbial mat microbial communities from Yellowstone National Park, USA - YNP NP MetaG (SPAdes) (version 2) ...
TATGACCACTATCATGGAATGTTTTCAAAGCAATTGCAGATTAACCGGTCTTTCGAGGCTTTCGTCTTCGAGCTTTTCGGCTGTCTATTTCGATCTCATCTGCCCCGGTGTGCGACGAAGTCGCCCCTTTCAGCGCGGCGCGGCACAGCGCCGAACTTGCAACGAACGCCCTTATCTCGCCGCGATCATTTGGTTGCGGCTGCGCCGCGCTGAGCATTTGGTTCTTGCGAGGTATAGCTCGACCAAGAGGTTGATGGTCTTCTGCATTTTTGGGCGAGGCCTCGATCTGGTTTTCGGCGTAGTCGGGGCATTCAGCACCCTGCTGTTGATCGCTGTCTTTAAGTGACTGGTCAGAGGCAGTTCACATGAAGCCCAAGCAACCGCTGCATGGAAGGGCGACTCCACGACGCCGGCTGGCAATTCGAACGCCGCGGGCGGGTGGCGAATGCCGAGATGAATCGTCCGCGTTTGAACCGGATTTTTTCAGTTTCATTCAGAAGCAAATGAAAATAATCTTGTCATAGTCACGTCTTCTGCCCATAGTTTGCCCATCGGGTTTCAACTAGCTGACTCAGAAATGAAAAAAAGTGCCACACCCGACCCATGGACGATCGCTGCTGAGACTTGGGCATCCGAGACAGCGGCTGTGGCTGCATTGTCGAAGATCGTAAATCCTGAGGCGTTTCGGCGCTGCGTTAGGGTCCTGGCTGATTGTCGGGGACGGATTCTGACGACCGGTTGCGGCACGTCGGCGGCCGCGGCAAGGAAGATCGCGCATTCGCTTTGTTGCATCGAGCGTCCGGCGGCGTTTTTGAATCCGAGCGACGCTGTGCATGGCGCGCTTGGGTTGGTGCAGTCCGGCGATGTGGTGGTAGCGATCTCGAAGGGTGGTGGTACGCGGGAACTGTTGAACCTGCTGCCTGCGTGCAAGACAAAGAACGCTTACCTGATCGCCGTGACAGAGAATCCCGGGTCACCCCTGGCGGTCGCAGCGGACCTGATTCTGCGGGTGCGCGTCGAGCGGGAGCCTGATCCATTCAACATGCTGGCGACGGCCAGCACACTTGCTGTGATTGCGGTTTTCGATGCGGTTTGCATTGCTCTGATGCATTTGACGGGCTACACGCGAGAACAGTTTGCTGTGATTCATCCGAGTGGCGCGGTAGGTGCACGGCTTCAGCAGCATGTAGGTGGGTCATCCGATAGCCCTGTATGAAAGCTGCCTGTTTGACCGCTCGACAAACAATCGAGGTCCGGGACTTGCCAGAGCCGGCCTGTCCGGCGGACGGCCTGGTTTTGGCGATGCGTGCCTGTGGGGTGTGTGGTTCGGACCTGCGCCGGTGGGGCGAAGGGCCACCGGCCGGCGTTGCGCGCCTTGTTCAGGGTCACGAGCTGGCTGGTGTGGTGATCGAGGTTGGGCCAAGGGCATCAAGGTTTGGTGTAGGCGACCGGGTGGCGGTTGCGCCGGACATTCATTGTGGTGTTTGTTGGTATTGTCGGCGTGGCCTTTACAACCTTTGTTTGGAGCTGAAGCTGCTGGGGATCACGCCCGGGCTGGACGGCGGTTTTGCCGAGCGGGTGGCACTTGACGGGGCGGTGTTGCGCAACGGCATTGTACATGCGATGCCCGAGGGGCTTGGTTGGCATGAGGGTGCCCTTGCGGAAATGTTGTCGTCGGTGTTGGCAGCGCATGAGAAATGCAGTACCTCGCTCGGTGAGACGGTGGTGGTGTTGGGCGCCGGACCGGTTGGGTGCCTTCACATGGTGGTGGCACGAGCGCGCGGCGCGCAGGTAATGGTGAGCGAACCGAACCCTGCTCGGCGCAAGCTTGCTGAAAGGTTTGCCCCGGACGTCATGCTCGACCCGGCGTGTCAGGACGTTGTCAGGGAGGTACTGCGATGGACTGGTGGACTTGGGGCTGACGTTGTGATTTGTGCCAATCCGGTTGCCGACACGCAGGCGCGGGCGGTCGAGATGAGCCGGCGGGGCGGCCGGATTGTGTTTTTTGGCGGGTTGCCCAAGGCCGATCCGGTGACACGGCTCGATGCCAATCTCATCCATTACGGCGAGCGGGTGGTGATGGGTGTGTTTTCCTACCACCCGCGTTTTCATGAGCAAGCGCTGGAGCTGTTGCGGCGCCGCGCGGTGGACGTCGGTCAATTCGTGACGCACGTGCTTCCACTTTCGCGGGTGAGCGAGGCGTTTGCCATTGCTGCCGCGGGGGATGCTCTGAAAGTGGTGGTGGAATCCGATTGACCGCAGTGGCTGGGCAATGAACGCAATCAACGAACGGCTGTTGGAACTCGAGGCAAAGGGAAGACCCGTCACTGTCGGCCTGATTGGTGCCGGCCAGATGGGCCAGGAAATCCTCTGCCAAGTGCAGTTGATGAAGGGGGTCCGGGTGCCAGTGGTTGTGGACGTGAGTTTCGAGCGGGTCGAGGCGGCATGCTGCATGGCCGGGCTTCCGGCTGAGCGTGTGGTTCGCGCGAACGATCCTGAAGCTGCGCGGCGGGTCGTTGCCGGCGGCGGCTGTGTAGCTGCCACCGACTGGCGAGTAGTCACGGCTTTGTCCGAGGTCCAGGTTGTGATTGACGCTACCGGCGTACCGGAGCTTGGCGCTGCCATTGCGATGGCGGCCATTACAACGCGGCAGCATATTGTGATGATGAATGTCGAGTGCGACGTCACCGTCGGGCCCTTGCTGCGACGGAAAGCCGAGGATGCGGGAGTTATTTACACCCTGGCCGCGGGCGATGAACCGGCTGCGATCATTGAACTTTTCCGCTTTGCCACGGCGTTGGGTTTCGAGGTGGTTTGCGCGGGCAAGGGTAAGAACAATCCGTTGGACATCAACGCCACACCTGACGCGTTGGCCGCCAAGGCGAAAGCCCGCGACATGAGCCCGCGAATGCTGTGCGAATTTGTTGACGGCTCGAAAACGGCTGTCGAGATGTGCAGCGTGGCCAATGCGACCGGTCTTGTCCCGGATGTGCGGGGGATGCACGGTGCCTCGGCCACGCGTGACACGCTGCATCAGGTCTTTTGCCCGCAGGCCGACGGAGGCGTGCTGCGAGGCAAAGGTGTGGTCGATTTTGCCATCGGCGTGCATCCGGGCGTGTTTGTGGTATTCACCACCGACCAGCCACGGTTGCGACACGGGCTGATCCAGCGGGACATGGGGCACGGTCCGTACTATTTGTTATTTCGGCCATATCACCTGTGCAGCATCGAGGTACCGCTGACTTGTGCGCAGGCGGTGATTTATGGTGAGTCCAGTGGTCATCCGCTGCAGCGGCCTGTGGCTGAATGCATTGCCATTGCCAAACGCGACCTGCGCGCCGGGCAAACGCTCGATGCAATCGGCGAATACTGTTACCGCGGTTCCATCGACACTGTGGCCGCTGCGCGCGCCGAAAACCTCCTGCCGCTCGGCCTGGCGCGGGGTTGCGTGCTGCGGCACAATGTGCGTTGTGGTCAACCCATACGCTACGACGATGTTGAGGCTGTCCCCGACACGCTGTTGGCGCGCCTGCGCAGAGAACAGGACGAATTGTGTTTCGCCTCTCCCGCGCAGGTTCCCCACTCCAGTGCCCAGCAACCCAGAACCAAAGACCAAGAACCACGAACCACGAACCACCCACCATGTGTTTGATCGGTCTTGACATCGGGACAACTGGTTGTAAGGCGGTCGTATTCGACCCGGAAGGTCGTGTGCTGGCCTGCGCATCCCGTGAATACGGCATGGTTTGCGATGCGCCGGCCAAAGCAGAGCAGGATGCCGAGCAGGTTTGGGCCCTTGCCAAGGAGGTCTTGCGTGAACTGGCGGCAACAGGCCACACACGCGACGCGCGCGCCATGAGCGTGTCGGTTCAAGGTGACGCCATAATTCCTGTGGACCGCGAGTTTCGGGCGTTACACCCGGCGCTGCTGGGCATGGACTATCGTTCGGCGCCACAAGCCCGCCAGTGCGCGGAAATGTTTGGTGAATTTGAATTGTTCAAGCGCACCGGCATGAGGCCGCATCCGCTGAATTCCCTGGCCAAGGTGCTGTTCTTGCGCGAACTGGCGCCGGATGTTTTCGAGCGCTCGTGGAAGATTGTTACTTATGCAGATTTTCTTCTTGGCAAACTCGGCGGCGAAGCGGTGATTGACCACACCATGGCCTCGCGGACGATGGCCTTTGATCTGGCTGATGGTGATTGGTGTGCGGACCTCCACCAGCGGCTCGGGCTGTCGCGGGATTTGTGGTCGGCGCCTGTGCCATCGGGGCAGGTTGTGGGAACGCTGCGGTCGGCTTTGGCCGGCGAACTGGGCTTGCCGCCTCAGTTGGCGCTGGTCAGCGGTGGCCACGACCAAACCTGTGCTGCGCTCGGGGCTGGAGCGGTGCGCGAGGGCCGGGCCGTGGTATCCACTGGGACGGCCGAGGTGTTGTCCACTGCGCTGGACAAGCCGGTGCTCAGCCGTGCGTTTTTCGATGGTTATTACCCGTGCTATCGGCATGTGGTTCCCGGACGTTTTTTCACTTTCGGCCTGAACCACAGTGGCGGCGTGTCGTTGCGTTGGTGGCGGGACCAGTTTGCTGCGTCGGAAGTCGCCGAGGCTGCCGCAAGCGGGCGTGACACGTATGCAGTGATGGACGCGCACATGCCCGGCACGCCTTCGCCGGTGCTGGTGTTGCCGCATTTCAACGGTCGCGGGACACCAGTGTGCGATCTGGCCGCACGCGCGGCGGTGTTGGGATTGACTTTGGCCACTTCGCGGCACGAGGTGTTCAAGGGTTTGCTCGAGGGTTTGTGCTTTGAATTGCGCGCCAACCTCGAGGCCTGGCAGGTGGCGGGGGTGCGCGTGGAAGAACTGGTTGCCGTGGGTGGCGGTGCCAAATCCGCTGCCTGGGTCCAACTCAAAGCGGATGTCCTGGGCCGTCCTGTGCGGACTTTGTGCTGCTCCGAAGCTGCGGCGCTGGGGGCGGCGTTACTGGCCGGCACGGCGGTGGGTGTGTATGCGTCGCTGGATGAGGCAATCTCCCGTGCGGTGGTGCTGGACCGCCAGTTCGACCCGGTGGAGGATCGCGTTGCGTATTACAAGGAACGGTGGGCTGTTTATCGGCGGGCGACGGCGGCGCTCGAACCGCTGAACCCGTTGCTCTGAGCCATGCAATCGTCAGTTCCCAGCAGTTCTCGAAAACCGGATGTGCGCGGGCGCGTGCTGCCGGCGGCGGCGCTCGAACGCATCCCACATCGTTGTTTGATCAAGCTCAAGGCCATTCGGCCCGCTCTCAGGCGGGCGGAGCGCCGTGCCGCGGACTTCCTGCTTGGCCACCCGGAGAAGGTGGCTGAACTGGGCGTGGTCGAGTTTGGTCGTCGAGCCGGCTGCAGTGAGGCGACGGTCGTGCGGCTGGCGCAGCGGCTGGGGTATCCGGGGTTTCCCGAGCTGAAACGCGATTTCGCCGCATTCGAGCCACTGCCCACCTACAGAGACATTGAGCCTGAAGATTCGCCTGAGACGGTTGCGCGCAAGGTGTTCGCCAACTCGATCCAGGCGCTGCATGATACGCTCGAGGCGCTGGACTGGCGGGCCTATCAGGCTGCCGTGGAAGCGCTGGCACGGGCGCAGCGGCTGGCATTCATTGGGCTGGGCAATGCTGCCGTGGTGGCACGCGAGGCGTATCACAAATTCTTGCGCCTGGGCGTTAACTGTTTCACGGCAGAAGACTCTGACCTGCAACTGATCCTGATCAACAACCAACTTGCGCGGGGCGACGTGTTGGTTGCGATTTCCTATACCGGCGAAAGCAAGCCAGTACTGGCGGTGGTGCGCCAGGCGCGCGATCGCGGGATTACCGTGCTCGCGCTGACAAATTTTCCGCGTTCGACGTTGGCGCGGCTGGCAGACGTGACATTGTTGACGGCTGTGTTTCAGGAGCATGTGAACGGTGAGATTGGCTCGAAGCGGCTGGCGCAGTTGGCCGTGCTCGAGAGTCTTTACGTCAACTATCTGCTCCGCGTCGGACCGCGGCTTCGCCGGGACCTGGCAAGGGTTAACCAGGCCCTCGGCGTGAACAAACTGAGGAACCCGTTCCCGGAAAATCCAAACGCACAAAGTTCGCCATGAAACGCAAATATGCTGCTATTGCAGTTCTGTTCGGTTCTTGTGCCGACCGCTACGTATTGCAGGGCTACACACCCGAGCGCAGTTTTGACCAGATGCTTGAGGATGCTCGACAGGTGCCGGGTATCACCGGCATCGAGGTCATCGGCGGCTGGCATATCAACGACCAGAACATGCATGCCCGAGTCCGACAGATTGCGGAAGCGGGTTTTCAACTCGCCGGGGTCATCCCGGAAATCTGGGCCCACCCGAAATGGGGCTGGGGCACGTTTGCATCCACCGACCCCGGTATACGCCGCGAAGCCATCGACCGTGTCAAGGTGGCGATGGACCTTGCTGCCAGCACAGGTTGCAACCATGTCAGCCCGTGGTTCGGCCACGATGGATGGGACTACATCTTTCAGATGGATTACCTCAAGGCCTACGACCGAATCATCGAAGGTCTGATCGAGTGCGCCGACCACAATCCGCAGGTGAAGATTTCCGTCGAGTTCAAGCCAAAGGAACCGCGAACGCACATCCTTGTCAGCAGCACAGCCAAGACTCTGCTGCTGGTCAACGAGGTAAACCGCCCAAACGTCGGCATCAACCTCGACACCGGCCATGCCAACATGGGCTACGAAACCCTGGCCGAGTGCGTGGCTCTGATGAAACGTTTCGGCAACCGGCTCTTTCACCTCCACCTTAACGACAACTACCGTTACTGGGACGACGATATGATTCCGGGCGCGGTCCATACGCTCGAGTGGCTGGAGTTTTTCTGGTGGCTTGACCGGACAGGCTACGACGGCTGGTTTTCGTTGGACGTTTTCGCCTACCGCGAGAAGGACAAGATTGCCGTGGCGCGGGAGTCGATTGCGTGGCTGGAGGCACTCTCGGCCGCCGCCGAGCGGTTACCCGCTGCTGAGTTGGAAACGATCTTTGAAACCGGAGATGCGATGGCCGCGCAACGTCTCATGCGCAAGGCCCTGTTGGGATGAACATCGTCGTTGCAGAACAATCGCACCGCGACCTGTGAAATCCTCAAGACCCCCTGTCGCCATGAAATCAATCTTCACCTCGCCCCAAAAATCGCCGGGGCGCGCACCCGCGTGGTTATACCTCCTGCTGGGAGTTTTGCTGGCCGGTTGCCGCCCGACCGACCGGGGCGCGTCGCAGGGTGACGCGAGTGCGCCTGCGCCTGTGCAAACCATTGGCATCTCGTTCGAGACCTTGCAGACCGAGTTTTGGGTTGCGGCCCTGCGCGCCTTCGAGACCGAGCTGGCTAGGCGAAACATCCAGATGCTCCAGGCTGTGGCCGATGGCGACGCCAACCGGCAGATCGAACAGGTTCGCAACTTCATTACCCGGCGCGTTGATGGCATCATCATGGTGCCGAAAGACGCCCGGGCCTGCATACCGGTCATTCGCGCCGCCAACGCCGCAGGCATTCCGATCGTCCTTTTCAATCGGCCCGCTGCTGAGAGCGATGCAAAGTCGATCGCGGTCGTTGCGGACAATTTCGCGCTTGCCCGCGAGACGGTTGCGTTTCTTGTGGCCGAGGCGCGCAAGGCCGGCGGCAAACACAAGGCTCTCCATTTGATTGGCGACCTTGGCGACATCAATGCCATTGGGCGGCGCGACGGTTTCGATGCAGCAGTCAAGGAGGCGACTGATTTCATCGAGGTGGTCGCTCGCGTGCCAACCGAGTGGAACAACGAGAAGGCTTACGCGGGCGTGGTCAACGCGCTTCAGAAACATCCCGATATCAACCTCATTTTTGCTCCATCCGATTTGCACTTGCCGAGCATTGCGTCGGCGCTGCGCAATGCGGGCAAGTGGCACAAGCGCGGCGAGCCCGGTCACGTGATCTTGGGAGGATTTGATGGCGATGCCACCGCCTATCAAATGCTTGTGGATGGTTACTTGGATGCCACCGGTGTACAGGACGTGTTCTTCGAAGTTAGGGCAAGTATCCAGGCCGTGCTCGACGACAGAGCCGGCAAGACCGTTCCGGCCACGATTTTGGACCCTGGATTTGTTATTCACGCAGCCAACCGCGAGGAAATGGCGCCGCGCATGTGGGGGGCAAAAAAGTAGTTATTGGTTCTTTGTTATTTGTTCGTACTTTTTGGTTTGTTGTTCGTGGTCCGCCGACTCTTATCCAGCTTGCTGACGTCCCAGAACCACTAAGTCGCATCAAAGAACAACGAAGGTTTAACAACAATCGAGTCCCATGTCCCGGACTAACTTCGAGAAACTGGCAGCATATCGTTTGGCTGAACGCCTTGCGGATGAGGCGTGGGAGATTGTCATTCACTGGGACAGCTTGGCCAGGGATACCGTCGGCCGGCAGCTTGTGCGCGCTGTTGACAGCATCGGAGCCAGCACCGCGGAAGGCGTAGGCCGCGGCAGCCACGCAGATAACAGGCGCGTTGTTTGCACCGCCCGCGGCTCACTGAACGAAACCCACCCCCGGTTGCGGCGCGCCTTTCGCTGCGCATCACTGTCTCCTGAGCAGACAGCCCGCCCAAGACCTCTCGTGGGGGAAGTCGCCCCGCGCCTAAGCGCCTATCTCAAGTCCATCGACCGCTTCTCGGGCGTAACATGACCACCTACAACGAACCACCAACCACGAACCACGAACCACGAACCAGAGAACTCGCTATTCGCTGGCTGGAATCGGAGCACTTGGTGTTTGTGTTCACTGCAGTGGGGTTCCTGGTCTTGTGGCCGGTCACACCGGGCCTTGTCACCCGACAAAACCTGTCCAACGTGCTGTTGACTTTGCTGCCATTGCTTGTTTTGGCTTGCGGCCAGACTGTGGTGTTGATCACCGGCGGCATTGACCTTTCGGCGTGTGCCATCATGGCCGTGACGAGTGTCGTAGGCGGACTGGCCATGAACGGTGACACGGGCTGGTTGGCGGGCAGCGTGTGGGCTGTGCCGATTGGCCTTTTGCTGATGGTCGGGGTGGGCCTTGCAATAGGTGCCTTCAATGGTTTTTCCGTCGCCGTTCTGCGCATGCCGCCTTTCATGGTCACTCTGACTGGCATGATGTTCTTTGGCGGCCTGGCCACATGGCTTACCCGGTCGGAAACGATTTACAATCTTCCCTCCGCGTTTAACGCGCTTGGCGGTTGTTTGCCGCTGGTGGCAACACTGGCATTCGGGCTTGCGCTGGTTGTGCACATGTTGCTGAGCCGTACGTTGTATGGGCGCTGGTTTTACGCTGTTGGCCAGAACACCCGCATGGCCCGGGTTAGCGGCGTGCCAGTGAGCGCTGTAACCTTCGGCGCATATGTCCTCAGCGGCCTGCTGGCTGCAGCGGCAGCGATTCTTTACACGGGACAAGCAGAGACAGCATCTCCGTTTTTGGGGCAGAGGCTGTTGCTGGACGTGATCGCCGCGACGGTGATTGGCGGGACAAGTCTGTTTGGCGGGCGGGGTAAGGTTGTCTGGACTGTTTACGGGGTACTGTTCATCAAGCTGCTGGACAACAGTTTGAATCTGCTGAACTGCACCTATTTCACCGTTACGATGGTCAAGGGCGCGGCGGTGTTGGCGGCCGCGCTGCTGGATGCCACTCGCCGACGTTGGCTGGAGGTGGGGACATGAGCGCGCTGCTTCAGTTCGATGGTATCACCAAGCGGTTCGGCGGTGTGCCGGTGTTGCGCGATATCACGCTCGCTTTGCAGCCGGGCATCACGCTTGGCATGGTCGGTGAAAACGGCGCTGGCAAATCCACGCTGCTGAACATCCTGGGCGGTAATCTTCGACCCGATGCAGGCCGAATGACCTGGGAAGGCGGCGCGTACGCGCCCACAGGCCCCGCCGATGCCGAGGCTGTCGGCATTGCCTTCGTGCATCAGGAGTTGAACCTGTTCCCGAACCTGAGCATTGGGGAGAACCTGTTTCTGACGCGTTTTCCGCGGCGCGGGCGCTGGCCGGTCATTCATCATCGCGCGGTGGCGACCGAAACCGCCCGTTGGCTGCTGGAGGTTGGGTTGACCGCCCCGCCGGACACACTGGTTGAAAGCCTCTCGGCCGGCGAACGGCAATTGGTCGAAATCGCCCGCGCGCTCAGCAGCCAGCCCCGGCTGATCCTATTCGATGAACCTACAACTTCCCTGAGTGAGCGTGAAACGCGGCAGTTCTTTGCGCTCATGGAGCGCCTGCGGGCCCGCGGGCTAACAATGATCTACATCTCGCACACGCTTGAAGACGTATTGCGGTTGAGTGACGAATTGGCCGTGCTGCGCGACGGCACGCTGGTGGCTCACGGGCCGCGGGCCGAGTTCGATGTTGATCGACTGGTCACGCTAATGGTGGGACGTCGGTTGGACCAGCTCTTCCCGGCAAGGCAACGGGCGCCGGTGGTTGGCAACGAGCCCGCCGTTGAGGAGAGGCCGATCGATCCCCGTCAAGCAGCGCAAGTGAAGGCTCGGTCCGGAACAGGCACGGTTCCGCGCGGGCCATGCCGGCCTTTGCTCGAGGTCCGGGGTCTGACGCGCACCGGAGTGGTGCAGGACATATCTTTCCAATTGAACGCCGGTGAGGTGCTCGGCGTGTTCGGCCTGATGGGCGCTGGCAGGAGCGAGTTGGCACAGATTCTGTTCGGCCTCGAGCCGTTCGAGGCCGGGAGCGTCAGCATCTGCGGCCGACCGCTGGTCTCGCCGCGGCCAACGCACTGTCTAAGAGAAGGGATGGCTTACCTTACCGAGAGCCGGCACGAGGATGGTCTGGCTCTCGAGGCTTCGATCGCCGAAAACCTTGCCCTGGTCACGCTGCGCAGTCACGCTCGCTCCGGTACGGGCTGGTTAAACCGCGTTACACTTGCCGCCGCCGTGCGCAGTATCCGCGAGGCTGTGCGCCTTACCCCCACAGCCCGTGACGACGCGCCGGTTCGCACCCTCAGCGGGGGCAACCAACAAAGGGTTGTGTTGGGTAAGTGGCTGTTGGCGAAACCACAGGTGCTCATCCTCGACGAGCCCACGCGCGGCATTGACGTGGGCGCGAAATTCGAGATTCATCAGCTCATATTGCAGCGGGCCGAGGCAGGCGCGGGTGTGCTAATAATTTCGTCAGAGCTGGAGGAGCTGATCGGCCTGTGCGACCGCATTCTGGTGATGCGACGGGGCGAGCTGGTGGACGAACTGTCGCGGTCGAAGTTTGATCGAGAACGCATTCTGCGCGCCGCTTTGCACGAAAGGAGTGCTACGTGAACACGGCCCGACGGCATGCCACCTTGCTGATGTTGAACAACGTGCCGATGGTGTTGTTCGTGGCGGCGCTGTTTGGTTTTGGCGCACTGGCGCCGTCGTTTCTTACACCTGCTAACTTGCTCAACCTGCTTGTTCAGGCTTCGGCCACAGCCATCGTGGCCACGGGCGCGACTTTCGTGTTGCTGACCGCCGGGGTGGACCTCTCGGTGGGCTCAATCATGTTTGTTGCTGCAGCACTCAGTGGCAAGCTGCTCCTCACGCAGGATTGGAGTCCTCCTTTGGTGTTCGGGAGCATGGTATTACTGGGTGGCGTGTGCGGATTGCTCAACGGCTTTTTGGTCGCGCGCCTGGGTCTGATTGCCTTCATCGCCACCCTGGGCACGCAGTATCTCGGGCGCGGGTTTGGCATGTGGTTGACCGAGACACGCGCCATGAACTTGCCCGAGAACTTCACTCAACTGGCCTCGCTCCGCTTGCTCGGCGTGCCCTTGCCGGTGCTGGCGGCGGCGCTGGTGGTCGGCCTGGCCCACGGGCTGTTGATGCACACGCCAGTTGGCCGGCAGGTTTACGCAGTCGGCCAGGATGCGGCTGCCGCCCGCAAGGCGGGCATTAATGTTCCGGCGGTGTTGTGGCTCGTCTATGTACTTTGTGGTCTCTGCGCTGGTTTGGGCGGGGCGGTGGCCCTGGCCCAGATTGGTTCGGTAGCACCTACCTTCGGCATGAACCGCGAATTCAGCGCAATTGCGGCAGCCGTGCTGGGTGGCACAAGTCTCTTTGGAGGCCGTGGCCGGGTTTGGCCGGGCACGGCCTTTGGCGCGGTGTTGATCCAGGCCGTCGAAAATGGACTGCACAATGCCAATGCCGACCCTTACTTCTACCCGTTGGTCACCGGCGGAATCATTTTCGTCGCCGTTCTGCTGGACAGTGTGCGAAGCCGGTTGCTTGGCGCCTTGGGACGGCGGCGGATTCGACCGAATTAACCTCTGCCTGCGATCGACTATGAACTCCAGATTTACAAATCCGATGAACAAATCACCTGCTGCCTTCACCCTCATTGAGCTGTTGGTGGTTATAGCGATCATTGCAATCCTGGCGGCCATGCTGCTTCCCGCGCTGGGTCGCGCCAAAACCAAGGCCGCCGGTATCCATTGCATGAACAGCCTGCGTCAGGTGGCGCTGGGCTGGCGCATGTACGCCGACGACAACAACGACACCGCGCTGGGGCCGTTCCGTTCCGCGCAGTCGGATCCGCCTGTCTGGGTTGACGGCGGCTGGGACTGGCAGGGCACAGATGGCGCCAACCCGCGCATCCTCACCAACAGTCCAACCTGGCCCTACATCACCTCGCTCGAGGCGTTTCGCTGCGCCGCCGACAAGAGTCGGCTCCGCGTCGGGGACAAACTGGTGCCGCGGGTGATCAGTTTCACGGCCAACGCCTTTATGGGCCCGCCCAGCGGCTGGGTAACCCCGGTCACGAAATACAAGAGCGTCCGCCGCCTGGCCGACCTCACCGGTCCTGGTCCGACAGAGGTGTACATCCTGCTGGACGAGCACGAAAACAGCATCAACGATGCGCACTATTTCCCCTTCGAGAACATGAACGCGTACAACCGCAACATTTGGCTCGACGCCCCTTCGGGCCGCCACGGCAACGCCGCCGGTTTGTGCTTCGCGGACGGCCACGCGGAAATCCGCAAGTGGCGTACGCCGGGTTTGAGCAAGTCTCTCAAACGCCCGGACGGCGCCACGGACCGGCCCTATCCGAACATCCCGTTCATCGGCCCCTCGGAGCTCCAAGACTACCAATGGATGACCAATCACATCGCGCCGTTGCGCTGAACCTCAGATCGATCCAGGGCATGAAAAGATTCTTCCAATCCGTACTGCGACTGAGTGCCCTTGGGGTGTGCCTGAGCGTGCTGGCAACCGCGCTGGCGGGCGCCGCGCCGTTACCCCGGCTCAAAGTCAGCGACAACAAGCGTTTTCTGGTGACCGAAACCGGCCAGCCGTTTTTCTGGCTGGGCGATACGGCTTGGTGGATTCGTCATCTGCCGCCGCTGCCGCTCGAGCACTATCTTTCGACCCGCACCAAGCAGGGCTTCAATGTGATCCAAGTCCATTGTGGCTTTTCGGTCACGAATCACGCAGGTGCCGCTGCCTTCGTGAACAACGAGCCGGAGTCGCCCAACGAGCCTTTCTGGCGCGATCTGGACCACTTGGTAGCTCGGGCGCGCGAGCACCGGCTTTACGTGGCTCTGGTCCCGATGTGGGGCGATGAATACGGGCGTGCGTTTGGCACAAACGCCACCAGGGCTTTTGCCTTTGGTCGCTGGATTGGCCGGCGCTATGCGGCGGAACCGCACGTCGTTTGGATTGTTAGCGGTGAGTACGACGCCATCAACGGCTATAAGCTGCCGATCCAGCCTGCCCAGAAACAGCTTTTGATTGCCGTGGCACAAGGCTTGAGGGACGCCCATGGTGGCAGGCAGCTCATGACGATCCATCCGGGTGTGGCTCGAAGCTCAGCGGTGGACTTCCACGAGGAACCATGGCTGGCTTTTAACATGCTCCAGTCGGGACATCTAATCGACAGCACTGCAAACGGCTTGCCGGAGAACCACACGCTCATCGCCAACGCTTACCTTCGCAAGCCCATCAAGCCGGTGCTGGATGGCGAACCCATCCACGAAGACACCCCAAACGCAGTCTGGCTCGTGAAGCACATCAACGGACCGCGGGCCGGCCCGGACGTGGTGCGACGGAAGGCCTATTGGGCCGTGTTCTCAGGTGCCTGTGGACACACATACGGCCCCAGCGCGGCGCAGCCGCAACCGAAGGATCGCGGCGAGATAAACGCGTTTGTTCCAGACTTGGCACTTCGCCGCGCCGCGCTGAAAAGGGCGACTTCGTCGCCCACGGGGGAGGTGAGATTGGGATCAATGCCCGAACAGCTTCAAGACAACAGTCTCGAACCGTTCCCTAAAATCAACTCCGTGCCTGTCCCCGCGGGAGACGGAAAACATGATCCCGGTCCCAGATGTTCCCCGCTGTCGCCCATCTCACCGCGTCTGGCTTCCTCATCAATGATCACGGCTCAATTCATGCAACTGCGGAGGAACTCCGGCCCAGCCGTGGTTATTGCAACAACGGCTTGACCAAGCCAACCCGTTGCCCCGGATTCCCTCTCCCCCCGGAGAGGGCAAGGGTGAGGGCCCCAGACCGGTCAATGGACAGTCAACCTCCAAAACAATCGACAGGACCAATCATGAAACCGTGCAGAAAGTCTGGGCAGATTCTGCAACATTGTACTCCAAAGGCCGCACTGTGGTCACCGCACTACTCGCTGCCAGAGAAGCGGATACTGACAAACTGAGCAAACTCGCAGTCTGAAAATCTTCGCAAACATGATCGATTTCTCAATATAGTAATACAATGACGTTTACGGCTTTTTCACTCCGGCGTTTCCGGGACAGGTGCTTTCCCTCAGCACTCGGCCCAGCGGGCCAGGCCAGCGCGAGTTCGTTCCGCCTGAGCAAGGCAGGGACCTCGACCGGGTATTGGTACTTGACGACATCAGCCGGAAGTTTACAGCCCCTGAAACCTCCAATCGCAGCCGCCTATGAAGACCGCCTTGTTCACGATTCCACTATTGCTCACTGCGGCGATGCTTGAAACTCGAGGCGTCGCCGGTGCCCCGACATTCCCACTTAAGGTCAGCGAAAACCGACGTTACCTTGTGGACCAAAATGGAGCGCCGTTTCTCTACCACGCCGACACGGCATGGATGCTTTTACTCAAGCTTACCGAAACCGAGGCGCGGGAATACATGGCCCGGCGCAAGGAACAGGGCTTCAACGCGCTGCAAGTCATGCTCACGGGCTTTTTGGGAATGACCAACCGCGCAGGTGAATTGCCGTTTGCTGGCACACCGCCGGAGCAGGATTTCGCTCAACCGAACGAGAGGTTCTTCACCCATGTTGATCGCGTCATCGCCGAAGCGGAGCGACAAGGCATGTTGCTTGCCATCGCGCCGGCGTGGTCCGGGTGCTGCGGCGAAGGTTGGGCGGGAAAGCTGGGTGATGGTCGCCTGAAACCAATGAATGCAAACGGTCCTGCCAAGTGCCACGCATTTGGCAAATGGCTGGGTACACGGTACGGGCGTTTCAGCCATGTCATGTGGATTCTTGGTGGCGACAACGATCCTGACAACGCCCGCGCCGAAATTCGCGCGCTTGGTCTGGGACTCAAGGAGGCCGCACCACACCAACTCATCACCTATCATGCCGCCTCGTCGCATTCGAGCACCGACGTGTGGCCCGCCGACGAACCCTGGCTGGATGTTTCCATGGTTTACACTTACTTCCGTGGCTTCGACAAAGCGTGGAACAAGAATCAGCCGGACGTCTATGAAGTCAGCCATGCCGAGTTCGCCAAGATTCCTGTCCGTCCGTTCTTCCTCGGGGAATCAACCTATGAAGGGGAGCATGGCGACTGGGGGAGCGCATTGCAGGCGCGTAAGCAGGCTTACTGGTGCGTGCTCGGCGGCGGTTGCGGCCATGCCTATGGGTCGCCCAACTGGAACTTTCCAGCTCATTGGCGGGATGTGCTCGAACTGCCCGGCGCGAACAGTCTGAAACACCTCCGTGCGCTGCTGGAGTCGAGGTCTTGGTGCAAGCTCATGCCCGATATAAACAACCTCGTCGCCATGGACGGTTGTGGCCGATTCGCGACGAATGATTACACCTTGACCGCGCTGGCATGCGACGGCTCGTTTGCGCTGAGTTATCTCCCGAGAAAACGCGCCTTGACCATTGACCTCAGCAAAGTCACCGGCCCCAAGGTGGTTGCGGCATGGTTCAACCCGCGCACGGGTCAAACCATGCATTTTTGGGAAATCACTGAAAAGAACCGCCAAATCTTCGAGCCTCCATCCGATGGCGACTGGGTGTTGGTGCTAGATGATGCCTCGCGGAACCACCCGCCACCCGGACAAAAGCCGTGAAAGCACTTCGACTAGTCTTGGCGTTGCTGTTACCTCCGGCGCTCTGTTTGGCCGATGGCAGACCAGTGCGTTTCATCCCTTTCCATCAGGCGGCGGTTATGGACACCCACTGGAAACTGCTGCTCGACCGCAATCGTGCCATCACCATTCCGCACATCCTCCGCATGTGCCGTGAGGTGGGCATTGTCGCCAACTTCGAGCGCGTGGACGTTTGCGGACACGAGGAAGTCGAGCCGGCGGTGGTCCGCCTCTACGAGGCCACAGGCGACGCGCGCTGGTGGAAGCTGGCGAAGTTCTTTGTGGACACGCGCGGGACCGAGGCGGGCGGACGGCGCAAACGCGGTGAATTCTCTCGGGATCACGCGCCGTTGTTCGACCAGACCGAGGCCGTCGGGCAGGCGCCGCGGGCGACATACTTCTACTCGTCTGCGGCCGATATCGGGCGCATCACCGGTGATGAACGGTACTACACGGCGTTGCGAAGGCTGTGGGAGGATGTGGTGACACGCAAGTTATATCTGCACGGAGGCATTGGATCACGGCATGAAAACGAGGGTTTCGGTGCGGCCTGCGAGCTGCCGAACCTGACAGCCTGCGCCGAGGTCTGTGCGGCTGTGTCGTTTGTGATGTGGTCCACGCGGATGTTCCGTCTCGAGGCGGACGCGCGTTATTTCGACGTGATCGAGCGCACGCTCTACAACAATCGCGCCGCCGGCCCGCCCACGCTCACGGTGAACGGACAGCCCGTGGAACTGCGGAACGTGCTGACAAGTGGGTTCGCCCGCCTCGCGCGTGACTGGCGCTCCGGCGATATGGTCGAACTCGAGCTGCCCATGCCCGTGCGCCGCGTTGTCGCACGTCCGGAAGTGAAGGACTGCCTTGGAAAAGTCGCGCTCCAGCGCGGGCCGTCCCGCTCTGTGCGCGGAACCCCATCGCAAGATCAGGGCTCTGCGTTCTGCAACTTGGCGCGCTCCCAACGGGGCGATGCTTCTTTTTTCGTCTTCTTTTCCTTTTTTCGTCTAACCGAAAGAACCGACAAGTGATTTTTGGGTGATAGCAGAAAAAAGCGAAAGAAGACGAGAGTGTCATTGGCAGAAAAATTGATGGCAGAAAGATGGAGGGCAGAAAAATGGAGGGCAGAAAAATGAGGTGGTGAAAGATTACGGCGGTCGTTCCGGCGCGGCGGGGTAGCAATCGCGGTTGGGAGCGCGCCCGTCCCCGGGCGCATAGATGTGCGATCGGCTATGACCACTATCATGGAATGTTTTCAAAGCAATTGCAGATTAACCGGTCTTTCGAGGCTTTCGTCTTCGAGCTTTTCGGCTGTCTATTTCGATCTCATCTGCCCCGTGTGCGACGAAGTCGCCCCTTTCAGCGCGGCGCGGCACAGCGCCGAACTTGCAACGAACGCCCTTATCTCGCCGCGGTCATTCGGCTGCGGCTGCGCCGCGCTGAGATGCAATGTTGGTTATCGGCCCGGCAAAAAAACCGCCACCCAGAGATTTCACCAATGCCACGGCCGCCACGAATCGTTGTCCGCGCAGACGCGCCACAGCACGCTCGCGTTCGAGCACCGTGTTTTGGGCCGTGGTCACGTGCAGATAGCTGACCAGGCCGGAGCGATAGCGGTTCTGAGCGATTTCGAGTTGCTTGCGTGCCGACGCCAGAGCAGCCAGTTCCTGTTCGTATTGATCGGCCAACAAACGTTGCGCAGCAAGGTTGTCCTCGACCTCGGCAAACGCGCGCAAAATAGTGTCGCGATACCGCGCGACGGTTTCCTGGTAGGCTGCTTTTGTCCGGCGCATCTCTGCGCTTCTGCGACCGCCTTCGAACAATGGCAACGACACCGACGGCCCGACCGCCCATAATCGACTGGGCCAGTCGAACAGTGTGCCTGCGTCAATGCTTTGGAAACCGGCAAGGCCGTTAAACCGGGCCACCGGGAAGAACGCCGCCTTGGCGACGCCGATGGCAGCGTTGGCGGCGGCCATGCGTTGTTCGGCAGCGGCAATGTCGGGTCGGCGTTCGAGCAAAGATGATGGCAACTCGGGCGGAATGAACGGAGATTCGCGGTCGAGCGGCACTGGGGGCAGATGGAACATGGTCGCCGGCTGACCGGTCAATGTGGCGACCGCGTGCTCGAATTTTGCCCGCGTCAACGTGATGGCCGGCAGTTGCGCTTCGGCGGTTTTCAATACGGTTTCCGCCTGTGCGACGTCGAGGTCGGAGACGAGTCCGGCTGCGCGGCGATTGCGGGTCAGTTCCAGCGATTTTCGGTAGGCTTCGATGCTGGCAGCCAGCGCGGTTATTTCGGCGTCCAGCGCGCGGACAGTGAAGTAATCAGCAGCAACTTCGGCAGCGATGGCAAGGCGCACAGATTCTAAATCGGCTGCGTCTGCCCGGGCCGTGGCTCGCGCGGATTCCATCTGCCGTCGCACCCGACCCCAAAGGTCCAATTCATAGCTGAGGTCAAAAGGCAAAACGAAATTGTCGTAGGTGAACGATTTGCCAGCAGGTTCGCCCGTGGTAGCCAGTGGACGGTTAACCGAATCGCGCTGGCGCGTGGCAGAAAAGCCGACGCCGATCCTTGGGAACAGACCTGACCGTGCGACATCTGCAAGCGCACGGGCTTGTGCAAATCGCGCCACTGCAGCTTGAAGTTGCTGATTTGCCCCGGCCGCCATGGCCTCGAGCCGGTTCAATTCATCGTCGCCGAAGATTTCCCACCATGCGCCTTTGGGCAGATGTGCTTGGGGCGTGGCGGTTTTCCATTCGTTGGACGCACCGGCGTACGCGTCCGGCATCGTCGTCACTGCCACAGGCCGGTGGTAGTCAGGTCCGACGACGCAACCCGCGAACAGCATCAGCGCCAGCAAAAGCGGAACGAGTTGGCGCGAGGTCGCGAGCCACTCGACCAGCCACAAGGTTTTGCAGTGCGCCAGCCCTCTGCCGCTTTTCGTTTGCGCGGTTGTGTGCAAAGCGGCAGAGGACTGCCACAGTCCATGACGCTGTCGCGTTTGCCGGAGCGCCGTTGGAAGATGGACGTTCATTTACCTTTCCCAGTTGGCGCGGCTTCCGGCTTGGCTGCGACGGCGATTCGCACCGTTGCGCCATCGGCCAGCGAATCGGGCGGGTTCAGTATCACGCGGTCGTTGGTGCTGACGCCGCCAAGAACCTCGACGAACGCCCCATAATCCCGACCCAGCTTGACATCCCGCAGTTCGACTTTGCCATCAGGCAAGACCAAGCCCACCTGCGGGCCTTCGGCACGGAACAACAGCGCGTTGCCCGGCAGCGTGAGCGGCGAAGCGCCTTTCGCGCCGACGAATTTCACCTCTCCAAAACACCCGGCCAGGATTTCGCCGCGCGAGTTGTCCACCTCGAGCTCGGTCAACAACGTGCGCGAGTCGGCGGAAATTGCGCCTGCAGTGCGCGCGATCGTGCAGGTGAAAACCAGGTTCGGTTTTTCAGGGATGACCAGTTCGGCTGATTGGCCCTGAGCGATTTTCAGCGCCTCAGCCTGGGGCACGCGCACATACACACGCAACTTGTCGGTCTGCGCGAGCCGGAACAGTTCCTTGCCGCCGCTCGCAGTCACCAAGTCGCCCACATCCACATTGCGCGCTGTGACCACGCCGGCGAACGGCGCGGTGATGCGAGCGAAGCCTTTCAATTCCTCGAGCCGCCGCACGTTGGCCTGCGCGGCCTTAACAGTCGCAGTTTTGAAGGCAAAGTCGGCCTGTTTTTCTGCTGTTTCTTGCTCGCTTACGCTGGCTGTCTTGAGCAACTCGGTGTAGCGCTCGGCAGTAGTTTTGGCCAGGGCCAGCGCGGCCTCGGACTCGGCCAGTTGATGGCGAGCGCGTTCCAGCTCCTGATCCAGCTCGGGCGTTTCGATTTCAGCGAGCAATTGACCGGCTTCGACCCGTTCACCGAGGTCCACGAGCCATCGTTTCAGGTACCCGCTGGCGCGGGCGTAGATGGGCGCTTCGATCCATGGCTTGATTTCAGCCGGCAGCGGGAGACCGGCCATGGGCTTGGCAGGTGCGGGCACAACGACGGCAACTGTCGGCACAGCCAGCTCGCGTGTTTCAGCGGCCCAAGCGGCGCGGTGCCGCAGTCGCGGCAAAAACCCGGTGATCACTGCCACCACCAGCAGCACGAACAGAACGAGCGCGGCGCGGAAAAGTTTCGGGCTGGATTGTGACGGAATGGACGCTTCAGAATTCATAACGCTTCACAGTTTCATTGTATCGGGTGGAATGGCCGCATCGAGGTCCTCGGAAGTCTTCACCGGCACGCGGCGATGCAGAATGGTGAACACCGCCGGCACGAAGAACAGCGTCGCGAACGTGGCCACGATCAGCCCGCCGATCACTGCGCGACCCAGCGGTGCGTTCTGCTCGCCGCCCTCGCCCAATCCGAGCGCCATCGGCAACATGCCGATAATCATCGCCAGTGCGGTCATCAGCACCGGGCGCAACCGACCCACGCCGGCTTCCCACGCAGCGGTCAGGACGTCCATACCGCGGCGCAAATTGTTACGAGCAAATGTGACGAGCAACACGGCGTTGGCAGTACCGACGCCAAGGCTCATGATTGTGCCCATCAAGGCCGGCACGCTCAACGTGGTGAAGGTCAGATACAGTCCCCAAATCACGCCCGCGATTGCGCCCAGCAAGGCGGTGAGGATGATGAATGGATCGAGCCAGCTCTGGAAATTGACCACCAACAGCAGATAAACCAGCACCAGTGCCATGACCATTCCAACTGCCAGCCCAAGGTAGCTTGCGTTCATCGTTTGCGCCTGGCCGCGCAGCACGATGAAGCTGCCGCGCGGCAATTCCTTTTCCGCCTGCGCGATGAGCGGTTTGATGTCGCGCAAGACGCCGCCCAGGTCACGGCCATTCACCCCTGCCAACACGTCAATGACCGGCATCACGTTGTAGTGGTTAATGATGGGTGGAATGTTGGTCCGGCGCAGCATGGTCAGGTTGGCGAAGAGTTGAGCATCACCCTCGCTGGAGCGGCTGGCGCTGACCGGGATGGCCTGTAAAGCCGGGACGGAATCTATCGCCGGCTCGGGCACACGCACGTTTACCAGGTATTGAACGCCGTTGCGCGGGTTGAGCCAGTAAATGGGCTGGACCTGGCCGCTCCCGCTGAGACCCAGCAACATCGCGTCGGCCACATCGCGCTGGGTCAAGCCGAGTTGCGATGCCTTGGTGCGGTCGGCAATCAGTTGCAGTTGTGGCAGGTCGGCTGGCTGTTGAACGCGCACGTCGGCAATTCCGGCTATGGCGCGAAGGCGCTCAGCCAACCGGTAAGCCAGAGCGCGGTTTTGTGCCTGGTCGCGCCCGACAATCTGGATGTCAAATGGCGCAGGCAGACCGAAATTGATGGTCTGGCTCACGATATCAGCCGGCAGGAAATAAAACGTCACGCCAGGGAACTCGCGGTTCAGTCGCGTCCGCAAACGTCGCACGTAATCTGCTGTTGGCCGATGCCCGCGACGCAGTGACACCAGAATGTCCGCATCGCCGCTGCCCACCAGCCCGCTGTCAATGTAGGTCAGCGGGATGCCGCCCCAGGGCAGACCAATGTTATCTATAATGCCAGCCAGTTCGTGCTGCGGAATTTCGCTGCGGATCACATGCTCGACCTGATCAGCCAGTCTCGCTGTTTCCTCCACGCGCATCCCGCTGCGCGCACGCAGGTGCAATCGAAACTGACCGGCATCTACGGTTGGGAAAAAGTCCTGGCCGAGCCATGGGATCAGGAGAGCCGTGCTGAGGCAGAACGCGAGGAACATCACTGAAAACGCGCCCCGGTGCGCCAGGACAGCGCCGAGCCACCGCCGGTAACCTTCCCGGAAACGGGCAAAGCCGCGCTCGAAAGCCGCCTGCACCGCAACGAACGGGCGCACCCATGGTGCAACGTCGGTGGTATCGGTCAGATGCCCATGATACGCAGCCCGCCGGTAGAACCACATCACCAGCGTCGGCACGAGCGTTCGTGACAACACATAGCTGGCCAACATTGCAAACACGACCGCCTCGGCCAGCGGCACGAACAGGTGGCGCGCCACCCCGGTCAAGAAAAACATCGGCACAAACACGATGCAGATGCACAGCGTGCCCACGAAAGCCGGCAACGCAATCTCCTGCGCGCCGTCCAGGATGGCTTGCACGGTCGGTTTGCCCATGGCCATGTGCCTGTGAACGTTCTCGATCTCGACCGTTGCGTCATCCACCAGGATGCCGACCGACAACGCCAGTCCCCCCAGCGTCATGAGGTTGATGGTTTCGCCCAGCGCATGGAGGACCGTTATCGACGTCAGCACCGACAACGGAATCGAGGTGGCGATGATCAGCGTGCCACGCCACGCGCCGAGAAACAACAGCACCATCAGCGCCGTCAATGATGCGGCGATGACGCCCTCTCTGAGCACGCCGTCAATCGCCGCGCGCACGAAAATGGATTGGTCGGCGAATTCCTGCGCCCGGAGTTCCGGTGGCAACCCACGCAGTACGCGCGGCATCGCTGCTTTCACGCCTCGCACCACTTCGAGAGTCGAAGCTGCGCCACTCTTGAGCACTGTCAGCAACACGCCGCGCACGCCGTTGAGTCGGACAATGTTTTGCTGGGGCTGATAGCCGTCGTGGACGAAGGCCACATCGCGCACCCGGATGACGGCGCCATTGACGGTTTTGACGGGCATGTCGTTGAGTGCGTCCAAGACGGTAGGACTGCTGTTAAGTGCCACGTCAAACTCGGTCGCACCGATTTTGGCCGAGCCACCCGGAAGTATGAGGTTCTGAGCGTCTATTGCATCCACAACTTGTTTGGGCGCAAGGTTGTGCTTTTTGAGCGCCGCCATGTCAAGGTCCACGGCCACCACGCGCGGTTTGCCGCCGTAAGGATAGGGCATGGCCGCACCGGGCACGTTCATCAGCCCCACCCGAACCTGGTTGAAGACCATGTCTTGCAACTCCGATTCGGAGAACTTGGTGCTGGCGAAGCCGTATTGAAGGATTGGCACTGTCGCCGCATTGTAGCGAATGATTATCGGCGGGTTCATGCCACGAGGCAACTGGCGCAGGATGGCCGGACCGGTAGCGGACAGTTGCGCCATGGCCGCGTCCACCGACGCGCCGGGCTGGAGAAACAGCTTGATGACACCCGCACCTTTGTAAGCTGTGGACTCGATGTGCTCGATGTTGTCCACTATGGTGGCGATCATTCGTTCATGGTTGTAGATGATCCGTTGCTCGATCTCCTGCGCGCTCAGGCCGCTATAGGTCCAGACCACGCTCAGCACGGGAATGTTGACCACCGGAAAGATGTCCGTGGGCATCCGCAGCAGCACAAACGGCGTCAGCACAAACAGCACCAACGCAACCACCACGAAGGTGTAAGGCCGGCGCAGAGCTAATCTGACAATCCACATAACTGTCTTTCAGATTCTACTGTGGTTTCCTTTGCTGCTGCCAGTAGCGGATGCGGAGGTCAAACAGACGGCTGACCATGGCAAAGAAGAATGCCGCCGACCAGCCCATCAGCAGCACACCGGTCAGTGATTCCAACACGCCCACCAGCCGCCATGGTCGGGGCAACACCACGTCGCCGTAACCGAGCGTTGTGTAGGTCGCGCCGGAGAAGTAAAAGCTGGTCTCGAAGTCGGGGAGACAGTGTTGCCAGGAGTAACAGCCCGCCCACACGCCGATCTCGAGAACGTGCAGAACCAGAATGACGCCGATCAAGGCGAGGAACAACTGCACATTGCGCCGGGGACTGAAGTTGGCTTCGATTTTGGGCCATTGTCGCGTGTGCCAGTAGAGAAGCATCAGCAATCCAAGGGCGTGAATGATCGCGCTCACAAACGCCAAAACGACAGCGGCAATGATCGGTGCAAACATGATGTGTTTTGGTCAACCGACGGGACCGGGCTGGTAAACGGAGCCTGTGTCCACGCCTTGAGCTAGTAACCAGAGCACGGAATGCACACGGGCTTGCCGTCCTTCATCCGCACGTAGCGTTCGAAAACGTATTCGCCGCATACGCTGCATTTTGTCTTGTTGAACGAGCCTTTGAGCGGGGTAAACCTGAAATCCGGCTTGTCCTCGACCTTGAAGATTGCCTCGTCAGGTTGGGCGTATGTCCATTGAATGACTTCCTGCCGCACCGGCAAAGGAATCTGCGACGGTTCGATGCCCTTCTTGCGGTACGCGAAAAACTCGAATTTACCCAGTGCATCCACGAAATCAGGTTTGATTGAAACACGCACCGCACATTTCCCGGGATGATAGAACGTCGCAGCCAGCTTGCCATAAAAGGTCTTGGCGATGGTCAACTTCCCGTAGGTCGCCCCGGTGGCCACCTGGATGCCGTCCATCAAGCAGGTCTGCGGATGTCCCTCACCCAGCTCCGGGAAGACGTAAAAGCTGTGGTCGGGCTCATGTTCAACACCGAGGCGAGCCATCGCAAGTTTCGCCATTCGATAGCCCAACGGCATGAACGGGCATTGGTGTCCGTGGAATTCAAACGCCCATTCGGGCGGGACGTACAACGTCGTATTTTGTTGATTCGTGTTCATAGTTCACTTTGTTCGGTAGTTTGTTGTCTGCTGCTGGCCACTACAGGATGCCCGCGAGTTTCAGAGCGATCTGTGTGGCGAAAAACCACATAATGCCCGCAAAGGCGATTTTCACAAAGGCAGGGCTGGCCTTCACCGTGACGTGCGAGCCGACTGCCGATCCGAGAATGCACGCCACGGTCGTCACACCCAGAAACCGCAAATCCACGTGCCCGAGCGCAAAATGACCGATTGTTCCAACCAACGAACTCACCGTAACAATGAGCGAATTTGCGCCTGCGGCCATCTGGGCTCCGTATTTCATGTAGAGTACAAGGAACGGGAAGATTATCAACCCGCCTCCCACGCCAATGAGGCTCGAAAGCACGCCCACGCCGAAAGCGAATGCCGTGACCAGGACGACCATGCCCGGCGTCAGCTTCTTGACCTGTTGACCCGGTTTCTCCCTGGCCGAAAACACCATCAGTAAACCGACGGCATACAAAAACCCTGAGAAAATGCCGAGAAGAAGATTCTTGGGCGCCATGCTCGAGAGCACAGCACCAATGAACGAACCCACAATGGTGCCCGGCAGAAAAACCAAGCAAAACCGGTAGTCCACCAGTTTGTTTCGCTGAAAGACGATCGTGGCCACGAGCGATGTAACCAGATTTAGAAAAAGTGCCGTTGAAATGGCCGGTCCGACCGCCATGCCCAACATCACCAGCACCGGCGTGTAAAGCGAGCCGCCCCCCTTGCCGAACATCGAGAATACGCCCGAGATCAGCAGGATCGCCAAAAAAGCTATGAGCAGATTGCTGTTCATTCACTTCCTTCCGGTGCAGAGCGAGTCGAGCCGGCGCCCGGCGGTTGCGATCCGATTGACTCTGGTTCGGTTATCGGGACTGGTTTCGGGACAACGATTCATGTTTTGGAAAGGATACATTTTATTTCCCATTTCGCCAATTTGCTAACATAAGTCAACCATTTTGTTAATCTCCCTCTTCAGGTCGATCGAGCACGGCATTTTGACCGTTCAGGCCCGGACCGCTGGCTGTGTGCCGGGTTCGCCTTACTCCACAGGCATTGGCCGCACTTTCCAGATTTGGTCGCAATACTCGCGAATGGCGCGGTCGGAGGAAAATCTGCCCATTCGTGCGACGGTCAGGATTGACTGGCGCGTCCACGCCTCGGTGTCGCACCATCTTGCGCTGACCTGTTGCTGGCAGTCCACGTAAGCCTGGTAATCCGCCAGCACAAGAAACGGATCGCTCCACAGCAGATTGTCCACCAGCGGGCGGAACAGATTTTTGTCGCCATTGGCCAGCGCGCCGGAACCGATGAAGTCCAGCACCCCGCGCAGTGCGGCGTTTTGTTCGTAAATTTCACTAGGCCGATAACCCCGAGATTGCCGTTCGGAAACCTCGTTGGCGGTCAGACCGAACAGGAAGAAATTCTCCGGGCCGATTTCCTCGCGGATTTCGACGTTTGCGCCGTCCAACGTGCCGATGGTCAGCGCGCCGTTGAGCGCGAATTTCATGTTGCCGGTCCCGCTGGCTTCCTTGCCGGCGGTCGAGATTTGCTCGCTCAGGTCGGCGGCCGGATAGATGCGTTGGCCGTTCTTGACGTTGAAATCCGGGAAGAAGACGACCTTGAGCCGGTTGCCCACGACGGGGTCGTGGTTAACAAGGTCGGCGACCGAGTTGATCAACTTGATGATCAGCTTGGCCATGAAATAGCCGGGCGCGGCTTTGCCGGCGAAAATGAACGTGCGGGGAGGGATGTCGGCGTGCGGGTCGCGTTTGAGTTGCAGGTAAAGCGTAAGGATGTGGAGGACGTTCAGGTGTTGGCGTTTGTATTCGTGGATGCGCTTGGCCTGAATGTCAAACAGCGAGGCGGGGTCCACCGTTACGCCGGTGTGTTCGGTAATGCAAGCGGTCAGCCGTCGTTTGGCGGCGAGCTTGACCTCGCGCCACTCCTTCTGAAAACCGGCGTCGTTGGCCAGCGGCTCCAGCATGCGCAGTTCATCGAGGTTCCTGAGCCAGCCGCTGCCGATGTGCCGGGTGATAAGTTGTGCGAGCGGCGGATTGGCCACGGCGAGGAAACGGCGGGGGGTGACGCCGTTGGTTACGTTGCAAAACTTCTCCGGCCAGAGCTCGGCGAAATCGCGCAGGACGGTTTGCTTGAGCAAATCCGAGTGCAGGCGCGCGACGCCGTTGATGTGGTGGCTGCCAACGGCGGCCAGATGCGCCATGCGAACGTAGCGTTCGCCGGTTTCGTCAATCAGTGACATTCGGGTGACGCGGGCTTCGTCGCCGGGGAACCGTGCGCGCAGTTCGTCGAGAAACCGGCGGTTGATCTCGTAGATGATTTCCATGTGCCTCGGCAACAGGGCGCCCAGCATGCCGACGGGCCATTTTTCGAGTGCTTCGGGCAGAAGCGTGTGATTGGTGTAGGCAAACGTGTGGCGCGTGACGTGCCATGCGGTGTCCCAGTCCAACAGATACTCGTCAACCAGCAGGCGCATCAGCTCGGCAATCGCCAGCGAGGGGTGTGTGTCATTGAGCTGGACCGCCCATTTTTCGTGGAACTTTTCCACCGGTCGGCCCAGAAGCCTGTGCAGTCTGAGCATGTCCTGCAGGGAACAGGTGACGAGGAAATACTGTTGTTCAAGGCGCAGATTTTTGCCCTGAATGATTTCGTCGTTGGGGTAGAGCACCTTGGTGATGTTTTCAGAGAACATCTTGTCGTGGACGGCGCGGTAGTAATCGCCGTGGTTGAACGCGGCGAAGTCGAACGACTCGATCGCCTCGGCTTTCCAGAGGCGCATTCTGTTGCATGTGCTGACGCGATAGCCTGGAATGGGCGTGTCATAGGCGATGCCTTGAACGACGTGTTGGGGCACCCAGCGCACTCGGTATCGGCCCTGGTCATCCGTCCATGATTCAGTGTGGCCGCCGAGTTTTACCTCGAACGTCAGTTCCGGGCGAACAACCTCCCATGGGTTGCCATACCGCAGCCATTTGTCGGTAATCTCCACCTGCCAACCGTCGCGGATTGTCTGGTCGAAGATGCCGAACTCATAGCGGAGGCCGTAACCGACCGCCGGTATTTCGAGCGATGCCAGTGAATCCATGAAACACGAGGCCAACCTGCCCAGACCACCATTGCCGAGTCCCGGCTCTTCCTCCTGCTGTCGCAGGAACTCGAGGTCGCAGCCCAATTCCGCCACTGCCTTGCACGCCTGTTCCCAGATGCCGAGATTGACAAGGTTGTTGGCCAGGTGCGGGCCGGGCAGATATTCGGCGGACAGGTAAGCCACCATGCGAACATCGCGCTTGTGATAGGTCTCGAGCGTTTGGACGCCCAGCTTGAGCACACGATCGCGGATGGCCAGAGCCAGTGCGGTGTAGAGATCGTGCGGCGTGGCCGAGGACGGCACGCGGCCCAGAGTGCAGAACAGCGTGTCGAGGAAGGATTGCTTTAGATCGCGAACCGCGAGGCCGGTGCGCATCTCGCCTGCCGAGACCGGCAGAATGCAGCCGTGTTTGCTGGACACATTTTGCGGTGCTTGGTTCACGATCCTTGGAGGGCTTTTCGGATCGACGAAGGCGAACGTCGCAAATCCAACACGCGCCACACCACGACAGTTCCGCTCTCATCCACCCGGTAGTAAACGCCATAGGGAAATCTTCGAGCGAGCAGTCGATGAAAACCGAAGACCTTTCGATGTGTTCCAGCATACAAAGCCAGGGAATCGATTTCCGCAAACAGGCTGTCCAGGAAGTAGTCTCCCAATCCCTCGCCCTGTCGCTCGTAGAACAGTCTTCCGCGGTCGAGGTCTTTCAAAGCCGAGTCCAGGATTCGCAACTTCATTCTCCCAGCCTGCGCAACTTGGTCTTGGCTTCGTCCCAATCGTGAACTTGTTCGACACCAGACCGCATCCGTTCCTCCGTCTCGCGCAGCGCCTCCCCGTGCCATTCGGGGGACTCGACCGCGTCTTCGTCCCCGGCCAAATCCTCCCAAATGGCATGCATGACTTTCAACTTCTCCTCACGCGACATCCGTTTGAAGTCGATTGACGACATACGCAAAAAATACACTGTTCAGTGGCATGATGCAATGCCGGTTCCGAACACCGCATCAGCAAGATTTGTTGCGTCCCGGCTCTTCCTCCTGCTGTCGCAGGAACTCGAGGTCGCAGCCCAATTCCGCCACTGCGTTGCGCGCCTGTTCCCAGATGCCGAGATTGAGGAGATTGTTTGCCAGATGCGGTCCGGGCAGTTATTCGTCCGACAGGTAAGACACCATGTGTGCAGCTCGCCCGCCGAGACCGGCAGAATGCAGCCGTGTTTGCCGGAGAGATTTTGCGGTGTCGGCTCTGAGCGTTGGCGACCTGGCCGGCTCGGCTGATTCGTCTTGTTCATTTCGTCTGACCTTTCCATTGCCAATTACGGATTTCGGGCATGTCTTCCCCGTAGCGTTGAATGTAGGCCTTGTGTTCGAGCAGCTTGTCGCGGATGGCCTGTTTGACGTAAGCGGCGCGTGCGCCGAGCGCCGGCACGCGGTCAATGACATCGGCCACCAGATGAAATCGGTCGAGGTCGTTCATTACAACCATGTCGAACGGCGTGGTGGTTGTGCCTTCTTCTTTGTAGCCGCGGACGTGGAGATTGCGGTGGTTGGTGCGGCGATAGGTCAAGCGATGGATCAGCCATGGATACCCGTGGAACGCAAAGATGATGGGTTTGTCCGTGGTAAACAGCGCGTCGAAGTCTTTGTCACTCAAGCCATGCGGATGTTCGGCCTGGGGTTGGAGCGTCATCAGGTCCACCACGTTTACGACGCGGAGCTTCAGCTTCGGGAACTGTTGACGGAGCATTTGCACCGCCGCCAGGGTTTCGAGTGTCGGCACGTCACCGGCGCACGCCATCACGACGTCGGGTTCGCCGCCGCGATCGTTGCTGGCCCATTCCCATATGCCCAGCCCGGCAGTGCAGTGTCGGACAGCGGCGTCCGTATCGAGCCATTGCAATGCTGGTTGTTTGCCGGCGACGATGACATTGACGTAATTGCGGCTGCGCAGGCAATGATCGGTCACCGACAACAGCGTGTTGGCATCTGGTGGAAGATAGACCCGGATGATCTCGGCTTTCTTGTTGACGACGTGGTCGATGAAACCCGGGTCCTGGTGGCTGAACCCGTTGTGGTCCTGCCGCCAGACGTGGGAACTGAGCAGGATGTTCAACGACGCAATCGGGCGCCGCCACGGAATGTGCCGTGTTACTTTCAACCATTTGGCGTGTTGGTTGAACATGGAATCAATGATGTGAATGAACGCCTCGTAGCACGAAAAAAAGCCGTGCCGCCCGGTCAGCAAATAACCTTCCAGCCAACCCTCGCATTGGTGCTCGCTCAACATCTCCATGACGCGGCCATCGGGTGAGACGTGATCGTCGGTCGGCAGGACCTTCGCCGTCGAACAACGGTCGGACACGTCGAATACCGCGCTCCAACGATTGGAAGCAGTCTCGTCCGGGCTGAAGACTCGGAAATTGTCCGGATTCAGTTTCATCACGTCGCGGATAAACGCGCCTTGTACACGGGTGGCTTCGGCCATGACCGCGCCCGGCCTGGTGACCTTGATCGCGTAATCCCGGAAGTCGGGCATCCGCAAGTCGCGCAGGAGAATGCCGCCGTTGGCGTGCGGATTGGCGCTCATACGGCGCACGCCTTTGGGTGCGAGTTCCGCCAACTCCGGTCGCAGCCTGCCGTTGGCGTCGAACAATTTCTCCGGATGATAACTTTTCATCCAGCGTTCGAGGATTCTGATGTGCGACGGTTTGTCCATGTCGCCCATCGGCACTTGATGGGCACGGAACGTGCCTTCGACCTGTGTGCCATCGACGACCTTCGGACCGGTCCAGCCTTTGGGCGTGCGCAGAATGATCATCGGCCAGCGCGGACGTTGCTTGAAGCCGTGTGCTCGCGCGTTACGTTGGATGCGCTGGATTTCATCCACCACCGCGTCGAGCGTGGCAGCCATGAGCTGATGCATCTGCCGCGGGTCGTCGCCTTCAACGAAATGCGGCGTGTAGCCGTAGCCGCGGAACAGCGATTCCAGCTCGTCGTGATCCAGCCGGGCCAGCACGGTTGGTCCGGCGATCTTGTAACCGTTCAAATGCAGAATGGGCAGCACCGCGCCGTCGCGAACCGGGTTGAGGAATTTGTTCGAGTGCCAACTCGTCGCCAGGGGCCCGGTTTCGGCCTCGCCGTCGCCGACCACACAAGCCACCAGCAAATCAGGATTGTCGAATGCCGCGCCGAAGGCGTGCGACAGCGCATAACCGAGCTCACCGCCCTCATGAATCGAGCCGGGCGTTTCCGGCGCAACGTGGCTGGGAATCCCGCCGGGAAACGAAAACTGCGTAAACAGCCGCTTCAGCCCCTGCTCGTCCTGCGATACGTTGGGATAGACCTCGCTGTAAGTGCCCTCCAGATATGCATTGGCCACAAGGCCGGGCCCGCCGTGACCCGGACCAGTGACATAAATCACGTTCAGATCGCGCTCCTGGATGATGCGGTTCAGATGGACGTAGATAAAGTTCAAACCTGGCGTCGTGCCCCAGTGCCCAAGCAAACGCGGTTTGATGTGCCGGCGCTGAAGCGGCGTCTTCAGAAGCGGATTGTCGTAAAGATAAATCTGCCCGACGGACAGGTAATTGGCTGCGCGCCAGTAGGCGTCCATTTTCCGCAGCAGCTCGGGCGACAGCGGTTCAGGGTTGATTTGGTTTGTGTTTGTGTTCTTCATTGTTTTCCTTTCCAGCAGGCAACCCCAGCACGCGGCAGACCATCTGCGCTATCATCCACTCTTCATCCGTGCGGATGACTCTGACGGCGACGCGACCGGTCGCAGCAGAGATCACGGCGGCGTTGGCTGCGTTTTGTTCGGCATCCAGTTCTATCCCCAGAAATCCCAAACCTTCACAAACTCGGGCGCGGACAGAAGGCGCGTTTTCACCAATGCCGCCGGAAAAAACGAGCGTGTCCAGTCCGCCGAGCGCTGCGGCATAGGCGCCGATGTACTTTTTGACCTGATAACAGAACAGCGCCACTGCTTCGGCGGCGCGAACGTCCCGGCCTTGCTGCTCGAGCAGGTCCTGCATGTCGGAACTGATCTCTGAAATGCCGAGCAGACCCGACTCGGAATTGATCATGGTATTAAACTGCCGCGGGGTGAGATGCTCGACTTGTTCCATGTACCAGACCAATCCCGGATCGAGGTCGCCCGCACGCGTACTCATTGGTACGCCGGCAGCGGGCGTGAAACTCATGCTTGTGTCCACGCTCTGGCCGCCTCGGACGGCGGTGAGGCTCGCTCCGTTGCCGAGGTGGGCCAGAATCACGCGCCCGTTGGCTGCTTCCGCCCCCGCCACGCGTGCGAGTTCCTCCATCAGGTAGGCGCAAGACAAGCCGTGAAAACCGTAGCGCCGGATGCCGCGCGCCTCGTACCGCCGCGGAATCGGCAACAACCGCGCCACGCGCGGCAGGTTGTGATGAAACGCGGTGTCGAAGCAGGCGACCTGCACCAGTCCGGGAAACCGCCGATGAAACGCCTCGGTCAACAGGATTTCTTCCGGCAGATGCTCCGGATCGAACGGGCTGAGATGGCGCAATTCCTCGATCATTTCCGGCGTGATCGGCGCCGGTGCGCTATAATTCGGTCCGCCATGCACCACGCGATGGCCCACCGCAACCAGTCGCCCGCAGCCGATCTCTGTTTCCAACCAATCCATCAACACGTTCACCGCAGCGGTGTGGTCCGGGGCATTGACCGCTCGCGAAAAATTCTGTTCCCGGGCTGCGCCTTTCATGACCAACCGCGCATCCGGCAGCCCGATGCGTTCCAACCGGCCCGTGAGAATTCGCCGCAGTGTTCCGCAGGAATCAAAGAGCGCAAACTTGATGCTCGACGAGCCGCCGTTGACCGTAAGGATCATGTCCTTGCACGCAGATGATGAAGATCCGCTCATTCTATGTTGGATTCGCGCACGGGAGCCGTCTTCATTCGATCGAACGGGCTCAACTCACCATCAGCAAGGAGGCGGCGGTGTGCCATTTATTGGGTTCGTGCGCGACTCCCTGGGCGCGCGGGTCCAGCATCGGCTTACCATCCACAAGGAACAAATAGCGGTAACTGCCGTGGCGCAGTTCCAGGCGCACCGTCCAACAGCCATCGGGCATTTTTTGCATCGGAGTCGCGTCGGGTTGCCAGTCGTTGAAATCGCCGACCAAAGAAACGCTCTTTGCCTCTCGAGCGTCGCACGTGAAAAACACAACCGAATGTTTCGGGCGCCGGGATGAATAGCGCCCGGCGGGCCCTGCAGGGCCAGAAGGTGGTGATTGTTCAGGGTTCATAATCGGGAATTAACGTCGGCATCAAAAATCGGGCGATACTCTCGGGATGTGCGGAAACTGCATCTTGCGAAGTTGCTCCTCCGCATGGTCACGCGCCATGGCTGCCTGCAGTCTTGCACGTTTTTCCGCGGCTTCCTTGCGGACCGTGTCGAGAATTTTGTGTTCGATTTCGAGTTTCAAAATCAGCTCGCGCGGCGGGAATGTAATTGCGCCGGTTGGACACACGACCGCGCAGGTCGAACAGCCTACCATGCAGTTGTACGGGCGCTCGACCCGGGCCTTGCGCGGCGGGCCGGCCTCGATTTCATACACCTCGCGACCGCATGTGACGAAGCAAAGCTCGCAGCCGATGCATTTCTGCGCGTCCACTGTTGGGAACCACGGAATCTCCGTGCGCGGGATTCCGTGCCATTTTGTTTGGCTCGGGTCTTTGGACATGGGTGTCATTTGTTTTCTGCAATCAATTCGTCATGTGGCAACAGGCTTTGGCGCGGGGTTATGTGTGCGACTGAACAGCCGCCCGACCGCCTGCCGCGCATCCTCGAACAGCGAGTACAGTATGGGAACATACACCATTGTCAGGAATGTCGAAACCATCAAACCGCCAATCGCAACCACAGCCAGCGGCGAAAGCCGTTCCAACCCGATGGCCCATTCCAATGCGATCGGGATCATGCCAACCGCCGTGCCCACCGCGGTCATGAGAATCGGACGGGTCCGGATGCGCACCGAATCAACCAGCGCGTCGTATGTGCTTGCCCCGCGTTCCCTGGCCGCCGTGATGAAATCAATCAGCAAAATCGAGTTTTTCACCACAATGCCCGCCAGCAAAATCATCCCCATCATCGAGGGCATGCAACCGTGCTTGTTCGCCAACAACATGCTCCATGCCGCCCCAATCAGCGCCAATGGAATGGCCGACATGATCGTCAACGGATGCACCCATGACTTGAACGCCGGTACAAGCGAGAAATAGAGCAGGATCAGCCCCAACAGCAGCGCCTGACCGAGCCTGCCGAACGATTCGGTCATTTGCTTGATTTCGCCTTCGTGGTTCAAGGTGTAACCGGGCGGCAGTTGCAAACCTTGCAGCGCCCTTGCCACGTCTTCCTGCAAATGCGAAATCGTCTGTCTCGACCTGTAAGCCTGAATATCCAAAGTGCGCTGTAGCCCCTGCCGTGTAATCACCGATGCCACCGGTCGCCGTGTTATTGTTCCAAGCTCGATTAACGGCACCGCGCCCAGCGGCGTCTGAACCGGGTAGGTGGCCAATTGTTCGGCATGCGCCCGCTGGTCCGACGGCAGTTGCACCCAGAGCGTCAAACCGTCCTGATTTGGCACGCGGAAGATCGAACCCGGCATGCCTCGTACCGCACCGGCGAGCTGACCCGCCACCGCAGCAGGCGAAATCTGGTAAAGCGCCAGTCGCTCCGGATTGGCTTTGAACTGCACCTCGACCGAGTCCAACGTCCACGAACGTGTGATTGAGCTTGCGCCGCGCAGGTTCTTTCGCAATCGCTGCTCGACGTCCCGGCCAATCGCGTCCAGTGTCTCAAGGTCAGGTCCCGAAATCATCACATCCACCGCCGCACGGATGGTTGACAGAGCCGTTGCGCCAAAATCAAACACGTCCACGGTTTTCAGACCGGGTAGCTTCTGGAACTCATTGCGCAACTCATCCTCGATCTGCCAGATGGACTTCTTCCGATGAAAACGGTCGGTCAGATGAACCGTGATATTGCCCTGCTGCGCCAGCCGCCCGGCTCCGAACGAAATCACCGCCGGCTCAGAACCGAGCAGAGACGACACCGACGTCACCTCGGGACGTTGGCGGATGGTCTCTTCCATGCGGGCGAGAAGTTTCTCGGTCTCCGCCAGCGACGTGTTTGCGTCGGTCTCGAAGTTGATTTTGATGATGCCGGTATCCATCGGTGGCATCAGATCACGTCCGATCAACGGCATTTGCCGGGCTGAAACAGCCAACAGCAGCAGGCCTGGGATCAGGAACAACAACCGATGCTTCAGCGCCAGCCCCGTGAGCCGCACATAAAAATCGCGCACCGGCTCGACCACCCATGTGTCGAAACGGTAAATCAGCCGCTCGAACCTGTTCCTGCCTGCACCCGCCGCGCGTCGCAACAACAGTGGCGCCAGCAGCGGAATCACCGTCACAGAAATGATATAGGACGCCGCCAGCGCAATGCAGAGGCTCACCGACAACGGTCGCAGCACCGTTTGCACAAACCCGCCTATGAAAATGATCGGCAACAAAACCATCACCGTTGCGTAGGTGCCCGAGAAAATCGCCAGCATCACTTCCTGCGTGCCGCCCACGACGGCTTTCCACGCGTCGGCGCCTTTTTCGTGCAGATGCCGTTCGATGTTTTCAAGCACCACGATCGCATCGTCCAACAGCATGCCCACAGCAATGATGACGCCGGTGAGCGTGACCATGTTGAACTCGTAGCCGATCAACCACATCACCGCAAAGGTGAGCAGGTAGGTGAACGGGATCGAAATGGCGGCCAAGACCATCCCGCGCAGGTCGGCCAAGAAGAGGAAGATCACAATCACCGTCATGATAATGGCGTCACGCAACGCATCCAACATGTTGCCCACCGACAACTCGATCAGTTCGCCCTGCGTGTCCGGGATGCTGTACTCGATGCCAGGATAACGTTTTTCAAGCTCGGGCAGGGTGCTTGCGATGTCGGCGATGGTGTTGAGTGCGTTGCCGCTCAGTGCGCGTTGGATGTTTACAGCTATGGCGGGCCGGCCGTTGCCATGATAGGCGCTTTGCGGCTCGAGAATCCCGCGGTGAATCTCCGCCACGTCGCCCAGATGAACGTCGCCACCTGCCCGATGTGCAACCACAATCCCGGCCACATCCGTCAAACGCTCGAATTGCCCGGTGCGCTTGAACAGGAACTGACTTTCGCTTGTGAGCAGCAGGCCAATGGGTTGATTGGCATTGAACGCCACCAGCCGCTGGCTCACATCGACAGGCGTCAGCCCGAACCGCTCGAGTTTGTCGCGGTCCAGCGTCACACGCACGACAGGTTGATGTGCGCCAAAGACCTCAACATTCGCCACCTCGGGCAACTGCAGCAGCCGCTCTTTTATCTCGTTGTCGGCGAGCTGGCGCACCATGGAAAGGTCCAGGGGTGAATCGGGTTTGGGCCGCAGCGCCAGAGTCAGCACTGCGGGTGTGGCAGATGAAACCTTGAAAATCATCGGCGGACGCGCTCCGTCCGGCAACAGCGCCTTGACCTTTTGCAGGCCGTTGGCCACATCCGTCGCTGCCGAATCCAACCCCTTGCTATACTCGAATTCGACAGAGACCGAAGAAACCTCGTCTTTACTCGTTGAAGTGACACGCCGGACCTGTTCGATTGTGCTCAGCTCCTTTTCAATCACCCGGCTAACGTCGGCCTCGACATCGACAGCCGACGCCCCGGGATAAACTGTTACCACCGCAACCTGCGGACGTTCCGAGTCTGGAAACAGATTCACCGGCATCCGCCGGTAACCAACAAATCCCACCACCGCCGCCAGCAGAACCAGCGAGGTTACAAGGTGCGGTTTCTTCAGATAGCCTTCGACGATGTTCATGGCTGGTTCGCCTCCACGACCTTTGTGCCGCCGGCCAGTGTCATCAGTCGGGACGGTCGCGCCACAATCACCGGTTCACCCGAGCGCACATCGCCCTTGACGACCGCGCTGTCCAATGACCGGTCAACTACCTCGACCCGGGCCGG
>Ga0209162_1000655_pt1 | contig 36933 bp, 41 predicted proteins | sample YNPNPMetaG_FD_187121 | JGI IMG/M metagenome (GOLD analysis project Ga0209162, IMG submission 187121) | Anoxygenic and chlorotrophic microbial mat microbial communities from Yellowstone National Park, USA - YNP NP MetaG (SPAdes) (version 2) ...
CATCTTTTCACCAAACAGGTTTTTCAATTAGAGAGTTCCTTCGCTGACCCTTCGCAGACCCTTCGCATAAGCTCAGGGCTTCGGCTCAGGGCTTCGGCTCAGGACAGCGCCTACGGGGATTTACCCCCTCGGAATGACAAAAAAAGGAGGAGACCCTTCGGCTTTGCCTCAGGGTGACAGATAAAAAAGGGGACAGGGAAAGTGTCATTCTGAGCGATAGCGAAGAATCTCATCCTTTTTTTCACTCACGGGATTTTTCAATTAGAGAGTTCCTTCGCTGCCCCTTCGCAGACCCTTCGTATAAGCTCAGGGCTTCGGCTCAGGGCTTCGGCTCAGGACAGCGCCTACGGGGATTTACCCCCTCGGAATGACAGGATGAAAGAAAAATAACCTCCTTTTTCGGCAATTTCAATAAAACATCGCTTTATGTAAAAAAATCCTATCTTTCTGATATAATATTCCATGTTTTCAAAAACAAAAAAAGATTTACCCCCAGGACTTGTTAGAATAGTAAAAGGGCAGAAAGCCTCAAAAAAATCTATTTTTATCATTGGAGCATCTCTATTTGCTGTTATTATAGGATTTGCTTTGGTTTTTATTTATAATTATTACCTAAGCGATAATTTAAAAAAAGCAATTCAGACACATAAAACAACCCCTGTAATACAACAAAAACCTGAAATGGCTAAGGCTGAAAATAAAACTTCTGAGGAACCTGTTAAAACAATTCAAGCAGAAACTATAAATGAAACTACAAACAAACCTGAAGTAAAACCTGTGAGCAAAACAACAAAGAAAAATGTCCCAATTGCAAAAATAAACAAGCCTGAGGAAGTTTCAATACATTCTTTAGACACCTTTAAAGGAGCTGATTTTCTTTACAGAGCACAGGATTTTGAACAGAAAGGCCTTCTTTCAGATGCGGTCAATGAGTACAAAGAATACATAAACTATACAGGCAAGGCAGATGGTAAAATTCTTAACAAAATTGCCACCTTATATCTTCAAATGGGAAATATCAAAGATGCCAATCACTATGCAGAACTTGCATTTCAGCAAAATAAAAACAGTAAAGAAATTTCCATTAACTACGGAGTGATAAAAGCTAAAATGGGTGAGCTTGACAAAGCAGAAGAATTCTTTATGAAAGTCCTTTCCATAGAACCAGAAAACAAAAATGCTCTTTTCAATCTTGCATTACTCAAAGAAAAAAAGGGAGACTATAAAGAAGCATTTAAGCTTTATGAAAAGCTTTACCAACTTGGAGACACTTCTGTAGCTATTTCTTTAGAAAGACTTAAGGCTTTTAAATAAAAGGCTTAACCTCTTTGAAAAACTATCTCCGTGAATAACCAGAACTTAAACCAGATTAAAAGTTAAGATGCTTTATTGCGGACTTTACATAAGATTTTTTAATTATATAAGAACTTTCCATATAACCTACCATAAGAGCTCTTGAACATATGAGATTAATAATTCTTGGTATACCCTTAGAAGCTTTATAAATAACTTTTATAGCTCCTTTTTCAAAGGTAACAGGAGTATCACCTGCTCTTTGAAGCCTGAATTTTATATAATTTTCAATCTCCTCTTTATCAAAATGTGTTAATTTTACTTTAAGACTAATTCTCTGATTTAGCTGAGCGTAACGAGGTTTTGAAAGGAGACTTTCAAAATATGGCTGGGCAAGAAGTATGAAATGAATAAGTTTTTCTTTTTCTGTTTCAAGATTTGAAAGATGTTTAATTTCTGTAAGAGTTTCATCAGGTAAATCTTGAGCTTCGTCAATTATGACAAGATTTTTCATGCCTGATTTTTTTCTTATTAAAAGTTCTTTGGTTAAAATTTCAGTAAGCTCAATTTTATCAACCATTTTTTCACTACTATCCTGTATCTCTTTTTTCAAAATTAATTTTACAAGCGTTTTAAGAAATTCCACAGGATTTAATGTGGAATGATATATAACAACTGGAGAAAGTTCGTTTTCAAAGCTTTTTAAAAAAGTCCTTATCAGCGTTGTCTTTCCTGTCCCAGGGTCACCTGTAAGAAGCATAAAGCCTTCGCCTTTTCTTAAAAGATACTCCATTGTCTGAAGGGCTTCAGTATGCCATTTTGAAGGATAAAAAAAATCAGGGTCTGGGGTAATTCCAAAAGGGTCTTCCTTGAATTTATAAAACTTCAAATACTCCATTATCCTCTCCCAAGCTTTGATATAAGGTCATACAAAGGACTAAGAAGGCTTACAAGAACAATTGCGAAAAACAAACCAATAACACCAATCATAACAGGCTCAATCACTTTCCCCAGCCTTGCAGAATACTCACGAAGATAGGCTGTATAATGGTTGTTCAAAAAGTTTAACTGTTCTTCAAGTTTTCCAGAGGTCTCTCCAACATTCACAAGCCTTATCAAAAGAGAAGGAAAAATTTTTTCTTCTTTAAGTGAAGCAGAAATAGGATTTCCTGTCAAAATTTTTTCCTTTGCATTTTTTATAGCTATTTTCATCAATTCATTATTTACCACATCTGCGGTCATGTCAAGAGCATTGTCAATTGGAATTCCTGCGCCAATAAGTATCCTCATCTGTTCACAGAAAAGCGCAACAGCACGGGTATAAAAAATCTGTTTAAATATAGGCAATTTAAAACTTAGATAACTTCTTATCCATCTGAATTTACTATTTTTCTTGAAAAATTGAAATGCCAAGAACAAAAAAATAAAAAATACAGGGATAAGATAGAAAAATTTTTGAATAAACAATCCAAGCTCTACCAAAAGATTTGTAATGAATGGAATTTTTACATCCATGCTCTTCATTGCACTTACAATCTTTGGAAGAACATAGACTATCCAGAAACCCATAGCACCAAAGGAGGCAACAGTAGCAAAAATAGGATATATCAAAGCTCTTTTTATCGCTGTTTTCAAATCTTCAATCTTCTGGAAATGGTCTACAAGATCATCAAGACTTGCATCAAGTCTTCCTGTTTCTTCACCTATTTTTATTAGGTAATGAAAAATCTGAGGAAAAACTTCTCTGTGATAAGCAATGGCTTCACTGAAAAAAATGCCTTTTTCAACAAGGTCTCTTAAATCTGCAATGATTCTCTTAAATTTCTCTTTTGTAATATTTTCAGCAATATCTGAAAGAGCAGTTGTAAGGGGTATACCTGCTTTTAGCATTATTGACAGATTTTTTGCAAACTCAATTAATTCAGCATTTTTTATCTTGAATGAAAATAAAGAAAGAAAAGGAGCAAAAATATTCGGCATTTTTGAGATAGAGACTATGTATAGATTTTTTATTGTAAGCGTAGCGGTAGCATTACTCTCATCCTGCGCCTTTATAAAGCCCTTTAAAACCTTCCCATTAAAATCAACAGCTTTGTATTTATAAATATTCATCCTATAACTCTTTCAACCTCTGATATTGTGGAAACACCTTCTATAACCTTCTTCAATCCATCTAATTTAAGAGGTATCATGCCATTTTTCTTAGCTGCATCTACTAATGCATTAAAGGAAGCACCAGAATAAATCATCTCTCTAATTTCTTCATTTACAATCATCAACTCTCCTATGGCAGTTCTTCCAAGATAGCCTGTATTTCTGCACATTTTACAGCCTTTGCCATAAAAAAGTTTTTCTGGCTTTAAGCCAAAAGAAATAAAGAACTCTCTTTCTTTATCATTTAATTCCCTTTCTTCCTTACAGAAGGGACATATCTTTCTTATAAGTCTTTGACTTAAAACAGCAAGCAAAGATGAACTTAGCAAAAATTTATCAGCACCAAGGTCAAAAAGTCTCGGGATAGCACTTACAGCATCGTTTGTATGAAGAGTACTTAACACGAGATGTCCTGTAATGGATGCTCTGATTGCAATTCGTGCAGTTTCTTCATCTCTTATTTCTCCAAGTAGAATTATATCAGGGTCATGTCTCATAAAGTTTCTGCCTGCAAGAGCAAAGTCATATCCGATTTTTTCATTAACTTCGCTCTGTTTTGCAAAGCTCATTCTATATTCTACAGGGTCTTCAATAGTTATTACGCTTCTGCTGAGTCTGTCCACATCTCTTAAAAGTGAATAAAGCGTTGTGCTTTTACCTGAACCTGTAGGACCAACAACAAGCATTATTCCATTAGGTTTTTTTATTAAACTTCTCAATAAATAAACAAGTTGATTATTGAAACCAAGTCCAGGCAGACTGTAAATCTCCTCAGAACCACCAAGAAGAATTCTCATTACCATGCTCTCACCTTCAACAGTAGGAATAGTTGAAACTCTTATCTCATACTTTCTTCCAAGAAACTCAAACACAAAGGAACCATCCTGAGGAAGTCTCTGTTCAGCAATGTCTAACTTTGAAAGAATTTTTATACGAGAAATAATGCCACTATGGATATTTCTTGACATTGAAAAGGCATATTGAAGTAGACCGTCAACTCTATAAGAAATGCTTACAACACCAGAATTTATAGATATGTGTATATCTGTAGCATTCCTTCTTATACCTTCTGCAAAAAGGGACTCTACAAGTTGTGGAAGTCTGTCAGGAGGGACTACTCCTGTTCTTAATGTAATATTGTTAATCTCATCAATAATTTTCTCTGTAGGATTTTCGAAGAAATAGTAAACCTTTTCTATTGTGTCAAAAAATCCTTTTTCATCAGTAAGATAAGGCTTTGCCTTTTTACCTGTAACTGCTTTTACTCTGTCTAAGGCAACAATGTTGCTTGGGTCAATCAAAGCAATTTTTATAGTTCCATTAACCTCTTCAAGGGGAAGAAATCTAAGAGTTTCTGTAAGATTTTTTGGAAAAATTTTTAAAAGTTCCATCTGAATTGGATAATCTCTCAGATTAATGTATTCCAGACCGTGCTGTATGGCTAAAACCTTAGCGAGTTCCTGAGTTGATATAAAACCAAGCATTGTAAGACATTTACCAAAAACCTGACCTGTTATTCTTTGAACACTTAAGGCTATATTTAGCTGTTGTTCAGTTATAAGACCCTTTTCAATTAAGAGGTCACCCAGTCTCATCTTGAAATAATCCTTGGCTGAAGAAGTATTACAAGCTCTGTATTTGTCTGAGCCCTGTCATGACTTTTGAAAAGATTACCAAGTATAGGTATATCACCAAGAATTGGAGTTTTATTTTCAGCAATACTTTCTTCTTTCTTAATCAATCCTCCAAGTATAACCACCTCTCCGTCTTTTACTTTTACAGTTGTGCTTAACTCTCTCAAGTCAACAGTAGGAAGTTGAATAATTGTCTGAGCTCTTGCAGAACCAAATGTTCTCTCTGTAATCCCTAAAAGATTGGCTATAACAGGTGTTATTGTTAAAGAAATTTCTCCTTTGTCATCAATATAAGGAACTATGCCTATAATAAGTCCTGAAAGTAGATTGCTCGTCTCAACTGTGTATGTTATGATTGGTGTACCACCAGAAGTTGTTATATTGCTTTCAGCTTTTGATATGAATGTATAGTTTCTTCCCACTGTAAGTAATGAAGTCTGTCCATTCATTATGCTTATTCTTGGGTTGGAAAGAGTTCTTACATCACCAAACTGTGAAAGTGCCTTGATAATAAATGAAAGGTCTCTGATATTGCCTGTTGTGATTGATAAATTTATATCGGAAAAAGGGGTGTTTGCAGGTATAACTGAAGTGAAATCATGTGTACCTCCACCAATACTCCACGGTACTGTTCTTGTTACACCTTCAGCTAAAAAAGTCCAATCTATTCCGTATCTTAGAGAATCATTTAAACTTACCTCTATAACCTTTGCTTCTATCAAGACTTGTCTGCCCATAACATTCTTTAAAGTATTGAGATACTGCTCCACTTTCTGCATATTTTTCTTTGTTGCTGTGACCATTATTGTTCCTGTGAGTCTGTTTATTACAAAGTTTTCCTGTGCTGGCATAACTGGCTGGAAAACTGTTCTTGGTGGTAGCATTTGTCCAGTCTGAGGCTGTGCTTGAATAGGTTGAGGCAAAAGGGGCTGAGTTCTTGTCTGTGTTTGAGTTTGTACGCCAAGAATTGATGAAAGAGCATTTTCAATTGAATCCCAGAACTTATAGGCTGAATCATCGGACTTTTCAGTCTTAGATACATTACCTTTAAACTCTGTAGAAGTTGTTCCTCCTGAAGTGCCTCCACCAGAAGTACCTCCACCTGATGAAGTTAACTGACCTGTAACTCCACCTAAAATATCTCCTCCGACCTCTGTTGAATAGGTTTGATGCACAGGAAAGATGTTTATATGAAATATTCTTGTATCAGTGGCTGATATGGTAAGCATATTTCTTTCAATTTTATAAAAATAGTCTGTTGATGAAATAACTGAATCAAGAGCATCTTGAAGTGTCACATTTTTGACAATAAGAGTAATTGGAATTTCAGGGTCAACATCTTTATCAAGAATAAGATTTAATCCCGCGTCCTTTGCAATGACAAATAAAACATCTCTTAGAGGGGTTGCTCTTACATTAATTGATATTCTTTTTAGTTGAAGAGGATTTATAGGTTGGTTTTCTATTCTAAAATCATTTTTTGTTTCAACTTTTTGTTCTTGCTGGAGGACAGGTTTAGGTGTTTCAATTTTTGGAATCTGAATATCACTCTTTATGTTTTTGTTGTTACAACTAAAAATAAAAAAAAGCAAAGTAAAAAAAATTATTAACCTTCCACCTTTAACCATTTTTTCTCTCCTTTTTTATCCTTTATTAAAACTTTATCCTCCAATATTTTCATTACTCTAAAATTTCCAAATCTCTCTCCTTCTTTAACAATTTTATCACCAATTTGGACGTACTTTCTTTTGCCTTTATAAATCATTGAAAGCATGAGCAGTTCATTATATTCCTGAGACAAGCCTGTTGCCTTAGATAGTATTTTTACTCTCTCAGAGAGTTTAAAAGGATCATTTAAGTTACTTACATAAAAACTTTTTCTTTCAGCAACCTGAATTTCAGAAGGTTCCTGAAAATTGGCAATTCTTTTCTCAAGAGAATTCAAAAATTCTGGAGCTTTTAGCTTAAAAGCTACAATAGGCAGTATAAGTGAGATTATAAAAATTAAAATTGCTATCTTAAATCTGGCTTTCACCTGATATCACCCTAAATTCTCCTTTAATTTCCAACTGCAAAGTATTTTCCTTTACCTTAAGTGAGGCTGACTTGATAAAACAGACAGGATAAATCTGTTGCTGAAGAAAATTAAGAACATCAATAAATCTCTGAAAACTTGTATCTGCCTTTGCAGAAAAAGAAAAAGCAACTTCCTGCCCTTCCCTTTTCTTTTCTGATATTTCTAATTTTATCTCAGGAAATTTTGAATTAACAGCATCCATTAACTGTGCCATTGAAAGTTCTGGATTTTTTAATTCTGGAGCAGAAACCCTTTCAATCTGTTTTTTTATTTCATAGGTTCTGTTTATCTTTAGTCTAACCATTTCAAGCCTTTTAACATCTTCATTGATTGCAACTTTTACCTTTTTAAAATAAATTGAGGCTGACAGTAAAAAAGAAACAATCAAAACAATTAAAGATAGTCTAAAAATAATATTTTCTATCTTATTTTTGCAAAAATCTCTGAGCGTCATACTCTCCCTCTAAGGCAAACTCTCCCTTTGTTAAATCCCATTTTTCATTTGTAATTTTTAAACCCTTACTAACAGAAATACTTTTGAATTCCGTAAAACCTTGCTGTCTTTCAGTAAAGCTCATACCTGTTATTTTCCCTGAAATTTTTATCTTCTGAGGCTGTCCATTTTCTATATCAATTGAATTTATCTCAGCTCCCTTAATCTTTGATGCCTCACCAAGAGGTTCAATTGGGGCTCTTACATCACCAAAAGAATTGAACCTCCTTTGTAATTCAATATAGGGCTTTAAATTTTTTTCAAAATTTTTTATTGAATCCTGCAATATAAAAAAATCTTTTTCTTTTGCAGATACTTCAATTCTGTAGGAATTCAAAGTTTTTCTATAACCATCAATTTCACTGAAAATAGAAAAATTATAAATAATAAGCGAAAAAGCAAACAATAACAAAACAAAACCAGCATAGATTAGATATTTTCTATTCTGCAAATATCTTTTATATTCAGGTAAAAAAATTTCATTGCCTGTTAATTTTTTCTCAAACTGTTTTAGACATACTGGTACAGCATAGTTCTGCATGTTTGGAGAAAATTCTATAAACTCAAAGGGTATTGTAAGTCCTTCAATTTCCTGTTTTTTAATGCCTATAAATATCACTTTTTCTGGTTTTATACGAAGATTTTGCACAGCGTAACTGACAGTCATATTTATATTTATAACATCTTCATCTGTGAGATTTTTCTCCTCTGCCTCAAAAAGCGAAGCTTTTCCCTGAGGCGAAGCCGAAAGTGCCAAACTTCTCTGCAAAAACATCTCATCTCCTTGTAAAACAAAAAACATTCTAAGATTATCAGAAAAAAGACAAATAATTTGAGCCTCTTCAATCTTTTCGCTCTTTGTTTTAATAAATTCAATCAGCGGAAGAAAAAGGGGATAAAAGGCTATAACATTTACTCCTTCCAAAATAATCTTATTTACAAAGCTCAGGCTTTCTTCATCAGCAACATAGCATCTCAAATAAGCCCTCCCTGCTGTTTCATGTAAATTATAAATAAAAGAAAAATTCTGCATCGCAGGGTATCTTTTTCTTATTTCCGCCATTACTATTCCACTTAAAAGTTTTTTGTTCTTTATTTTTGATGCGAAAGGAAGAGAGACCTGAAAACTTATGAGATTAGGAATAAACTGAGCTATAACTGCCTCTTTTATACCTTTCTCTTTTATAAACTCTGAAAGCTCTTTTGGATTAACATTATAGAATTCTCCTTCTTCTACATTGCCCCTGTTAATAAAAACTTTAGCCTGATTTCCCTCAATGCTTATGTATGCCTTTTTTGCCATTGTCTCCTATTTTATAATTTTCTCAAAAGCCTCAACAATTTCGTCAATAATTTTAACCATTTTTTTTAAATTTTTATAAATTTCATCATCGGAAATACTAAAATACTCATGAGCAAGAACATATCTAAATCCTCCAATTCCCTTTAACTTACCGTAAATTGTATTATCAATTAAGCCTCTTTTGTATGAATTATCAATAATCTCCTCATAACTATCACTTACAACTTCAAACCTGCTTGATAGTATATGGTCAAGAAAATCAAGTATGTTCTCACATATAAGGAAAAGAAGCCTTTCTGTGGAATATTTTATCTTTTTGTCTTTAAGGTATTCCTCAAAGCTAATATCCTTTATTTCCTTTATATCATGCCTGTATTCTTTCAGTTTTTCAATTCTTTTTATAAGGCTTTCTTTTTTATAAATCACTCTCTCTATAACTCCTGTGCTTCCTTAAATAGATTATATAGTCATAGTATCTTTTTTTTGTCTTGAATTCAAAATCATTGAGAACATCCTCATCTCTGTAAAAGAAAACTCTGCCTGTTTTTATAATCTCAAAACATAAAATTGGCTCTGCTTTGTTTAACCATACTAAATCAACTCTGTCAGAATGAATTTTCTTTGTTAAATCTCCATATAACTGATAAAAATCTGACCATGAAAAATCTTTTGATGTATAAATAGCAATATCAATGTCAGAATATTCTTTAAAAGTTCCTTTTACTGTAGAACCAAAAAGATAAGATATCAAAATTTGGGGATTTTCTCTTAAAATTGAAAGAACTATATCCTTCAATTCATCATGGCTTACCTTAAGAGGTTTTTGTTTGCTCCATTTTTCTCTTACAGACATACGCTAACTCCATCATCATTTATATATGCCTTTTTTGCCATTGTGTCAATATTATAACAAATTTTTCACTTACTTCTTTTATCCTAAAATTGCCATTAGAAAAAAGAGGTTTTTCTCTCATCCCGTCATTCTGAGGGGCTTAATGCCCCGAAGCGCTGTCCTGAGCCGAAGCCCTGAGCTTATGCGAAGGGTCTGCGAAGGGTCAGCGAAGGAACTTTCTAATTGAAAAACCTGTTTGGTGAAAGGATGAGATTCTTCACTCCGCTAACGCTCCGCTCAGAATGACAAAATAAGAAGTTCAGACGCTGTCCTGAGCGAAGCGAAGGAATGACCCATTTGTCACCCTTTTTTTACCTGTTACTCTTTTTTTACATGTCACTCTGAATGTCACCTTTTTTATCTGTCACCAAGTAATGCAATTTGATTGCCATACTGGTTGTGCAGCCCTGAATGTCACCTTTTTTACATGTCACCCTGAGGCGAAGCCGAAGGGTCTCCTAAGGAGATTCTTCGCTGACGCTCAGAATGACAAGAAAGGGGTCAGAATGACAGAATAAGAGGGTCAGAATGACAAAAAGAAGGTAGAATGACAGAAAGGAAGCTCAGACGTTGCCTTGAGCCGAAGCCCTGAGCTTATGCGAAGGTCTGCGAAGGGGCAGCGAAGGGATGACAAAATCACCCGAAAAGAGATTTCTATCGGCAATTTTAGGTTTATAGATATAAATCATACATAACACTGCACCAACAAAGCACATTCCCATTCCAGCTATTGCCTGAAAAAAGATTCTTTCAAAAGTTGCATCTGAAGGAACTGAAAATAAAAGAAAGTAACCAATTAAAATAAAAATAATACCTAATAGAAGCATTTTTCTCTATCTAATTTTCTTAAATGAGCTCCTTTAAACATTTTTTTCATTTATTTTAATAAAACTCTCTCTTATTATGTCTATAAATTCATAAAAATTCTTGTAATTGTTTTTTAAGTTTTCAATAAGTAACTCATCCTTGACATCCCAATATCTGTGAATGAGAGTATTCCTGAAATCAAAAAAAGGCTTTAGAGATTCATATATGTTTAAAGGTATAATTTCCTTTTCATAGGCTTTTTTTATTGTGTCTATGTAGCCTTTAACAGGCATACCATAACGTTTTGCAATTAAGTGTTGCAAGACTAAAGAAATAGCCTCAGCAATTTCAACAATTGAAAATTTAATGGCTTTTATGAGTCTTTTATCCTTGAGAATTTGCTGTATATCAAATTCCTGAAGAATATTTTTTAAATCATCAGTGTTTTCTTTTATCTCGTAAAGATATTGATTAAGTCTTTTTATGTCAAGATTCATAGCTATCTATAAAACTCAGCAAGTACTATTTCATTCAAACGATATTGAAGAGATATTTTCTCAATATAGGCAGTTCTGATTTCTGGCAGTTTATCAACAAGCAAAATGCCTTTTTCAAGGACATCTATAACAAAATCATAAGTTGCATCATTAATTATTCTTAAATCAATTTCATCTGGCGAAATATCTATTTTATTTTTCCTCAATTCTTCTGAAATAGCAATTTTCATGTCAACTTGAAAGGCAAAAGGATTTTCAATTTCTTCAGTATAAATTGCTATGTCTATATCATTGGGAATAACCGATTCTGTGGCAAAAGAGCCATAAAGATAAGCAAAAATTATTTTTCTTTCTTTTTCAATTGCCTTTGAAATAATTGAAATTATTGTATTTCTTTGATTTTTTGAAATATTGAGCATAAAAAATTATATCACAATTTTGATTTTTGTGAGATGTAAATTTGTAATTTAAAGGAGGCGTAAGCCTCCCTTTTTGGCTTAGAAATTCATCCAAATATCTAAATATCCAGAAGTTGGATAATTAGTACCAGTGCAAGCTGTTCCAGCATATCTTGCTATTGAACCGGTTGTACATTTGCCATCATCCATAGCTCTATCAATAGCTGCTGCTGCCTGTGCTTCAATATTTCTGAGTGTAATCCATAATCCTGATCTCGTTGTGCCTCCAACTGTATATGTTCCGGTAAACATATCTACCGGTCCGCCAAAGGCGTGTTTAGGAAGAAGATTTGCAGGAGTATTTTCAGCCGGATTCCCGCTAATTATATTTGCGTATCTTAAGTGTCTCCATATATAACATGATTCCTCTGCACCCCCTCCTGCATCACAGTATCCGCCTTCTACTAATCCATTCCCATTTCCGTTAGGTGCACCTGAAAATTTTGTTGAAGCTGTTGGGTCATCTCCTGGATAATAACCATATTTGTCATAATAGGTGTAAAATGCTGCAATAAATTCCTTAATTTGACTTTGTACTCTCTTTACTTTTGCATTGTAGATCAGTTCCTGTCCCTTAAGCACTGCACCTAAAATGATTCCGATAATGACCAGAACAATAGCGAGTTCAACGAGGGTAAAACCTTTGTTGCTTCTTAAATACTTCATAACCTGACCTCCTTTTGTTTTTGTTAAATTAATAAGCAAAACTTATGCCATCAGAACTTTATCTTAGAGGACCGGTTGCGTCACTGGAAATTTGTCATAACCACCATGACGCCCATATTGGCAGTTATGAGTTCCTTCCTCCTACGAAATTATATCAAACATATTCTATATTTTTCAACAAGACTTCCCCGCCAAAAATTGCCGATAGAAAAAAAGCTGTCTTGAGCTTATCCCGTCATTCTGAGGGGCTTAATACCCCGAAGCGCTGCCTGAGCCGAAGCCCTGAGCTTATGCGAAGGGTCTGCGAAGGGTCAGCGAAGGAACTTTCTAATTGAAAAATCCCGTGAGTGAAAAAAAGGATGAGATTCTTCCCCTTCGCTTCGCTCAGGGTCAGAATGACCCCTTTTCTGTCACCCTGAGGCGTAAGCCGAAGGGTCTCCTCCTTTTTGTCATTCCGAGGGGGTAAATCCCCGTAGGCGCTGTCCTGAGCCGAAGCCCTGAGCCGAAGCCCTGAGCTTATACGAAGGGTCAGCGAAGGGGCAGCGAAGGAACTCTCTAATTGAAAAACTCTCGGGTTAAAAAAGGATGAGATTCTTCCCCTTCGCTTCGCTCAGGGTCAGAATGACAGAAAAAAAGAGGGTCAGACGCTGTCCTGAGCGAAGCGAAGGAATGACTTTTTTGCCACCCTTTTTTACCTGTCCTTTTTTTTGCCACCCTTTTTTCTTGCCACACATTTTTTACATGTCACCTTTTTTATCTGTCACCCTAAATGTCACCTTTTTTTATCTGTCACCAAGTAATGCAATTTGATTGCCATACTGGTTGTGCAGCCCCGAATGTCACTTTTTTATCTGTCACCCTGAGGCGTAGCCGAAGGGTCTCCTGTGGAGATTCTTCCCCTTCGCTTCGCTCAGGGTCAGAATGACGGGATGAGAGAAAAACCTCCTTTTTCTATCGGCAATTTTAGAAAAAAATCAAGAATTTGACTTTTATTTACCTTATGTTCTAATATTTCACTTATGGAAACTACTGTAATTGACCTGATAAAGCAAACTGGTGTTGTTGCCAAGAGTGTTTTAGTAATTCTTCTTTTCTTCTCTATTTTTTCATGGGCAGTAATTTTTTACAAATGGAAAATTTTCAAAAATATGAAAAAAGAAAACGAGAAATTCTTTAATGCCTTCTTAGATTCTAATAGTGCAAAAGAGATTTTTTCCTCTGCGAAAAGATATGATTTAAGCCCTCTTGCTTCTCTTTATAGAGGGGTCTTTTCCGAAATTCATAGTAAAAATTCTTCTAACCTTGAAGCAATAATAAGAAAATGCTCATCTGATGAGGCTAACAGAGTTGAAAGCTATCTCGGTTTTCTCGCCACAACAGGCTCTACAACTCCCTTTATTGGTCTTTTTGGAACTGTCTGGGGTATTATGGATGCTTTCAGAAGCATTGGAATAAAAGGCACAGCTTCTATTGCAACTGTAGCCCCAGGAATTGCAGAAGCATTAATAACAACTGCAGCAGGTCTTTTTGCAGCAATACCAGCAGTAATTGCTTATAATTACTTCACTTCTCAAGCGAATAAAATAATAAATGAAGTGCAGGATTTTTCCGCAACTCTTCTGAAATACCCATGGCAGGACTAACACCCCGCAGAAGGTCATCAATTGCAGATATAAATGTCACACCCCTTGTTGATGTGATGCTTGTTTTGCTTATAATCTTCATGATTACAGCGCCAATGCTTAAGCAGGGAATTGATGTGAATCTTCCGAAAGCGAAAGGTAAAAGCCTTGAAGAAACAGAAAAAATAAACATCGTGATAACTAAAGATGAGAAAATCTTTGTAAATGAAAAGCCAATTCATAAAGATAACCTGCCTGACATTCTTTCAGCAATGAAGGATAATAATCCTACAGTTCTCTTAAAGGCTGATAAAGATGTACCATACGGGCTTGTAGCAGAAGTAATGGGTGAAATAAAGGCAGTAGGTATAGAAAGAATAGGAATGGTAACTGAACCAAAAGAATCTAAATGACAGGGAAAATCTATACTTCTCTCTTTATATCAATTTTTTTTCACAGTTTGTTTATTATTTTTCTAATATTCGGGATAAAAAACTCTGTATATGATTTCAAAAATCTCACATATGTAACTTTAATACCAGAAACTAATAATGTAGGAATTTCATCCCAGGAAAACCAAAAAACTGCTGAAGAAAATAAAACTATTCAGGAAAAACCTGCAATAACAAAAAAAGATGAGGCCACTGAAAAAACTACTAAAATTACAAAGGATGAGGAAAAGCTTCTTCAGGAAAGACTATCTGCACTTAGAGCAAAAAAAAGAATCCTTGAGTCTGCTTCATCTTCAAAAACTCAAGGAGGCACTCCTCAAGTTGGTACCTCAGGAAGTATTAAAGGAGAAGGAGTTTCTTCAAGTTATTTAGGATTAATTTCAGGATTAATTAGACAAAAATGGAGCATTCCAGAAACCGTTCCAAAAAATCTTGAGGCTATTGTGTCTGTGAGAATTCTTCCCAATGGCCAGGTAGTGATTGAAGGATTTGAAAAACACTCAGGGAATGCCTTATTTGATTCTTCAGTAATTAAAGCCCTTAAAAACTCTTCTCCCCTTCCACCACCTAAGGGTGAAGTTGTTGTTGGGTTGAGGTTTAAGCCATGAAAAAGTTTTTAACTTGCCTAATTTTTTCTCTGGTTCTTGGAGCTTTAAATTTTTCTTATGCTGAAAAGATTTATCTTGATATAACTCAGCCCGGAATAAAAAAACTTAGCATAGCAATTGAAGGTTTTGAGAAAGTTCCTGTAGTCTCAAACACAATTAAAGATAACCTTGAATTTACAGAATACTTTAAAGTTTACGGACCTTTCCCCTACAAAGGAGAAAAGTTTGACCCTTCTTTATGGAGAGCCTCTGATATTGAAATTGTTATAAGAGCAAGCACTGAAGATAAGATATCCGTTAAGATTTTTACTGTAACAAGTGACTCTGCCATATTTGAAAAGGACTATGTTTTAAACAACAGCGAAAGCACTGGAAATATAATAGCATCAGACATATATAAAACTCTTACAGGGAAAAGCTCACCCTTTTTTAATCGTTTTATTTTTCTGAGAAAATTCAGAAACTCAACTGGGTTATTCATAAGTAACTGGAATGGAAAGCATATTTATGATTCAGGCATCAGAAGAGAACTCATCTCAAAAGCTGTTTTAAAGGGAAATAAAATCTTTTATTCATCCCTTCATGATAGATTCTGGCATATAGAGTTTTTCGACTTATCAACAAAAACAAACAGGGAAATAATAAAAAGCAGGGCATTGCTTCAACTTGGTGATGTAATAGGTGAATCTCAAATAATCTATATCCAGAATGACGGAGAGTTATCGGAAATCAAAATAGCTGACCTTTCAGGGAAAAGCAAAACCATTGCAAGTTCACGATGGGTTGAATCCTCTCCAAGATGGGCTTCCTCCCGCATTTTTTTTGTTTCAAACAGGGCAGGTTCTCCTCAGATTTATGAGACATGGGAAGGAGCAGGTGCAAGAAGAATAACCTATCAGGGTAGATATAATACAGAACCTGCAATAAGTATTGAAGGGAGTAAACTCGCATTTTCCTCACTTGCTGGAGGATTTCAGATTTATATTCTTGATTTAGTTACCGGAATTCAAAGTCAGATAACAAAAAATGGAAACAATGAACAGCCTTCCTTCTGCCCTGATGGTAATTTTTTGACAATTATGTCAGACAGAAGGGGCAAAAAAGAGATATTTCTTATAAGTGCTGATGGCCTGATTCAAAAACCCTTGACTGCAGGATATCTTCCCTACTGCACAAGATAAATGGTTAGTTCAGGTATAGACAGATTTGAAAAAATTTTTCCAGAAAGAGTTTATGGCTCAAAGGCTGGCATTTTAATTCATCCAGCTTCAGTAAATAAAAAGCTTTCTCATACAAAAGAAGTTCTCCTTAAAAGCAGAAAAATTAAAATAAAAGCCTTCTTTGGTCCACAGCATGGAATATTCGGAAATACTCAGGACAACATGATTGAGTGGGAAGGATTTTTAGACAAGGAAACAGGAATACCTGTCTTCAGTCTATATGGCAAAACAAGAAAACCAACATCACAAATGCTTGATGATATTGATATTTTCATAATTGACCTTCAGGACATTGGAGCAAGATATTATACATTTACATGGACAATGGCTCTTTGCATGGAAGCCTGTGAGAAAAAAGGAATCCCAGTGATTGTTCTTGATAGAGTAAATCCAATTGGAGGTCATTTAACTGAAGGTCCTCTTATACAGGCAGAGTTTACCTCTTTTGTGGGACTTCATCCCCTGCCTGTAAGACATGGAATGACTATCGGAGAGATTGCTTTATACTTCAGGGATAAATTTTATCAGAGGCTTGACCTTACAGTTATACCTTTAAAAGGCTGGCGTCGTTTCTTCTGGTTTGACAATACAGGACTTCCGTGGGTAATGCCATCTCCGAACATGCCAACTCTTGAAACTGCAGAAGTCTATCCCGGGATGTGTCTCTTTGAGGGAACAACAATAAGCGAAGGAAGAGGAACAACAAGACCCTTTGAGATATTCGGTGCACCATTTATTGAGCCTGAAAAACTGGTAAGAAGACTGAAAGATTTCAAACTTAAAGGTGTTTTTTTCAGACCCCTCTACTTTACACCTACCTTCAATAAATTTTCAGGGGAACTCTGCGGTGGTGCACAGATTCATATTACAGACAGAGAAAAATTCAAACCCTTTAAAACCGCTGTTGCCATAATTCTTACCATAAAGGAACTCTATCCTCATGTAGATTTATGGAGAAAGCCTCCCTATGAGTATGAGTTTGAAAAACTTCCTTTTGACATTCTTTCAGGCTCAGACAAATTAAGAAAGGACATTGAAAAAGGGATAAAACTTAAAGAAATGGAGCAGTGGTGGGAATCGGAAAATGAATCCTTTGAAAAAACAAGAAAACTGTATCTGATTTATGATTAAAGCTTTTATCCTTTCTGCAGGATTTTCAACAAGATTAAGACCAATTACAGAACATATTCCAAAACCCCTTCTTCCTTTAGCTGGTGAAGTTTTGCTTGAGTATGTTTATAGACTTCTCAAACTATCAGGAGCAAAGCAGATAGGAATAAATCTTCACTACAAGGCAGAGCAGATAGAGAAATTCATAAGAAATAGCAATCTTGAAGCTACCCTATTCCATGAAAGGGAAATCCTAAACACAGGAGGAGCACTTTACAATGCAAGGGATTTTCTAAAAGACAGCATCTTTATTGTTCATAATGCTGACATTTACTGGGATGGGAATATAAAAAATGCCATTAATGAACATATAAAAAGGGGAAATGCCATTACCCTTTTAGTTCATGACCATGCTCCTGACAACAAACTTTTCATTGATGAAGAAGGAAATTTCAAAGGAATTGAATCTAAAACATTTAAGACTGACTCATCAATTAATTCTATCTTGCCTGTCAGCAGACAGGCTCTTGCCTTCGCAGGAGTTGCCATATATAGCCCGGAAGTTCTTGATTTTCTTCCAGAAGGTCCTTCCTCAGTAATTGATTTATGGTTAAAGGCAGAAAACAAAGGGTTAAAGGTAAGAGGTTTTCTTTCAAAATACAATTTCTGGCATGACATTGGCACGCCCCATAACTACGCCCGTGCAGTTTTTGATAAATTAAAGAGAAATTTCAGCTCCATTTATGTTGCAACTGATTCCTATGGATGTGAATTAATAAAGCCAGAGGGATATGTAGTAATTGAAAAGGATGTAAAGATAAAAAAACCTTTTACAGGAAAAAACATAATAATTCTTCCTCATACAGAGTTTAAGGCTAATGAAGAAGATGTTTCAGATTGCATAATTTGCAGGGATTTAATTATTTCTATTTCAGGTTGGCAGAATCAAAGAGAAGCACTTACTCATGGAGGCTCCACAAGAAGATATTTCAGAGAGAAAGGCAGAGTAATCTGTGAATGGGACAAAATCTCAGATGAGTTTGAAAAAACAGTTCATTTTGGAAAGTTTTTAAGAGATAAAGGATTTCCTGTTCCTGAAATTATCCATATAAACAGAAGTCAAAGTCTCATAATTTTTGAAGACCTCGGAGACCTCACTCTTTATAGCTGGCTACAATGCAAAAGAAAAAAGGAGGAGATACTTGCTGTTTACAAAAAAATAATTGAAAAAATTATAAATTTACACTGGAAAATCTCTTATTCCGCAAAAAAATTTGAAATAATTCTTCCTGAATTTGACTATGACTATTTCAGATGGGAAAGTGATTACTTCCTTAAAGAATGTGTTTCTGCAGTTTTTGGAATTAAGATTTCTGAGTTTTCAAATGATTTTAAAGAAGGCTTAAAAGGCGAACTTGACAGTATTGCTGAAAAACTCTCTAAGGCAGAAAAAGTTATACTTCACAGGGACTTACAGAGTCAGAATATAATGCTTAAAGATAATAAAGTCTACTTTATTGACTATCAGTCTGCCCGATGGGGACCTTCAGCTTATGATTTAGCCTCGCTTATTTGGGATCCCTATGTTGAATTAGAAGAAGAAATAAGGCAGGAGCTTGTCAATCTTTATATTCATCAAGCTTTTTGTCTTCAGCCTTCACCTTCGGTGTCCCCAAAAAGTCATGGACTTATTGGGGCATCCTTAAGACTTCAGCCTGAAACCTTTGCTGAAGAACTCTCACTCTGCAGAATTCAGCGACACATGCAGGCACTTGGTGCTTATGGTTTTTTGGCATTAAAAAAAGGAAAAAGAAACTTTCTAAAATTCATACCTTCAGCATTAAAGATGCTTTATCAGGACATTCAGGAATGCTCTATTGAGCTTTTAGCATTAAAAGAACTTGTTTATAAACTGAAAAACAAATTACCTCATGACAGTTCTATTTTATCGGCGTTAAAGTCTTTTAAAAATTGACAAAACAGATAACATCTTATAGAATATCTTAAACTTAGACCTGAAGGTCTGGATTTTTAATTTGATTGAATAGAATTCAGTGGTCATAAAGGCCACGGTTTGGGGCAGAAGCCTTAAGCCGTGGCTTTTTTATTTGAATATGATGATAGCTGAAATAAATAAAATCTCTTACTGGAATGAGTATGCTAAGTGGTATAAACTCTGGCGTGAACATAACAATTATCATGAACCAATAAAAAGTTTTCTTTTAAAATTTACAAAGCCATGTACAAAAGTTCTTGATATAGGTGCAGGAGATGGTATATTAAGTTTTCCTCTGATTGAAAATGAATGCAATGTAACTGCTCTTGAACCTTCTCAATCAATGCAAAGCTACTTACTTGAAAATGCAAGAAAAAATAAAGTATCAATTTCTCTTGATTCAAGAAGATTTGAAGAATTGGATTCCCATGAAATATCAAAATTTGACCTTGCATTAGCCTGTAACAGCCTTCATCTAACTGAATACGGAATTGAGTGCTCTTTGAACAAAATTTTTGACTCAAAGATTAAAAATGTATTTCTTGTTACGGAAAAAATATTTTCTATTGAAAAATTTCAGGGTCTTTATCCTGAATACGCTCTTTATTTTTCCTATTCCTATCTATGTGAAAGCTCCTTTGCCTATCACTGCCCTAAAGAACTTTTTGCTCACTGGAAATGTAAATACAAAAGAAAGCTTTTCAAGTGGGAAAAAATCAAACTTCTAAGTATGGCTACATTTGAAAGAAAACACCTCTGGCTAAAAGATTATGCAGTTGTAAATATATTTTACTGGAGGAGGAGAGAATGATTTTTATTTTTTCTTGTTTTATTCCCAAATAAAAATTCCGTTTAAGTGAATACCTATGGTATTATTGTATTTTAGATATTTTTTATTAAAAAGGTATTGACAATTTTATATATTTTTTTCCATATTTTATAAGCTTAAAAATTTAACAAAATTTTTGGAGGTTGATATGCCTAAACCAAAAAGACTTGCACAAGAGAAAAAAATTATGTCCGTATCTCTTTATAGAAAATTTCTTATTATATTTAATTTATCCATTATCATATCAACCGCCATTCTAATCACAGGTCTTATGTTAACAGGTTATGAAATTTATGGTGAAGAATTTATTACAAGAAGAATAGGAATAATAAATACTCTTATTAAATTTGCACCAACACTTGCAATATTTGGTTTGGCTTTAATAGGTATATCAACATTCAATGTTTTTTGGTTTAGAAAACAGATTGTTGCCCCAATTTCAAAAATGGAAGAAACAATAGAGGCTATTAGGCAGGGTGACTATGAAAAAAGAATTGACATTAAAACTGGTGATGAGTATCAAAAAATTGCTGAAGCATTCAATCAGATGATGGATAAACTTTCCACACTTATCCAAACAGAAGAAGAAAAGAAAGAAATGCAAAATAATATAATAAAATTTTTGCAGATTATGACAACAGCATCAGAAGGTGACCTTACACAGAGAGCTGAAGTAACTCCTGACGTATACGGTTCTCTTGCTGATGCTTTTAATCTTATGGCAGATGGACTTTCAGAACTTGTTAAAGAAGTTAAAAATTCTGCAGATGATGTAGGTCAGAAAAGTGTCGTGCTAAATGAAATTATCAGAAAATTGCAATCAGGAGCTAATATTCAGCGTGAAGAAATAGAAAAAATCGCAATTCTTATACAGGAAGCTACTGAACTGGCTACTTCCGCAAGTGAAAAGACTACATTAGCAAGTGATGTATCTAAGGATGCATTGGAGGCTATTGTTCAAGGTAATGAAATAGTTAATGAGACAATAAATAGTATTCAATTAATAAGAACCGCTGTTCAAGGTATAAACAGAAGGATGAAACTGCTTTCAGAAAAATTAATGGAAATTGGCACTATATCAACAATTATTAGTGAAATCGCTAATAGAACTAACCTGCTTGCTCTAAATGCATCAATTGAAGCAGCAAGAGCAGGAGAAGAAGGCAAGGGCTTCGTTGTCATAGCTGAAGAAATTAGAGGACTTTCTGAAAGAACTGCTAAATCATCAAAAAACATTGCTGAAATTATTACAGCAATTCAGGACGAAGCAACAGTTGTCACAAAACATCTTGAGGAAGAAACAAACTATGTGGAGACAGGTACAAACATGGTAGCTCAAACAAATACAATATTTGAAAAAATTAATAATGTCATAAAAAGAATAGGGGATATCATTAATGAAATCAACGAAACAGCCCAAAAACAGAAAGAAATCACATATAGCGAAGTCAACTCCATTGAAGGCGTGAAGGAAGTTACTAACAACATACTTAAGATAACTGATGAGCTTACAAGCGTTTCTGAATCTCTTTCAGGAACTTCTAAAGAACTTGTAGATTTAGCTGGAAGGTTTAAAGTTTAAATTTGTTCTTTTACTATTTCAAATTTTGAAAGAATTTCTGAAATAGTAACTTCATCAAAGGGTTTGATAATATATCCATCTGCACCGGCAGCAATTGCTTTCTGTTCGTGCCTTTTTGTTCCCCTTGATGTAAGAACAACAATGGGAATATCATTAAATCTGGGGTCTTTTCTCACTCTCGTTATAAATTCATATCCATGCATAACAGGCATTTCAAGGTCAGTTATTATTAAATCAACATTCTTTTCTTCAAGGATATTTAATGCCTCAAGACCATCCTTAGCTGCATAAACTTTAAGATGTTTGGATTCTAATAATGACTGAAGTGATTTTCTAACGCTTATTGAATCGTCTACTATTAAAACCTTTCCTGCAGATACAGTAGATACCTGAATTATTTCTGGGGAGATAAATAAAAACTCTTCCTCAAAAATTTTTAATGGGTCTACCACATATCTCAGTGTTCCTTTACCAGATATAAAATACCCTAAATACTGCGTCAAACCTGCAAGAAATTTGCCGAGAGGATGTATTGTTGCCTCTTCATAGCCTAAAATCTCTTCTACGACTAATCCTTTCCTCATTCCAGAAAAGTTGAATACTATGATATAACCTTTTTCTAAATTTTTACCATTTGCAGAAAAGAAAAGTTCATGGAAAAATTTGACAGGTATGTTCCTATCTTTATGACTTATTTTCCTCTCTCTCTTTATATCAGGAAAATCCTCAAGGGTAAGAACTTCTTCAATATAACTAAGAGGAATTGCAAACTCAAGTTCATAGGACTTGAATATTATTAGATTGCTTATACTCAAAGATTGAGGAATCTTTATTGTAAAAATAGTGCCTTGATCTATCTCAGAAAAAACTTCCACTGTCCCTTTTAGTTTTGAAATTTCAGTTTTTACAATATCAAGTCCCATACCTCTTCCTTTTAATAGGTCTACATTATCTGCTGTTGAAAATCCAGGCGTAAATATGAAAGAAAATAACTCTTCCTTAGAAACAAATGGTGCCTGGTCAGCAGTAAGCAAGCCTTTCTGTATAGCTCTTTCTTTTACCTTAGTAATATTTATACCTCTTCCGTCATCTTTAATGTTAATAACGATGTTTTTGCCCTCTTTCTTTACTTCTATTGTTATAGAGCCTATTTCTGACTTGCCTTTCTGAATTCTCTCTTCGGGTGACTCTATACCATGGTTTAAGGCATTGCGAAGGATATGAAACAAAGGTTCATAAATTGCATCATAAATAGGTCTGTCAATCTTTATTTCACTACCGTTTATTTCTATCTGAACCTTCTTTCCTGTATCTTTTGCAATATCCTTTATAGACTCAGAAAGTCTGTGCAAAAGTCTACTGATTGGTATCATTCTCATCTCAATTAGATTATCTTTAAGATAACCTATCTCTCTTGAGAAAGACTTGAAATTATACGAAAGATGTTCAGAATAACTGAATAAAGAGTTTATTGCTTCTGTGATGTCATTTGTTATTTCTTGAATTTTTCTTAAAAATATATGATATTCATCATAACGGTCAAATTCTAAATCACTAAAATCTGTAAAAAAGCTATCTGTTATTTTCTGGTGTTTATCCTGTGTAACAAGCCAGTATCTATCAGAGAAAGCATTTATTTCATTAATAAGTCTCTTACCGCTGTGAGATATTCCTTCTATTATTTCTTCTAATTCTTTTTCTTTATCAGTTATAGCATTTTTTTGTACTAAGATCTCTCCTAATAAGGTAAGAATATTATCTATTGCTCTAATGTCAACTCTTACTGTATTAACAATAGGTAAAGCTTCAAATGTTACAACTTCAGGCTGTTCAATTACTGCTTCTTTTTTCTCTAATATATTGTCAAGAAGATTAATAATATCTTGATTCAATTCTGTCTTTTCTGCTTCATTTGTTGATACTTCATTAATATATAGACTGATTAAATTTATAACATTTTTAATGACACGGTTTAAACTATTATCATATTTAATTTCCTCATTAAGAATTGCCTCAAAAAGGTCTTCAAGTTTATGAGACAGAAGAGAAATTTTATCAAGCTTAACTATTGAAGCAGAACCTTTTAAAGTGTGTGTAGCACGAAATAAAGATTCTAAAGTCTCTTTTGTATAACCTTTTATCTCAAGGTCTTCAATACCTTCAATTAATGTATTAATATGATCTTCTGCTTCTAACAGAAAATATTTTATAAGTTCATTTTGGGTAATCATTCCTTTTTATTGAGTGTATTTTTTTGAGAAGAAACCTTTAATTCCTCAAATAGTTTCTTTGGATCAATGTAATCTTCTACAACTATGTCTGCATCAAAACTTACAAAAAATGGAGTTATGTCGGATAAAAATCCCACTTGTTCACCATCTATATCAATAACTAATAATTTATTATTTGAATAGTTTATTCTCTCAATATTATAAACTTTTGCCAAATCAATAGCTGGAACAATCTTACCTCTTACAGGTAAAGCTCCTACAACATAGTCTGGAGAACCGGGAATCGGAAAAATTTTTGTTATATCCAGAATTTGAATAACAGTTTCCTTTGGAACAAGAAATTCTCTATCTCCTATTCCAAAAACGCAGTATGATCTCTCAGCTTCCTGTTTTATTTCCTCAGACATCTTTTTATCGCCGCCAAAAGGTCTATTGGTTCAAAAGGTTTTGTAACATACTCGTCAGCACCCTGCTGTTTACCCCAGTATTTATCAGCTTCTTCTTTTTTTGAAGTAACAAGAATCACAGGAATATCCTTTGTCTTTTCATTTTTCTTGATAGTTCTACAGACCTGAAACCCATTTTTTTTTGGCATCACAACATCAAGGATTATAAGGTCAAAAAGCTCCTTCTCAATAAGCTTCTCTGCTTCTTCACCATCTTCTGCAAATATAATATCATAACCTTTTTCAGCCAGTATAGACTCTATATATTTTGCATCAGTTTTGGAGTCCTCAGCAACAAGAACTTTTATCATCTCAGTCTCCTTTATAACTCCCCCTTATAGTAAAAATTTGCTTATATTCTAAAATGTTTTCATCTAAAAAATCTATAAAGCTATTATATCATTTATTAATTTTTTATAGTCAATTATTTTAATAATTCTCATAAAACCCCCTTTAAACTAAATCCCTTTAAACAATTCAGACGGAGTATATCTTTTTCTGTTTAATAAACTCATCTCAATAAAATCTTTCTTCTCAAAAATAAAACTTCCCTCTTTTGTTTTTGATAAAAGAGATACGGCATCAAAAGTTAGCTCTTTTATTTCTTCATCTGATAACTCGTGCATTAATTTTAAACCTAATTTTGCCTTATTAGTGTTTGATATTCCATAAACTATTTCGCCGTCAATGAATAAGAACTCAAAACAGAATTTATTTGAGTAAAGATATAATCTACCTTTAAGCCTGTTAGAGGATATAAGTTCGAAAATATCAAATACTCTGAAAGATTCAAGAGACCCTGAAAGATGCGTGGATGTATCCTTAACTATTCCGTATTTTTTTAATAAAAGTTCCAGTGAATTATCAAGAATTAGAGGAAACTCTTTCTGGAAAAATCCCTCAATCTTGGTTTCTATAATTTCTTCTAAATTGCTAACCGGAAGAGAATCTTCATAGATTTTATGTATCTCTTTTTCTTCAGGAATTTCAGGTTTCTCAATTTCTTCAATTACTTGACTTTCTTCTTCCATAACACCTTTAAGAGAAATCATTTCTTCTAACTCTTCAGGTTGTGGTAGTCCTAATTCTTCAATTTCCTCTTTTTTAATAGGTATCTCTTCTTCGGGAATAATCGGTTTTTCTTCTGGTAATATTAATTCTTCAGTTATCTCAGGGATTATTTCTTCCTTCGTTTCTAATGATATCTCTTCTGGGACAGAAGGTGTTTCTTCTACCAAAGAAGGTTCTTCTGATATTTTCTCAACAGTCTCTAATTTTTCTTCTTCAGAGGGAGCTTTAATATCTATTTCTTCTGTTAAAGAAGGTTGTAAAATGCTCTCCTCTGGAACAAAGGTCTTTTCTTTAAATGGTATTTCCTCAATTAATTCTTCTTTTTCCTCAAGAGGTACTTCAATTTCTTTTAATTCCTCAACTTCTTTCAATTCAAACTCTCCAGGGATTTCACTAATTTCAGTAACTCCTCCCAGTATGGCATTAACCTTATCAACTAAATCTTCTGACTTAAAAGGTTTTACAAAATAATCCAGAACTCCAAATTTCTCTGCAAATTTTTTACCGACTTCCTCACCTTTGCCTGTAATCAATATTATAGGAATATTCTTTAGCTTTTCATTCTCCTGTAATAATTTACAAAATTGAGAGCCAGTCATTTTTGGCATTATAAAATCAACGAGAATTAAATCAGGATTTATTGTATCTGCAATTTTTAAGCCTTCCTCGCCATCATCTGCTGTATAAATCTCATATCCAGCCTCCTGCAGAGAAGCCTCTGCGAGTTTCCTTACAAGGGGGCTGTCATCTACGACTAAAATTTTACCTTTTGACATTTTTTTACTCCCTATTCAAGAAGTTTTTTCATTGTTATACGCATTCTTTCAATAGATTTTGCCAAAACAGCTATCTCACCTCTTGCATTTTTAATATCAATCTTTTCACCTGTCTTACCCATAGAAATCTCGTCTGCAGATTTTGTTAATTCAACAAGTGGGTCTATAACATATTTATGCATACCATATCCAATCAGTAAAGCAATTAAAACAAGAATCACTATATAAACAAAAATATTTATACCAAGCATTGTAAAAACAGACATTGGATTCAGTATTCTCTCTTTAACTATATATATATATCCAATATTTTTTCCTAAAGAATCTTTTAGAGGAGAGTAAATTACAAAGAATTCTTTACCAAATTGTAACTTCTTGTCCACATAATATCTCTCTTTGGATTGAGATGCTCTTTTAATAACCTCTTCAGAAATAAAAAACTTAGGGTCACCGCCTGTAAAGTAAGGAGCAACCCATTCACCAAAAGTATACTTAATATCTTTCATTTCAGGCTTATTAATTAATGATTCTTTATTCAAAAGTATACCCACATTTGCATTTATAGCTTTTTGAATCTGCTTTAAATCTGTTTCAAGTCCTCTGCTTAAATCAACATTATCAATATAGGATGTTTTCTCTTTAGCAGTTGCTGTCTCCTGGGCAGTGGTTGTTTTGGATGGTTGTTGAGAAATCTGTTTATGATAAAATGTTAATGTGTCAAGAAAAACCTCCGTTGTTCTAACAGCTTCTTCAATGCTCCGTGATTCTTGTTCTTTAATTATATTTACTTGAGTAATATAATTAAAAACAACTAAAATGCTCATTCCTAAAATTAATGTTGCCAGGAGTGGAATGGCAACTCCTGCTCTTAAACCAAGTTCAATTTTCATTTATACACCTCCTAAATTAACTTGTTAGCATCAGTTAAAAATTCTTTTCTTGATAAGGGGTCATCAATTTCATCCTTTAGTAAATCAATTAGTTTTATTAAATCTTCTTTGACAGGTGGAGATGAAGGAGTCCATTTTTCTTGAATAATTTTCTCAACAATTTTCCCTCCTATAGGACCAATCTGTTTGATTAATGCAACTTTCAAACCTTCTTTTATTTTTACAAAATCTGAAGAGCCTCTGGAAGCATCATCTCCAAAAGCAACAAATTTATTCATTTCCTTGAAATTTTTAATAATTTCTTCTGTTGTTGGAATGTCATTACTGGCTATATCAACGCTAACTTGCGGAACGAAACTACATGAAAGAGGCTCTTTTTCAAGAAAATCATTAAGACATGCCCTTCCTTTTTTAAATCCACTTGATAGATGATATATTTCTCCATTTTTAAAATAAAACTTATATAAATTTTTTTCAGAAGAAACTGTTATAGATAGGATACCAGTTTTTTTGTCTTCAAACAAACTTTCTAAAACATCTGCAAGATTTTTTTTCATAGCAGTTACATAAAAACCTTTAGAAACTTTTCTATGTTCCTTTTCATATCATCTCGTAAAATACCCGAAGAAACCGCCACATATCTACATCCTGTTTCCTTTATCATGTTTATATTATATACATTTATACCACCTATTGCTAAAACAGGAATATCAATTTTTTTACATACCAAAGATAACATATAACTTTTTCTGGGTGCAAGTGCATTTTTTTTTGTAATAGTTCTAAACATAGGCCCAAATCCTATATAGTTTGCACCTCCTTTTTTAGCTTCCAATGCTTCATGCAAATTATGAGTTGATATTCCAATTATACCAGAAAAAATTTTTTTTGTGGCATCAATTGGTAAATCATCCTGTCCAAGATGAATGCCCTCTGATTCTGTAACAATTGCTATATCTACATGGTCATTTATTGTAAGAATTCCATCATATTTGGAAATGATTTCCTTAATACGGAATGCATTTTCTAATATATCTTTTCTTGGCAAATCTTTTTCCCTGTATTGAATCCATTTTATCCCTGATTTTAAAGCTATTTCAGCTTTTTCTGGAATTTCCTTTGATGAAATAATAAGGCAAATCGGAGGAAGTTTAATTTCATTCATTATTCATAGTTTGAACAAAATCTGTAAAAAATTTACCTTTAATAAAATCAGAATTTTGAAGTAGTTTAAGAAAGAAATTGATATTTGTTGATATGCCTTTTATAACTGTTTCCTCCATGGCTCTTCTCATTCGGTCAATAGCTTCTTGTCTGTTTGCTCCACGAGTGATAATTTTTAAAACAAGTGAATCATAATATGGAGAAACCTTGCTTCCAGAATATAGATATGTGTCAACTCTTACCCCAGGACCTCCTGGCAAACATAAAAAATCAACTATCCCCGGTGAAGGAGTAAATTTTTCAGGGTCCTCTGCATTAATTCTACATTCTATTGCATGACCGCGGAATTTTATTTGATTCTGTTTAAAAGATAAAGGATATCCTTTTGCTATTTTAATCTGTTCTTTTATGATATCTATGTCAGTAATCTCTTCTGTTACAGGATGTTCTACCTGAACCCTTGTATTTATCTCAATAAAATAGGGATTTAGTTCTTCATCAACGATAAACTCAAAGGTGCCAATGTTTTTATACTTCAAAGCTTTTGCTGCTTTAATTGCATATTCTCCTATTTTCTTTCTTAATTTCTCATTTAGAACAGGAGAAGGTGACTCTTCAAGTAATTTCTGATGCCTTCTCTGAATTGTGCAGTCTCTTTCGCCAAGATGAACAATATTCCCCTGTTTATCAGCAAGTATTTGGACTTCTATATGTCTGACTTTAGGGAAGTATTTTTCTATATAAAGTTCTCCGTTTCCAAAAGCTGCAAGTGCTTCTCTCTGTGCCATAAAAAATGACTGTTCAATATCTTTTTCATCATTTACTATTCTCATCCCTCTTCCGCCACCACCAGCAGAAGCTTTAAAAATCACAGGAAGCCCGATTTTTTTTATTACTTTAATGCATGGTTCTTCTGAGTTAACAGCACCTTCACTTCCGGGGACTACAGGAATCCCTCTTCTTTTTAATATCTGCCTTGCTTTTGCTTTGTCTCCTCCAATCCTTATATTTTCAGGAGCAGGTCCTATAAAGACAATTCCAGAGTTTACACAGGCTTCCGCAAACTGGGCATTTTCTGCTAAAAAACCATATCCTGGGTGTATTGCTTCAGCATCTGTTATATCTGCTGCAGACAGAATAGCTGTAATATTCAAATAACTCTGAGCTGGATTTGCAGGTCCTATACATATTGATTCATCTGCAAGTTTTACATGTAAGGAATCTTTGTCTACATCTGAATATATTGCAACTGTTTTTATTCCAAGCTCTTTACAGGCGCGAATAATTCTGACTGCTATTTCACCTCTGTTAGCAATAAGAATTTTTTTAAAAAGCTCCATAATTAAGCTACCTCAATGAGAAATAAAGGTTCTCCGTATTCAACTGGCTGACCATTTTCCACTAAAATTTTTTTAATTACACCTGAAACATCACTTTCAATCTCATTCATAATTTTCATTGCTTCTATAATGCATAAAACTTGACCTTTTTCAACTTTTGCTCCTACTTCCACAAAAGGTGGAGCATCTGGAGATGAAGCTCTGTAAAAAGTCCCAACCAGTGGAGATGTTATTGTGTGTAGCATTTCTTCTTCTTTTTGAAGTTCAGTCATAAAATGTGGCTTGACTGGCTCTTCAGCAGATTTTAAAGTTTTTGAAACCTCAATAGGTCCGTAAATATAACCCCTCTTTATTCTTATCTTAAACCCCTCCCTCTCAATGTTAAGCTCAGTTATATCCGTATCTTTAAGAAAAGATATTATGTCTTTTATTTCTTCAAGTTCCATAATTTACTCCTTTACTTTTGGGCTCTTCGGCCCTGAGTCCTCCAAAAAGGCTAAGCCTTTTCAATATATTCCCCTGTTCTTGTATCTATTTTTAATACATCTCCAATCTGAATATGAAAAGGGACTTTTACAATAAGGCCTGTTTCAAGTTTTGCAGGTTTTGTACCACCTGAAGCTGTATCTCCTTTAAAAGCTGGCTCTGTCTCTTCAACTCTTAACTCCACAAACATAGGAGGTTCCACAACAAGAGGTTCTCCCTTATAATACATTACATCAACTATCATTTCTTCTTTGATATAGTATATCGCATCACCAATTCCTGCTTTGGGAATTGAAATCTGGTCATAGCTTTCCATATCCATAAAAACATAAGAGTCTCCTTGAGAATAAAGGAACTGCATCTGTTTTTCCTCAAGTTGGGGTTTTTCAAATTTTTCACCTGCAGGAAAGTTTTCCTCAAGAACTCTACCAGTTTTAAGATTCTTGATTTTAGTCCTGACAATTGGAGCTCTTTGCTGCATTTTTACATGCTGGAAATCAATTATTTCATAAGGTTCTCCCTTATATTCAATCTTTAATCCTTTTTTAAACTCTGATGTTGAAATCATAGCTGTCCTCCTATAAAATTTCCAAATCTCTTGAAAGTGTTGTTAAAATCTCAGCTGATTTTTCATTAACATGTATCATATCTTCTATCCTAACTCCTCCAAATCCTTCTATATAAATCCCTGGCTCAATAGTGAAAACCATACCTGATTCAATTACATCTTCAGATTGTGAGCTTATCTTTGGAAACTCATGAATATCAAGTCCCACTCCATGACCTGTTGCATGTCCGAAATTATCTCCATAACCAGATTGTTTTATCAAATTCCTTGCTATAGCGTCAATATCTTTAGCATTAATCCCTGCCCTGCATGATTTTATCGCTTCCATTCTTGCTTTGTTAACTATTTCATAAATTTCTTTTTGTTTTTGTGAAGCTTTTCCTATCACAAATGTTCTTGTCATATCAGAAAAATACCCTTCAAATTCAGCACCCCAGTCAATTATAACAAAATCTCCTTTTTTAAGTTTTCTATCCGAATGCCTCCAGTGAGGCATTGAAGAATTAGGTCCTGATGCCACAATAACAGAAAAAGGCAAGATTTCCGAACCTTGCTCTCTTAATTCATTTTCAAGGGCTTTAGCTATAGCCTTTTCTGAATTATTTTCTTTTATAAGATGTTTAATTTCTAAAAAAGCTTTTTCAGCTCTTTTTACTGCTTCTTTTATTCTGTTTTTTTCTTCTTCATATTTTAATGCTCTAATATATTCAACTAAATAATTTTGGGGAATAAGCTGAATATTTAAATTTTCTGAAAGCTTTAAAAATGTCTCGTATGTACATGTGACTTCAAAAAACAACTTCTTAATTCCTTTCTTATCAATAACCTGCTTTAAGGTATCAATCCATGATTCTTTAAAATAAACAATTTCTATTTTTGCCTCTCGCTTTGCCTGTTCAAAATAACGGAAATCTACAAACAAAAAACATTCTTTATCAGTTATAAGGAAAACAGCAAAACTTCCTGTGAAACCTGTGAGATATCTTATGTTTTTAAGATTAGTGATTAAAAAAGCATCAGAAGATGAAGTAATTTTATCAAAAACTTTTCTAATTCGGCTAATGTATTTATCTTCCAAGTTTTATCTCCTTGATTTTGGAAAGAATGATATTGGCAATCTCTTCCTTTGGCAATAAAGGAATTTTTTCTTTAAAAATTCTTTTTCCTTTTTTATAAATTATTACAACTTCATTTGTATCTGCATTCATTCCTCTGTCTTTTTGCATAATATCATTCAAAACAATCATGCTAAGGGATTTTTCTTTAAACTTTAGCATGGCTCTCTCTTCATTCAGTCCTGATTCAGCTGCAAATCCTACAGTAAAAGGTCTTTTATTAAGTCTGGAAACCTCCTTGAGTATGTCAGGACAGAGTTTAAGCGGTATAGAACTTATTGAGAGTTTCTCTATCTTTTTTTTGAAACTTTTTACAGGTGAAAAATCAAGAGGAGCTGCTGACATTAATAGGGTAGTTGCTGAGTTAATATTTTTCATTACTTCTTTTAACATTTCTTCTGTTGTCTCTACTTGTATAAACCTGTCCACATCTGGTTGGTCTATTTTTGTTGGTCCACTTATAAGTGTTACTTTAGCACCCCTTCTTTTTGCAACTTTTGCTAAGGCATAACCCATTTTCCCTGAGGATTTATTTGTAATAAATCTTATTGGGTCAATATATTCCCTTGTAGGTCCTGCTGTAATAAGAAAATTTTCATCCTGTAAATCCTTCTCTGTTAAAACAGAAACAACAGCCTCAAAAATCCTGTTTATGGATGCAAGCCTTCCTACTCCTTCCTCTCCGCAGGCAAGCAATCCCTTTTCAGGTTCTACAAAGGTTACTCCAATTTTTGCTAAATACTCTATGCTTTTTTGAACCTGCGGTGATTGATACATTCTCCAGTTCATTGCAGGAGCCATAACCACAGGTTTCCTGAAAGCAAGAAGTGCTGTTGTTAGAAAATCATCTGCAATGCCTGCAGAATATTTATTTATAACATTTGCAGTGGCTGGAGCAACAAGGAAAACTTCACTTTTCTGAACGATTTCAATATGAGACATAGGTTCCTCAAACATATCAATAAAAACCTTATTCCCAGAAGCAACTTGAAGAGTAAGGGGAGTAATAAATTTGCAGGCATTTTTTGTCATTAATGGATAAACAGTAGCGCCTTCCTGCCTTAACATTTTAACTATTTCTGTTGCTTTATAAGCAGAAATACTTCCAGTTACGCCTAAAATAATATTTTTCCCCTTTAACATCAGCCTTAAAATTTTTTACTCTTCAGATGAAGAACTGGAACTTTCTTCTGAAGACTCTGAAAATAGCTCTTCAAGAACCTTTTCAGTGGATTCCTTTTCATGCAGATAAATTTTCAGGTCCTTTTCAAGCTCTGTTATATCAGGCAAAGTTTTCCTCCTGTCTTCAAGAAGTTTTTTAATGTCAATTTTATCAATTCTTTCTTTTGCCTTCTGAGCTTCAACCCCTGTTATATAATCTATTTTCCCTGATAAAATCTCAAGTAATGCTGTTGTGGTAACTTTTTTTGACTTCCTCTCTATCTGTGGCAATGCTCCCAAAGATAGCTCCGTTGCTCTCTGAACAGCCATAATAGCCAGCCTATATCTGCTACCAAATTTTTTCTTATCAAACTCAATTGGTAAAGATATGATATCAAACTTTGAATCTTTTTTTTCCATACTATCCCTCCTCAATTTTCAAAAACTTTTTAATTTGTTCCTTATCTATTCTTGAAGTTTTAAGTCTTTCAGCAAAAATTATACAGGATAACTGTTTTACTGCCTCTTGTAAATCATCGTTCACCAATATATAATCATAATTTTCCATTTGAGATATCTCCTCTTGAACTTTGCTTAATCTTTTTTTTATTGTTTCACTATCTTCATCTCTTTTATACAGTCTTTTTTCTAAATCTTCAATAGATGGCGGCATTATAAAAATTAAAACACTTTCAGGATAAATCTGCTTTACAGATTTTGCTCCTTTGGTATCAATTTCCAGAAGGACATCGTATCCTTTTATGAGTAATTTCTCAACATTTTTTCTGGAAGTACCATAAAAATTACCATAAACTTCCGCCCATTCTAAGAATTGATTTTTTTTTATCATTTCCTGAAACTTTTGCCTGTCTATAAAATAATAATTTATGCCGTCAATTTCATTTGGACGAGGGGGTCTTGTTGTATGTGAAATATTCATTTTCAAATCTGGTATCTGTTTGCAAATTATTTCACATAAAGTAGTCTTGCCTGTCCCAGAAGGAGCGGATATTACAAAAATAATCCCTCTCTTATAAAACATCACCTTCTCCTTTGTTTAAACCATTAATTCTCTGCAGAATTGTATCAACCTGTAAAGCACTTAATACAATGTGATCGCTATCTGTAACAATAATAGAACGAGTTTTTCTTCCCTCTGTTGCATCTATGAGTTTGCCTCTTTTTTTTGCCTCATCTTTCAACCTTTTCATAGGAGATGAGCCAGGGTTTACTATCGCAATAATTCTTGATAAAGATATAATATTCCCGAATCCAATATTTATAAACATGGCTATTGAATATTCTGAATCTGTTCTTTAAGTCTTTCAGCTTGAGTTCTTATCTCTATCGCTATGGTTTTAATCTCAAAGTCTTCTGTCTTTGCCAGTATTGTATTAGCTTCTCTATTCATTTCCTGAAGTAAAAAATCAACTTTTTTACCAATTATACCACCTTTAAGAATGTTCTCTTTAAACTGAACAATATGACTTTTCAGTCTATCAACTTCTTCTTTTATATCAACCCTTTGAGCATAAATAATAATCTGCTCCAGAACTCTCTTTTCATCTAAATTGTTCTGATTTATCAGTTCTTTTACCCTGTTTTTCAAAGAATTAATGTAATTATTATAACTCATATCCACCATGCTTTCTAAATTTATTATAAGCTTTTCAATATTTTCAGTAATTTCTAACAAACTACTCTTTATTATCTCTCCTTCTCTTATTCTCATCTGATGAAGTTCTTCAATCGCTTCAGATACTGCAAGCATCAGATTATTTATATCTGGCTCTTCTTCTTCATAAATAAAAAGTTCTTTGAAGTTTGAAAACATTGAAATATCAATTGAGCCAAGGATGCTGAGTTCTTTTTTTAAATCAATAAATGCTGAATATAACTGCATAGCAAGTTTTTTATTCAGATAAACTTTCCCTGTTTTTTCTTTTTGATTAATTGATACAGTTATATCAATTTTACCTCTCTGAAATTTCTCTTTTATTAAGTTTCTGATTTCAATCTCACTTCTTGAAACAATTGCAGGCAATCTAACATTTATTTCAAGAAAACGATGATTTAGAGATTTTGCCTCTACTCTGAAAATCCCTTTTTCTGAAGTTCCATAACCAGTAAGACTTTCTATCAAGATATTTCTCCTTTTAACTTTACAATTTTATGTTTAGATGTTTTCCCTTTTGCTATTTCAAGCCGGGATTTTGGAACACTTAATAGTTCTGAAAGTGTTTCAATTAACTCTTTATTAGCCAGACCATCATGAGGTTGTGCTTTTAGTTTTATTTTCAATGTATCTTCTTCAACGCCTTCAATGCCTGGTGTTTTTGCACCTGTTTTCACCAAGACTTTGATTGTATATCCATCTTTATCTTTTAAAATTGGGATCTCCATTTTTCTTCAACCAAAAATTATAGTATAAATTACCTGTAACTAAAGTTACAACTGCTAAAATTATACCTCCCAGAACATCAACAAAGTAATGATATCTGCAGTAAATAGTAGAAAATATTAGAAATATAACCGGGATAAAATTTATCAAGAAAAGTTTCTTACTATACTTATACATTAAAGATAGTACCACCAGAGATATGGCAACATGACCGCTTGGAAAAGCATCTCTTTTTAATCCTTCAAGTGAGTTTAAAAGAGAATTAATCTTGTTAGCAAATAACAAACCATTAATCTCATTTTGAAACATATGAGGTATGCTGTATCTTGGTCCAAGTGCAGGGAAAAGAATATAACCAATATAGGAAAGATAGTAACAAAATAAAATCAGAAATAGGGCTCTGTAAAAATGCATCTTGTTTTCATTTTTAATAAGATAGAACCCTATAAAAAAGGGAAGAATATAATAAAAGCAATACGAAATCTGCATTAGTTCGGTTAGAAAAGGTGTCGCAAATCTTTCAATGTAAACATAAGGATAAAACCCTAAAATTAGGTAATCAAGCTTTAATAATAAATGGTCAATATCTCCTGAATTTATATGAGAGACTAATTCTCCGATTGTATCAAAGGCTATTAAAACAGAAACAACAGGTAATCCTATGTTTTTAATAAATGATAAAAAGACATTTTTGCCTGTTTTAGAAATAAAAAGTGTAAACAGAGCTAAAGATGCATAAATCAGGAAAAAATTAATAAAGAAAGGTATCTTATCTGAAAAAATAACTACTAAAATACACATGCCAGTAAAAAAAACAATATTTAACTGGAAAGCTGGCTGAAGTTTAAAGAATCCCTTTATCATTATAGTTTTGATATCGCCCTTAGCATAGCTTTTTGTTTTTTTGATAGTGTAACACCCTTTGGGTGTTCAAAATAATATTCTTCACCATTTAAAATGTCAAAAAAAACTGATGAACTTACAGGCACGCAGTTTTCCCGCCATGCAGACTTTTCTATATCCCTGTCAGATGTTATCACAATCCAGAAAACTTTTTCTGTTCTAATTATTCTCTTTATAACATCATCTGCTTTTTCTCCGGCTCCTGAATAAATTACCCTGATTCCTCCCTGATACTCCATAGTTTCTTTACCCAGACCTTCTTTATATCCATCAAAAACCAGCGTAATATCATGTCCTTTCTTTTTTCTATAAATTATAAGATTTTCAATAAGCTCCTGTCTTGCTTTCTTTAAATCACGATGGAAAATACCGATAAGATTATAACCATCAATTAAAAGTTTGCTCATTTTTTTTATTTTAATCACATGTGAAAAATTTTTCTAATTAAGCTCTATCACAGGAGCGACGAGAAATAATTTCCCACGTCTCATCATCAATCTGGTCTAAATATTCAGAAATCTTGAATTCTGCTCCGCACTCACTACAGCAGAGCACAACTCTCGTTCAATAGAAAAATATCAAAATCTGACTTTTACAGTATTTACACTTAGCATTTTTCAATATTCTTTTCTTCAAATTTCCTCCAATACTTCCTCATTGAAATTGCCATTAGAAAAAGGAGGTTTTT
>Ga0209162_1000658_pt1 | contig 36910 bp, 32 predicted proteins | sample YNPNPMetaG_FD_187121 | JGI IMG/M metagenome (GOLD analysis project Ga0209162, IMG submission 187121) | Anoxygenic and chlorotrophic microbial mat microbial communities from Yellowstone National Park, USA - YNP NP MetaG (SPAdes) (version 2) ...
ATCTTGCCTTTGGTGGCATCACTCATGGCATTGTAGATATAGATGAGGTTTGTAGTTTTCCCGCATCTGCCTGGACCGTAATAGACTATCTTACAGTGAACTTCCTTTTTACTGAGATCGATTAAAGCCATTTTTTATCCTGTCAGATATTAGAGTGTCGTTAGTGGTTGTCTGGGCTCATCAATTCAATAATTCGCGTAGATGCTGAGATACTTCTGTAACTTTTAGCCGGACCACCCCCAGCGAAACATTGTCGTTGAATATAGAGATCAGTATAAAATCCTGACCAATCTTCGCAAAATGGATACTGTCTTTTTTACCCTTATGAAAGAGAAGACTAAAGTCATCTTCCCCGATGATGCGGGCTATCTGTGATGTGGCTGCAAAATTTGCTGCTGTGAGGGCTGCTAAAGAAATAATATCAATGCCATGTAAGTGTTCGCCGCAGCTGGCGATTATGTTTCCAGCACTATCCACCAGCAAAACCGAATGGATACCTGCTGCGATGAGATTATTCTCCAATTGTGCCCGAATAGCATCCAATTTTGCAGTGGTTAAAACGAGATCTCCCATTTTTAAACTCCATAATTAAAAAAATGCATTATAATATTATAAAAACACCCGCCGACTTACTTAATTGTATTTTTATTTATTAACCTGATTGCTACAATCCAATTTGTTTTTTATTATGTAGTTGGATTTTTTTCAAGTGAAATTCTTGCCAAAAGGTTTTACAATAGAAAAATGTAGATAGTATCTGATAATTATTCTTGATTTTTTATTATGAGGACATTTTATTAGAAGGGGTGCCTAACAGATGCAAGTCTCTCTGGTGGAACGATTAAATAGCATTCGAGACCTTCCATCCATCCCTAACACGCTCAACAAGGTCTTGAATGAATTGGCCAGAGACTCCTCAACCGCAGATACCATTGAAACCATCATCAAGGAAGACCCTCTGCTCACGGCTAAGCTGTTGAAGGTAGCCAATTCTCCCTATTATGGGATGCCCGGGAAGATCAGCAGTATAGCAAGGGCCATAGTAATTATGGGATTTGCAGAGGTTCGCAATCTGGTAGTAGGTCTCTCCCTGACAACCATGGTGACGGGTGATCTGGGATTTGAGGAATTCAAGACCAAGGATCTATGGCTGCATTGTGTTGCAGTGGCCACAGCCGCCCAAAAACTTGCCCAACATATACCCGGTATAGATCCTGAAGAGATATTCACCCTTGGCATCATGCACGATATCGGTCGTTTTTTGCAATGCCTTTATTTCCCAAATGAGATGAGGGAACTCCTAAGGGCCAACAATGGCATCAAAAACCTCTATGCAGCGGAAGAAAAGGCCGGTATGCCTCACACAGAGATAGGGGCTTACCTGGCCCATCGATGGCAATTGAGCGAATTGTTCGTGGAAGCCATTCGTTATCATCACAGACCACAGGGGGCAGGGCCTTACATGCCCCAAGCTGCGGTCTTGTTTTTAGCAGACCAACTGTGCAAAAAACTACAAATCGGATGGCATGGTGAGGATACGGATAATCGTCTTTTGATCCCTAAGATATTAGCTCTTCCACAAGACATCATAAAAAATATAGCTAATTACATGAAGGAACAAAAGGATGAGATTGAAAAGGCGTGGGATGAAGTGTTGTCTACATAGACAGGAAGAATCCATTCTGTCTGTCGTACAGTAAAGGCTATATCATGAGGGATTCAACAGGAGGTAAGCATTGGCAAATTTAAAAGATCCAGTACGGGTGCTAATAGTTGACGATACGGCTTTCATGAGGCGGGCACTGGTAGATATCTTTTCCAAGGATTCTGAAATCAATGTAGTAGGCGTAGCCAGCCATGGACAAGAGGCCCTCGAGGCTATCGAGCTTCTGTCGCCGGACGTAATAACCATGGATGTAGACATGCCTGTAATGGATGGCATAACCGCCATCAAATACATCATGGTTAAAAATCCCCGACCCATCATCATGATAAGCGGCATGGGCGGCTATGGACCTGTCACCCTGGAGGCATTCAAGCTGGGAGCCGTGGACTTTTTACAAAAACCCTCTGGCACTATCTCTATGGACATACATTCTCAGGCTGAGCAACTATGTACAGCAGTAAAACAAGCTGTAACAGTAGATGTTAAGCACATAAAACGCGCACGTCTGCGAATGCCTATGATATCGCCAGCTCCTCTGACAGGGCCTGCCAGCGGTCTTTTGATATTCCTTGCCTTAAAAGGTGCCTGCGGTCAGGTCATGCGGACTCTCGTGCACCTAAAATCCTCTCTGCCGGTCTCCATCCTGGTGATCCACGACATGCCCCCTGAGGTCCTCAAATCCTATGCCACTGCACTCAGTAGACATGTTCCATGGGGCATTCGTGTGGATGAAAGAGGGCTGCTATGTATCTCTACCCAGGAAGAAGGTTTTGAGGATGCCTCCTGTGATATATATAGTAGATTCTGCTCCGAACAGGGTGTAGCACATTTTTATCGTCTCGCCCCTAACGATGACCTGGATCTATTCCTTCTGACCGTGGCAGGAAAACTGGGTGAAAAGTCCTTAGTCGTATTGTTCGGCGGGCCGTCAGAAACAGGAGTAAAGGGGATGGCAGCTGTTTTGGCTGCAGGAGGAACCAGCCTGGCCATGTCACCTGATATCTGTATATACCCGACCGCCTCACGCTATGCCATTGAATCTGGTGCAGCCATTCCAGTGCAGACCGAAAATGACCTTTGGAATCGGCTGGATATCTTCAGCCGTCGTCTAAAATTCACGGCAGAGACAGTCGAAGAGACTACAAACCAGGAGCAACCTGGAAGCAGTGCAGTAAAATTATCTGATCTCCTATCACCCGAAAAAAAAGATACCATGGATAACTATCTTGACAAAACTATTGAGCCATTGGAGATAACGCCATGAACAGCAATACCGCCACCGACGCCCCAAACGCCCCTGTGCGGGTCTTTATTGTTGATGACTCGCCGCTGCTATGTAAGGCCATCGAGAAGATGCTCCAGGATGACCCTGAAATAGAAATAGTAGGTCGTGCCATGAGTGGGCAGGAGGCGTTGCACTTGATCCCCCAAGCCCATTGTGATATCTGCACCCTGGATGTTCACATGCCTGGCATGAGCGGAATCACAGTCCTCAAACATATAATGATCCGATTCCCTGTACCGGTTTTGATGTTGAGTGCATTCACCGCGGAGGGGTCTCGCATTACCTTTGAGTCCTTACGATATGGGGCAGTGGATTTTTTTCAAAAACCCTCCAGAGCTGACACAGGAGAGGCCGACAGCATCCTTACTCAGGCCAATATCTTAAAAAACAGGCTAAAAAGGGCGGCACGTGTAAAGCTGGATGCAGCTCGTTATCTCAGACTTAAGACACGGGCAAGGGTCTTGACATCTGTAACACCTGCAAAAGAAAAAGGTATAGTGGTTATAGGCGCCACCACCGGAGGTTATGCCTCACTCCTTTCTTTGCTGCCTAACATGAGCGCTCCTCCTATAAATCCTATTCTAATCTTCCTTGGGGTTGCGCCCCAGTATGTAGGACCCTTTGCCGAATATCTCAAGGCGTATATGCCATGTCCTGTAGTAAGAGGTCTCCAGGAAACCCGTCTCCAATCCGGCAACATCTATCTGGTCAGCATGTCAGAATCGGCTCGGCTTGAATACAGGGGTGATGATACGTATCTATTGTTGAATAAACGTTCCGAGCTCATGGGCATGGAAAGTGGTCTGGACCTACTCCTCTATTCTGTCAGCGAACACTTCGGGCCCAGAGGGCTAGCGGTCTTCCTATCCGGTGATGGGATGGAGGGTTTGGAGGGAGCCAAGGAACTGACCAGATGCGGTGGCATGGTACTAGCACAAAGCCCTGAAACATGTCTTGCACCGGAGCTGCCTGAGGCGGCAGGGCGTATAGAAAACGCCAAAACCTGTTCATTGGCCGAACTATCAGCTGCTATAGTCTCCTGGCCGTCATAAGCCTTGGGCATCCCCCTCAAAAGGTAGCAACATATGGCTGAACAAGACATCTTTCCCATTCTCGAACAGCTCCATACAAAAACAGAGGGATTTTGTGGGATGTTAACCGGTATAGCCATCCCTGATCTGGTTCAGATGTTATGCCAAGTGCCTTGTGGTAATAAAAAAATCCTCCTCAAGTCGCAACAAGGAATGGGCGCCATCTATTTTATGGACGGAGAGATCGCAAATGCTGCAATAAAAGACAGCCAGGTCGCCGGCGAAGAGGCCTTTTATGAACTGCTCTGTTGGAGGGATGGGACATTTCTTGTTACAGATGCCTCCGATATAACCAAGACCATCCATGCCCCATGGCACGCCCTTCTCATGGAGGCCATGCGCAGGACAGATGAAAGGGCGGCATCATCCAATGCCAAGACCACGGAGGTCATGATCGTAGATGACTCGCGTTTTTTCATCAATGTCCTGGAAAAGGTCTTGACAGACCAATGCAATGCCAAGGTGATAGGCAAGGCTGTTGACGGCAAGGAAGCCCTCAGACTTTTAAAGACCATAAGACCTGACCTTTTAACCATTGACATCACCATGCCAGTAATGGCTGGGGATCTGCTGCTGAAAAATATCATGATCCGTTCGCCCGCACCTGTTTTGCTTATGAGTTCCATGGGCTCAGGCACCCTGCCTAAAATTATGGAATTTCTGCGGCTTGGCGCAGTGGATTATCTCCCCAAACCCACTTCTGAACCAGAGTGGACCGAGTGCATATATAGGCTCAAAAGACATATGCAGGATGTCAGGCATTACTCCCTGGGGCATATAAGCAGGGCCAAGTATGTAATGCCTGGCATGAACAAAAAAGAGAGAGTCCAGCGGCCAAAAAAACTACTGGTGATCTTTGGGGGCATTGGAGGGATTCTGGAGATACAACGCCTCCTACCTGGTCTATGTGTTCTGGACGGAATCGGCATAGTAATATTTCAGGACATGGCAGAGGGATTTCTTAAACCTTTTACGGCCTATCTGGCCAACTCCTTCTGTTTTCATCTATCAGCCATGGAAAATGGTGATATTATATATGGTAATGCCTGTAAGATCGCCTCGTGGAAATACACCTGGAGACTTGCCTACCATCAGGAACAGTTGATTGCCTCTATCAACCAAGACAATGAACCGCCGGATTTCAATATATTCCTGAGCGACGCAAGCAAACACTATGGTATCAACTTATATATATTGATTCTAAGCGGCACCAGATTGGATCTGGAAACAGGCTTGCAAGAGGTAGTTACACAGGGAGGCCATATATTCTTACAACATGCAGATTCAGCCATCTTTGCCGAACCACTATTACAGATAGCAGCCCTGGAACTGGAAGAGGCCAACATAGACCCTGCGAAGATAGCTGAAATCATGATGGCTACCTGATAACAAAATTCGTATAGAAAAGGGGGAACGGATGTCACGAATATTGGTAGTTGATGACTCAAGTTTCATGAGAAAACGCATAGTAGAAACCCTTATGAAAGCAGGACATACGGTAATAGGCCAGGCTGAAAACGGTAACCAGGCCATTGACCTATATAACGAACTGTCACCGGATTTTGTAATTATGGATATCACTATGAAGGGAATGGACGGCATAGAGGCTGCCAGACATATCAAGAAACGACATCCCGAGGCACAGATCATCTTCATGAGTCTGGTTTCTGACACAGATATTAAAGAACAGGCCAAGACCATTGGGGCATTGGCCTTTTTGAAAAAAGATGAATATAACCGTTTACTCACCTTACTATAACAAGTTTCCCCTTAAAATACAACAGGATGAAATCGATATAGGAATCAAGGAGGCATCATGACTATTGACAAGGAAATGCTTAAGGAGTTTGTGACCGAGGCGCAGGACAATCTACACGAGTTGGAGAATAATTTGCTGGTCCTGGAACATGATCCCGCCAATCGCTCCCTGCTGGATGCCTGTTTCCGCAACACCCATACAATCAAGGGCTCTGCCGGCTATATGGGCTTCACTTCCATATCCAAACTGGCCCATGCCATGGAGAACCTATTTGATCGCATCAGAAGGGGGGAAACGACAATGGACGCATCAGGCATCGCCATCATATTCCAAGGGGTCGATGCCATAAAAACACTTATAACTGAGGTAGAGGAACAAGGAGAAGAAAAAACGGATTTTTCAGACCTGAGGGACAGCTTTGAACACTTCGGCGAGGAACATGCAGACCAAGAGATAGAAACCCAAGGATCTACAATGGAAACCATGGCCCATATTTCGGAAAGACTGCAGACCGAGACCCAGATATCTGATCAGATATCGAATGAAAACCTTGAAAATGATGAGGATGAAGAGCTGTTATCCATATACAAAGACGAGCTCAAGGGCCTGCTCTGGCAACTTTCCACCCTTTTGCAAAATGATCTTGCACCTAAAACAGAGGTAATGCGAATCATCTCTGACATAGAGCGCATGACAAACTATGTAGGCATTGAAGACCTGCTGGAGACCCTGAAAAAACACAAAGACACCATCTCGGAATTGGGAGAGGAGATTTCACGCAGTGAGTTGGAAAAACTCTATCAAGAGCTGCTGGACCTGTTCAGACCATTGATCGGGGAAACAGAAGATGTGATGGTCCAATCCCCTGACTCATTGCCAACCTTTCTTGAAGAAGACGATCAGGAACTGTATAGCATCTTTTTAGATTTCGTTGCAGAAAAATCCGCGCCATTTGCCCAGATGCCGGAGATGGCTGATGAGTTATGGATAACTGAGTGCCAGCAATCCATAGAGGCCATTCGAAATTCAGCCCATTACATGGATTACATGGATGTGGTCACCCTGATGGATGAGTGGATGGAGCGCTTGACCGAGGCCCTTACTGCCTGTCATAGCGGTGCATGCCTGGTTACAAGCCCGCTCAAACATCTATGGGAGAGATTGCAACAGATGTTACCGGGTCTTGCCGAAAGGTTTGAGGCCAAATACGGCGCACGGGACGAGATATCCATTGGCAGCATCTCCGAACTGGACGATGTCTTAGATGGTCTATTCCAAGACAACATCTTGGACAATAGCCTGGAAAAGACAGGACTACAGGAGAGCAGGACCACAGAAACAAGACCAGAAGCCAAATCAGATGACGACATAACTGCTTGGAATAAACCAGCCTCCGTAGAAGGCCCACAGGGCCTTCTGGATGACGACATATTTGACAATGCCTTCTCTGATATGTCCACGCCCCCTGCCACGCCCATTACATTTAACCAGCCATCTCAAAAGGAATCATTCAGACCTACATCTGCTTCCACAGAGCAACCACACACAAAAGAGACACGGGACACAGCCATCCAACCACAACCTGAGGCGGCGACACCCACCGCCACTCAGACAGTAAGGATCGATCTCTCACGAGTCGATCAGCTCTTAGGGGATGTAGGAGAGCTGGTAGTGCTAAGGGCAGGCATGAAACAGATGGCAGATCAGATGAGAGACATACACCGAAATCTCTTATCCAAGGGTCTGCCAAGCCGGGAGCTCAAGGAGTTCAAGGAGGTAATGATACGTATGGGTGAGCAGACCTCCACCATGAGCCGCATTTTAAACCACCTCCAAGACGGCATTATGAAGATGCGTATGCTACCCATAAGTCAACTCTTCGACAGATACCCACGCATGGTCCGGGATTTAAGCCACAAACTCGGCAAGAAGATCTCATTAAATATCTCTGGAGCAGACACCACCCTGGATAAACGCGTTATAGAACAGATGGTGGACCCAATGCTGCACCTCATCAGAAACTGCGTAGACCATGGCATAGAGGCCCCGGATATTCGAGAAAAACTGGGAAAACCTGCTACTGGCACCATCCTACTTGCGGCATCTCAGGAAGGTAACTACGTGACCATTACTATCATGGATGACGGAAAGGGGCTGGATCGGGATGCACTCATCCAACGGGCCATTTCAATGGGTATATTATCCCCAGAACAGGCCAGGTCCTTGCCTGACGAAAGGGTCTGGGAACTCATCTTCCTGCCAGGCGTCTCCACTTCCACTCAGATCTCAGATATCTCCGGCAGAGGGGTTGGTATGGACGTAGTCAGACGCAATGTGGAAAAGATCGGTGGACAAATCCAGATCTCCTCCACCCGCAACAAGGGAACCAAATTCATTATACGCATTCCATTGACCCTTGCCATCATTCAGGCCCTTTTGGTACGGGTCGGCCGACAAACCTTTGCCATACCCCTTTCGGTTATTCAGGAAACCCTCCGAATCCGCTCAGAGGAGATCAGTAATATTGAAGGGATGGAAATGTTCTCCTTAAGACAGCAGACCATTCCATTCATACGACTGTCCTCCATCTATCGAGGCACAGGGGCATCTGATGAACAGGGAAAATTTTTCGTAGTTATGGTTCAACACGGTGAATTTGTTGCCGGGCTTGGTGTTGATGCCCTTATAGGCCAACAGGAAATCGTCATAAAACCATTGGCTGAATATCTGACTGATCAACCTGGTTTTGCTGGCGCCACCATCCTTGGTGATGGCTCCATCGCCCTAATCCTGGATATTCCATCGGTTATGACACGGGCCAAGACCTTCACTCAATTAAAACAGCAGGTCATGGAAAAAAAGGCCCTTGGTCTCTATGAAGGATACAGCGGCCTTGTACAATAGAACAACGGAGACGAGCACACAACAACAAAAGATGAGTGATACAGACATAGCAAATGAGAACAGCCCGTTGGCTCATAAAGCAAGCGGGGATGAATTTTGCAGACTCATAGAGATCATAAGAAGGCTAAGGGCCCCTGATGGCTGCCCCTGGGACAGGGAGCAGACCCCCAAGTCCATCATGAAATATCTGCTGGAAGAGACCTATGAACTGTTAGAGGCCATTGAGGAAGATATGTCAAAAGATGTGGCTGAAGAGTTGGGTGACCTGCTTTTTATGCTGGTATTCTTGGCCCGAATGTATGAGGAACAGGGGCGGTTTACCCTTCAGGAGGTCCTAAAGAACGCAGCGCAAAAGATGATTCGCAGGCACCCCCACATCTTTGGGGATATAAAAATAAACGACACAGCCGATGTCATAGCAAATTGGCAACGCATCAAAGAGCAGGAGGCCAAAGACAAGGGCGTAAAACACAGCTCATTGGGCAACCTACCCAAGACCCTGCCTGCCTTACAACTGGCCTTCAGGGTTGGAGAAAGGGCCTCCCGTACTGGCTTTGACTGGCATGACGCCCAAGGGGTCATAGAGAAGCTACAAGAGGAAGAGCAGGAATTGATGCAGGCCATAAGACAGGGGGACAGCCTTGCTATTCGGGAAGAAATGGGGGATCTCCTCTTTACTGCGGCCAACCTGGCCAGACACCTTTCACTCAACCCAGAAGAGGTGTTGAAACAGACCGTGCACAACTTTATACTGCGTTTTCAGCGAATGGAGACGCTGTTGAAAGACCATGGTAAAAAAATGACCGAGGCCACTATAAAGGAGATGGATGAGGCCTGGAAGATAACTAAATGACTATATTGTCTTTCTCTTCTACGGCATATTATATGCATAAAGTAATGATAACTTTATGTTGGGATTATGTCCCCTGTCTTGCAATTGACTTTATGGGATTTTGAGATTAAAGGAGAAGGGTATGAAAATATTGCCTAATCAATCCAATACCACCATAGCATCCTCCAGTGTCAATAACAACACTGACACCTCTGGTGCCTCTTTTGAGGAATTGTTGAACAAGCTATCTGCCAAAAGACCTGCTGCTTCTGTGCAGGCCACCGCGCCTGCATCGGCTGCAACTACTCCACTCACTGTTTCCAATACAGCACAGGATGAGGCATTGCAGAATGCCTACGATACACTGGATATCCTGGAAAGGATGGAGTGGATGTTGACCACTTCTTCAGGACTTTCCGACTCCACTCGAGAAACCCTTGGTTCTTCGCTAACTGGATTAACAGAGAGGCTCATGGCCAGCAGGGACAGGCTGAATGCCCATGACCCATTGGTGGATATCATCAATCAGATCGGCGTAACAGCCGTAGTAGAGCGGGCCAGGCTGGAACGGCTTGGAATTGTTCATGGTTAATTGGGGGGATTTTGGAGAGCAGTAGCAGTAGGGACATATATATTTCCGTAGTCGTACCTGTGTTCAACGAGGCAGCCAATCTGGAGGCCTTGGTGTCTCGAATTGTCTCTGCCCTGCGACCCTTGGGGCGTCCCTTTGAACTTATTATAGTAGATGATGGCAGCACAGATAACTCCCATACCATCTTAACTCAAATGGCCAGCTCCATTCCAGAACTCACGGCCATTCTGCTGCGCAGAAATTTTGGCCAAAGCGCTGCTATGACCGCCGGCTTTGAGCATGCAAGGGGTGAGATCGTGGTCTCTATGGACGGCGACCTGCAAAATGACCCAAAGGATATATCGCGGCTGGTAGCAGTCATTGAAGAAGGCTATGACATGGTAAGCGGCTGGCGCAAAGACAGAAAAGACCCATTTCTCTCTCGCAGATTACCTTCCATCATAGCCAATTATCTCATAGGCATGGCCACCGGCGTAAAGCTCCATGACTACGGCTGCTCCCTCAAGGCCTATCGGAGAGATGTTGCCAAAAACCTCCTGCTATATGGCGAATTACATCGTTTCATCCCTGTATTGGCGAACTTTTACGGAGTACGCATAGCAGAGGAGGTGGTGCATCATCACCCTCGAAGGCACGGAAAGAGCAAGTACGGCATCGGTCGTACATATCGCGTTATCCTTGACCTACTTCTCATGTTGTTCTTTCAGCGCTTTGCCACTCGGCCGCTACAATTTTTCGGAGGATGGGGTGGAGGCATGTTTGCTGTAGGCACGGCTATAGGCCTCTATCTCACTTTCCTCAAATTCTTCAACCATCAAGACATAGGCGGAAGACCTCTGCTGCTATTCGCAGCCGTACTGATCGTGTCAGGACTGATCTTTATCTCCATCGGACTTCTGGCAGAACTCATGATTCGTACATACTATGAATCCACAGGCAGGCGCATATATTCCATTCGTGAGGTAGTGGGCAGTAACCCTTCGACTTCCGGCGCCTAATTGCATGACGCCTTCAAAACCAGCCAACAGGTCATTTAAGACCTTTAAATTTCTTTTGAAAGCAGGGGTCAGTGCAGGTCTGCTGGGTCTTCTTTTGTATCGTACCGATCTCTTCACCATAAAACAGCTTTTCAACAGTCTCCATTGGACGATATGGCTTACAGGGGTCCTGCTATATCTCCTGGCCCAAATCTTAAGCGCTCAACGGTGGCGTTATCTGGCCCACACCCTGGGTTTCACCGGCGATTTTCCCCATTTTTTGGCCATGTACTTTACAGGCATGTTTGCCAATCTTTTTTTGCCCAGCAGCATTGGTGGGGATGCCATTCGAGTCCTGCTTTTGGCCAGGCGTTTCGGGGATGCACGCGGCATTATAAGTGTGTTGTTGGATCGCGGAATAGGTATGTTTGCCATGCTCTTCTTGGCATCTTTTTTTAGTCTCATGCCCAGCGTAAGGCTTTCGGCCTTGCTACAGCCTTTTTTATGGCTATCCACAGGCAGTTTGCTCTTAGCTATGATATGTTTTCCGCTGATATTTAACCATCTGGCCAAACGCTGGCCTGGGCTTACAGCATATCTTGCACCGATCTTGACCCTTTATACCTCTAAAACCGCCTGGTTTTGGTGCATTCTCACCTCAACCGTCATACAATTATTGGGGTTTTCCATAGGCCTTTTGGCTGCCTTTAACATACAAATCCCTTTGACCTTCAGCCAGGTGGCTGTGGCCCTTAGTTTGGTGACCCTTTTATCCCTTTTGCCCATCAGTCTAAACGGTCTTGGTCTCAGGGAGGGGGGGCTCATATATCTTTTAGGCCTATGGGGTATTCCAAAGGAACATGCCTTGACCATTGGATTATTTTTATTCGGCGTACAGTGTATATGCAGCCTCATGGGCGGATTTTTCTATGTATTTGCCTTAAAAGACAGATGACCACTTAATCTGAAAAAATCATGCAGATATAACATCAGGGTTTCACTCAAAGAGGAGATGTTAAATGACCTCTAGTAGGCTATCTATCTTTGCCATTTTTCTGCTATTATTGGCTGTTAAGACCATTTTTATTGTATGGGTGCCATTGGAACTGTCACCTGATGAGGCATATTACTGGGATTGGTCTCGGCATCTGGACTGGGGTTATTACAGCAAACCTCCCATGGTGGCATGGTTAATAGCCATTTCCACAAAATTATTGGGCAATACTGAATTAGGTGTGAGATTCCCTGCTGCGCTGTTGAGTGTTATCGGGCTTTGGTTTTTATGCCAACTGGCTTTAGAAATTTACGGTAAACAGGCCGCCATATTGACCCTCCTCATGGGCACTCTCGCACCTGGTGCCATCGCCATGTCCTTTATCATGACCATTGACGCCCCTCTTATATGCTTTTGGAGCGTGGGGCTTTATTGTCTTTGGCGAGCGTTAAACTCCGATCATTATAAGTGGTGGTTAGTGACGGGGCTGGTGGTGGGGTTAGGACTGCTGAGCAAACAGACCATGGTGGCCTTTGTAGGTTGTGCCTTTCTTTTTATGGTGTTTACTCAGTATCGCAAACTCTTTTTGACACTCAGGCCCTATTCTGCTGCATTGATAGCACTTTTGATGATCGTGCCCACTCTTTTGTGGAATTATCACCATCAATGGATCACATTTCAGCACACAGCACATCATTTCGAAGGGTTAAAACACCCTTATAGCCTTAACATCCTGGGCATGTTGGCTTTGGTCTCGGCACAGATAGCCATCATGTCACCAGGTGTTGGGACATTAGCCCTGCTGACAGTCGGCAGGATGGCCATGGCCTGGCGCAACCTTCGATTAGAAGAACACTATCTATTTTTCTTTGGCCCCCTACCCTTTTTTCTAACCATGCTGCTGGCACTCAAGCAGGATGTAAATGCCAATTGGCCGGCACCTTTTTGCCTGACCTTTTTTTTACTCCTGGCAGGTACAGGGCATGGTCCAGATGATAGATTGAGAGGCCTTCAAGCATGGCTAAAGCCGGCACTTACCCTGAGTGCGACCCTTGCTATTGCAATATACATAGCGCCTTTTATTCTATCCACTAGCTCATATTCAGGTGCCAAATGGGATATCACCGCCAGACTCAAGGGCTGGCGCATACTTGCACAGGAGGTAGAAAAAAGGCTTATTGCCTTTCAGGAGGAACAGCCATTGCTCATTTCCAACAAAAGGCAGATAGTAAGCTGCCTTGCATTCTATCTACCTGGGCAGCCACAGGTCCTTTGCTGGCCTGAACCTGCTCGCATCAAAAGTCAATATGACCTATGGCTTTCATTAAAAGACCAAAAAGACCGCAACGCCTTGGTCATTCTGGAACAAGATACTCACATTCCTTCCACTTTGATGCAGGCCTTTGAGGAACTTATTGAATTACCTGGAATACAGGTCCCTATAGGCCGGCAGACCAGGTGTTATCGAGTTCTTTATGGAAGAAAGGCATCCATAAATTAAATGACATAAAAAACCCTCTTCACCCAAGACAGCCTTTATTTGAGAAAAAATCACCCAATATTTTTTTATTATTAAGCTATTGTGCACTTTTTTACTTGCATGTATGACAAAACACGGCTATCTTTAAAAATACTGAATGGGCATTCAGTAATCCTATTATTTAATAATTCGATGGATAACCATATGAAACTAGCCGACAAACATGAAAAGATACTTCAGGCATCCATAAAGGTTTTCGCCAGGAAAGGCTTTTACAATGCACGCATATCTGAAATCGCTCAGGAAGCAGATGTGGCAGACGGCACTATCTATCTTTATTTCAACAATAAGTATGATATATTAATAACAATTTTCGAGGAAGAGATCGGCAAGATCATAGCAAGGGTGAAGCAGGAATTAGCACCTATAGAAGATCCTGCTGAAAAACTATATAAATTTGCCCTGATGCATCTTTATCTTGTTGAAGAAAATCAGGATTTAGCCGAAATAATCCAGGTTGAATTGCGCCAAAACAGCAAATTCATCAAGGAATATCGGAATAAAAAATTTGCTGAATATTTAAATATTATATCACAAATAGTAAGACAAGGACAAGATATGGGCGTCTTTCGTAAGGATGTGATGCCTGGCATCTTTAAACGAGCTTTTTTCGGGGCATTGGATGAGATGTCACGTTTCTGGGTGTTAGCCAGTAAAAAGAAATATCCTGTAACTATTGCTGCAAGACAAATAAGCGACTTTTTTTTACAAGGTATCTCCAGCCAAGGCACCATGCCGACATGAAATAATAACGACGTAACCGCCCGTTATGGTTGATGCCTCACCAAAGATAGCCCACAAAGCCGACCTCGGCAGATACTACAAGGGCATTCCCATTCATGCAGCCACCGGCCTGCACGAGGCGGTGGCAGACCTCATAGCCGCACATTGCACAAAGGGCAGTAGCATACTGGAACTTGGCGCAGGCAGTGGGGCCATGGCCGCAAGGCTCTTTGACATGGGCTATTCAGTTCATGCAGTGGACATAGATGCCTCTACCTGGGCATGCTCACACATTCCTGTTCAGGAGCTGGATCTGAACAAAGAGGACTGGCCATTGGCCATTTCCCAGCCGTTTCCATGTGTTTTGGCCATGGAGGTGGTGGAGCACCTGGAAAACCCCAAGGGCTTTTTCAGGAATCTGTTCAAAGTGGTAAGGCCTGACGGCCTGTGTGTGGTGACCACGCCCAATGTCTTAAATGCCAGGTCCCTCAGCCGTTTTCTGAAAAAAGGTCAGTTTTACTGCTTCAGCCCAGAGCTATACTTTAAGACCGGCCATATCTCCATTCTGCCCTATTGGCTGCTGCACCTCTTTGCACAAGATGCCGGCTTTCAGGTCCTGGAGACCCATTTTGTGGGCAGGCTCTATTCAAGGCCCTTAAGTATTCTGAAGAATCGCCTGTTGTCATACTGGCTTCGCAGCATGAGGCCCCGTGAAAAAGACATGTTTTTCAGGGATGACGAGGCCATCTGTTGCCTGATTCTGCGAAAAAATGCATAGAATAGCCCTGTGCATGGCCACGTTGGGGGATGGAGGTGTGGGCAGGCTCACACTCCTTTTGGTGCGGCGCTGGTGCGATATGGGAATAGATGTGGACCTGCTTTTGGGCCGCACCACGAGCCCCTATATGAGCGAGTTGGATGCCCGGGCACGAGTCATTCGCCTGGGCACCTCAAACCCCTTTTTCAGCACGCCCAAGGTGGCTTTTTATCTGCATCGAGCCAGGCCTGATGTAATCCTTTCGGACAGTCTGCGCCTAAATCGCATAAGCCTCATGGCCAAGGCCCTCTCCAGAAGCAATGTGCGGGTCTATACCGCTGTGCACATCCCCATGGGAGTCAAGGAACAGCTTCTGCCCATTAAAAAACGGCCCCGTTACCGCCGTCAGGTGATCAGGACCTTTAACAAGGCCCACGGCATCATAGCGGTCTCCCAGGGCGTGGCCCAGGATTTGGTGACCTGTTTTCCCATCGATGCCAGCAAGGTACGAGTGATTTATAATCCCATCGTCTATTCTGAGCTGTTTCAAAAGGCCAAGGAGCCCTTGTCCCATTCCTGGTTTGTGCAGAAGGATAGGCCTGTCATTCTGGCGGCCGGCAGATTTGAGCCGCAAAAGGCATTCTTGACCCTGATAAGGGCCTTTCATCTGCTACAAAAGGAGATGCCCGCCCGACTTGTAATTCTGGGAGACGGCAAGGAAAGAAAGGCGATGGAGGCCCTTATTGCAGAATTGGGGCTTCAGAATCAAGTGTCCCTTCCTGGTTTCGTGCTGAATCCCTATTCATATATGGCACAGGCAGACCTCTTTGTGCTGTCTTCTGCATGGGAGGGATTTGGCATGGTGCTGGTGGAGGCCATGGCCCTGGGAACGCCTGTGGTCTCCACTGACTGTCAGTTCGGCCCAAGGGAGATACTACAAGACGGCAGGCTTGGGCCCCTTGTCAAAGTGGGGGATGTGCAAGGCCTTGCAGTGGCTATGCGGCAGGCACTTTTAAGGCCTGTGGCAAGGGAGGAACTCATGAGGGCCGCCGGCCGTTTTTCTGATGAGATGAGCGCAAGGGCATATGTGGAGTACATGGGGCTTTTAGCCTAAAGGATATTTCAAAGATGGCGGCGGAGTTGGCTATTACAAAGGGAAAAGACTCGTTGGTGCACATTCTGCTCAGGCTTACGCTTTTTGGCTACCCAAGCCTCGTGGTGTTGCAAAAGGATGTACACATGGCCTTTTTGGTGCTCTGGACGTCTTTGGGCCTGTTTTACCTGCGAAGCAGTTGGCAGCGCCTCTCTGATGAGTCAAAGCTGGTCGTTAAGGCTGTTTTCCTATTTCTCTTTCTGTCTGCCTTAAGCCTTTTCAATGTGGAGGATTGGCGGCACTGCCTCTGGCTTATGAGCCGCTATGAGCCCTTTTTGTTTATGCCCCTTTTGCTTGCCCTGTTTTACCGTTTTGAAGGGATACTTGAGCCCTTTTTTTATGGATTGATTTTGGCGGGCCTTGTGTGTTTTGCAGTGGCAGGGTATGAGGTCTGGTATATGGGAATGGAGCGGGCCGGAGCTGCCTTTAAAAATGCCAACAGGTTCGGCAGTGTTGCTGTGTGCATTGCGTCCTTTTTGACGGCAGCCTGTTTTCTGTTGCAACTCTCCAGGTATGTGAGGCTATTGGTGGCTGTTTCGGCCTTTTTTTGCCTGTGGGCCGCATTGTTGTCAGGTTCCAGGGGGGCTATCTTTGTGTTTCCCGTGCTCATGGGGGTGTTACTTTACTCGGTCATTCTTGTGCAAAGACGCATACATAAGGCACAAACCCCAGGTCCCTTTAGAACAAACAGGTATTCATGGCTCTTTGTGGTGATTTTGTTGGCATTTGCCGTCTCTTTTGTGGGCTACAACGGTTTTTTGAGGCAACATAGTCAAAGGGCTGTGAAGGAGTTTCAAGAATACCTACACGGAAAGAGGGACAACGAGGCCTCCATAGGCCAACGGCTCATGATGTGGGGATATGCGATTAAAATCTGGAGGCAACACCCATGGATCGGCACAGGCATAGGTGATGTGGAAAGGGACATGACCGCTTTGAACGAGGCAGACGGCCGTCCCATGACTCATGTGTATTACCATGTGCACAATCTGTATCTGGATGTGCTGGCCTCCACTGGCATAGCCGGTCTTGCAGGCATGTTGCTTGCGTGTTTTGCCGCGCCGTTTCGTGCCTTCCGACGCAGCTTTCTAAATCCGGCATCGAATGAAAATGCCCGTTATGCAGCGGTCTGTGGTATGATAACAGTGGTATTTTTTGCGCTTAACGGCCTGTCAGAGGGGTGGATATATACCAGAAGTGTGACTATTTTTGTGCTATTTTTAACATTATTTTTAAGCATATCTGAAGACAGTGAAAAAATCCAGCCAAGGCCTTGTTGCCTTCATGAAAAATAGTAACATATTTGGGGCAAAGAAAGGTTATTGACTTCTCGCTACGGGTTGTTTATATTGGCTCCCAATCATTTTGAATAATGGCAGTAAATTGATCTTTTATCAGTTATTCCAGCTTGTTGTGGGGCTGTAGCTCAGCTGGGAGAGCGCTTGAATGGCATTCAAGAGGTCAGCGGTTCGATCCCGCTCAGCTCCACCATCTTTATTAAACCCTTTTTTATAAAAAGACTGGCCGAGGAGGTTAGTTTTTTATCCCTTGTTTATACATTCTTGCATATCAGAGCCTTCTTCCCCTGTATAAACAAGGGTTTTTGCATTTAAAGGAGGTCTTGTGTCAAAGACAACACCAGTCAACGCGCATATAACTGCCAAAGAATCCTTCAAGGAAATGGAACTGGCCGTCAAGACTGCCAAGGAAATCGTTATAAAATTTATAGAGGTTGATAAGCTCTCACCTACCTCATTCCCTGAGGTCTTTAACAATATATTTCAAACCGTACTCACGGCAGTGAAAGCTAATACGGATCGGCCTTCTGTGTAGTGGTTATCCCCTTTCCCCAACCCAATTTATTCCGTAAAATCTCAAAATAGTCTCTGGATGGTGAGCGGACCAATTTTAATGCCCTGTCCGCACGACGGATCAACACCTGCCCCCCTGTCTGTAGCTCATGGTGATTTTGACCATCTATGATGAGGGTGATCTGTTCATTCCACTTCTGTACATCCATGCGTATAGTCATATTTGGGGGTAGAATGACCGGCCTGATCCCCAATACAAAGGGGCAGATGGGGGTCACTACAATGGCCTCCATGGAGGGATGAATCAGAGGACCTCCTGCTGAAAGGCTATAGGCAGTGGAGCCGGTAGGCGTGGCCACAATCAGGCCGTCCCCCCGATATGAGGCCAGAAAGGCATTGTCTGCCCACACAGGGATCTCGATGATCTTGCCGATGCTGCCTTTAGTCACCACTGCCTCATTTAACGCCACGAAATGCCTGGCCTGACCATCAAAAGGCAGGAGGGTCACCTCTAACAACATGCGTTCTTCCAGCTCAAAGGCACCCGAGGAGAGCATCTCCACCACAAGCACCAACTCATTTTCGGCGAATTCGGTCAAAAAACCCAAGGCCCCTAAGTTGATGCCTAAGATAGGTATGTCGTAGTCGTAGGCAGCAGAAGCGGCATGCAAAAGCGTGCCATCTCCACCTAGGACCACTGCCATATCCGCCTGCTCACCTGGTTCATTTGTACATGTAATGCCCTTGGACTGCAATAACCCTTTGAGGTGTTGAGCGCAGATTGCAGCCTGCCTTGAGGACTGTTTTAATATAAGGGAGACCTTGTGAATGAATGGCATGGTGTTATTGGGGCCTTTTGGAGGTGATAGCCATGTCTATGAGTCTGTCCAGAAGTTCTGAAAAGGAGATACCCATTGCCTGGGCCGCCTGAGGCAAAAGACTAGTGGGGGTCATGCCTGGAATGGTATTAGTTTCCAACACAAAGAGCTCCCCTGCCTCTGTCAGAATCATATCTGTGCGACTGTAACCCTTCAGCCCCAAGGCTTTGTGCGCCTGCACGGCCAGATTTTGGGCCTTTTGGGCTATATCCTCAGGGATGGGGGCAGGACACAACTCCTCAGTGGCACCTTGTTGATATTTAGCTTCGTAGTCAAAAAAGGCATGTGTGGGGTTGGGCCGAATCTCCACTATGGGAAGGGCCGTAAGTTCTTTTATGCCTAAAACACCTGCGGTGAGCTCCCTGCCTGGAATGAAGCGCTCTATAACCACCTGTTCATCCCATTTAAAGGCCTCCTCTAAGGCGAAGGAAAGACCATCTGCATTATGAATCTTACACATACCGATACTGGAGCCTTGATTAACAGGCTTTATCATTACGGGCAGACCCAATCTGCTCTGCACCTCTTGTAGGTTCCAGTCCTCCGTAGCCTCATAAACCAGCCAATCCGGCGTAGGGATGCCGTAGGCCCTGTAAACGACCTTGCTGTAGTGTTTGTTCATGGCAAGGGCGCTGCCCAGCACACCACTTCCCTGGTATGGAATACCCAATAGTTCCAATAGGCCTTGAATAGTCCCATCCTCTCCAAACCTGCCGTGGAGCAGAATAAAGGCCACATCCAATCTGTCTGCCTGTTCCACCAGCTTAGGAAGGTCAGTGGCTGTATCAACGACAGTCACCTCATACCTCTCCTTATTGAGGACCTCAAGAACCCCCTTGGCTCCAGAAAGAGAAACCTCCCGTTCCGAAGACCTGCCTCCACACAGCAATGCCAATCTGATCTTTTTATCCTTTTTCATAGTTTTTGAGTTGCGCCTTATGAGATTCTATCCAGTATATAACACCTGCCTTGAGGTGACGTGCCGATTTTGTATATCATCTATCCCAAAATGGTCTGAATAGGACATTAAGATGGCAAAATCCAGTTGTAACACCCCGTTCTCCCGCCCAAAATCCTACAAAATATCCACCATATCAGGCTGATAGAGTGGATATTTGTAAAATTTGTTATATTCATGACTAATTAGAAAAGTAATGTATGCCAGAGATAGAGGGAAATCAAGGGGAAGCTGAATAACAAGTTGTACCGTTCCCATCTTAATGCGATCATATCCCAGGCAACCTCGCCCTCTCAATCGCGTGAGTTAGATACCCCTCTTAAAACCTGACAGATCATGTACTATAATTTAGAATAAATTACGTGCTCGGAATAGGGTGCTGCTAACGGCTTGTTTTTTTAGATTTTATACAGTATATTAATTACTATCAGTTTGTTTTTATAATAATTTCTTATAATGTCAATTATTTTTTATATCTTTTAAGAATAAGTTGGCAACGAAACCCTATTGTTTAACATATAATATCAATATAGAATTTTTATGTTGCCTTACTTGAGGACGTTGTAAAAAATTGGGAGCAGCCTGAAAAATCTCAAAAAAACACCTTTGATTGGAAGGAGGGAAAATGCAGAAAGGTTTTTACATCATATTCTTGTCTATTGTAATTTTATCAATCATACACCTAATTCAACATCACACCCCTCCACAGCCTACCAAAACGCCAACTATTGAAACAACCATGCCTGCCACAGCAGAGGAACCCCTTCAAACACAAGTAGAGAAAACCGCTACAGAACCCCCATCTGCTGCTATTGTCCTAACAGGCTCCCTGCAAAAGGGCGAAAGCTTCAGCGAGGCATTACAAAGGGTATTATTACACAACAAACAGGCCGATGAACTGGCAGAAAAGATCACCCAAAAACTCTCTCGTGTAGTCAATCTGCGCAAGAGCAGGCCTGGTGAAACCTTTGCCCTGGTCATGGATTATTCCGGCAAGCTCATTCGTTGCACCTACGAAAAAAATCCCTTCGAAATTTATACCATGGAGCCGGACGACCAGGACTACAATCTGACCATTGCACAAGAGGACATCACCCTTGAGCGACATGTAGTAAAGCTCTCAGGTGAGATAGAAGGGTCTCTTTTCCAGGCATTCGCCAAGCTGGGAGAGAACGAGAGATTGACTCTGGCATTCGCCGACATCTTTGCCTCCCGCATTGATTTCAACAACGACTTAAAGCGGGGGGATCGCTTCGAGCTTCTGTTAGAAAAATACTATAAACAGGGGCAATTCATAGGCTATGGCCGCATACTCTCCGCCAAATTTGAGGGCGCCAAGGAAAGATACAGCGCATTCTACTACAAGCCATCCAATGCCCCAAAAGGCAATTATTTTGATGAAACCGGCAAGACCCTCGGCACTGCCTTTCTCAAATCGCCTCTACCCATCTTCAAACTCACCTCCACCTTCACCATGCACAGAAAACACCCTGTATTAGGAGTTGATAGGCCGCATCAGGGTATTGATCTCGCCGCACCTATCGGAACCCCTGTCATGGCTGTGGCGGATGGAGTTATTTCCTATGCAGGCTGGAAAAACGGCTATGGCAATACCATCATCATCAAACACCCAGGCGGTTACGAGACCCAGTATGCCCACCTCTCTAAGTTTTCAGATGGTATAAAGCCAGGCGTACCTGTGAAACAGAAACAGGTCATCGGAAAGGTGGGCATGACCGGCATAGCCACAGGTCCCCATCTGGACTATCGCATAGCTGAAAACGGGGTCTTCAAAAACCCCATGTCCGTCAAATTCAGATCAGTGTTTTCCTTATCAGGGCAGGATATGAAAGGGTTTCTTGCGCAAAAAATGCATCTGGCCCGCTTAATGGAGACACCGGAGCCGCAAAAAATTGTCTTGGTGGAGACAGTTACTACCAAGGGTCCACCGGATGGCTGGAACGGCTAAACACGATTACCGAGGCTCAGGCACCTTCCCCAACAGGTTTTGGCTCTTTTGCTGCCTGATCATCCTCTTTTTTCTGCACTCTTCCGCCGAGGCAGATATGCTGACACAACAAAAAAAGGCCGTCTGGGCCCCCTTAATAGAGCGTCTTGTAGCAGATGGCGAGGATAGGGATGCAGTAATCACCCTTTTTGAGCGGGAAGAGGTCAGATTCAATCCAAACATTATGCCCAGGAAACTTACCCATAAAGAGTTGCCGAGGCAGTACGACATCTTTCTAACAGAACGCAGCATCTCAAAGGCCAGACGATACCTAATTGAAAATAAAGAGATTCTGGAACGAATAAGAACAAGGTTTGATGTGCCGCCGGAGATATTGACGGCCATTTTGCTCATAGAGACTGACCTGGGCGGTTTCACAGGCAGATACAGGGCAGTTAACATCCTGGCCAGCATGGCCTTGGCTGACAGCATCGAGCAGATAGCCCCCTTGATTCAACCTGAAGCCCTTTCCTCCATGGATCGCAACTGGCTCGCCAATAAACTAGCTACCAAATCCAAATGGGCATATGAGGAATTAAAGGCGTTACTCGCCTATGCCAGACTTAACCACATGGACCCTGTCAAGATCCAGAGCTCCATATTCGGAGCCATAGGCATCTGTCAATTCATGCCATCCAACGCCCTGAAATTCGGCATTGACTTCGATAACGATGGTAAAATAGACCTCTTCTCCACCCAAGACGCCATAGCCAGCATGGCCAACTACCTTGTGAGCTATGGGTGGAAAAATGGATTAGATAGGGCATCGCAAGAGCAAATTATCTATCAATACAATCACAGTGAACCATATGTAAGGGCTGTACTCGGGGTGGCGGAACGGCTGGGATACAATTACACTTTGTTTCGTTAACTCACTCAACTGACAGACAACAAGACCTCCTGCAAAAACAGACTCATACAAGGCTCCAAAGCAGGATAGGGGCCGGGTTAGCCTTGCTGACCGAACCACTCCATAACACCCAGCATGCGGGTTTGCGAACGGTGGGACTATCACAATGACCAAAAAGCAAAAAAGGCGCTTTAAGGCGCCTTTTTTGCTTAAATTTGAATGTGGTGCCGAAGGGGGGATTCGAACCCCCACAGGTTGCCCCGCCACCCCCTCAAGATGGTGTGTCTACCAATTCCACCACTTCGGCAAAAAGGTTATTTCTTTGTAGCACCCGGCGTAATATCTATTCCAGGGGTTGCATTACCACTGCTCCCCTTATCCTCCACTTTGTCGATGGATACCGCCAGGTGTTTACCAGGATCTTCCACAGGAGGGGGCTGTTTGCCTGCATCCATGGAATTCCCCTGAGATGATGCAGTAGGTTTATTCACATCAACCGATGGCATGGACCCTGTTTCAGAGGTTGTAGCAGGCAGGCTGCTCTGCTGCACCTGAACGCTGTCCATAACGGATTTATTGCTCATCTTGGCCGACATGTAGGTCAGACTCAGGGATGTGAGCATGAACAACACCGCTGTCACCGTGGTAAGTTTATTTAAAAAGGTAGCAGGCCCTGCTGCGCCAAAAATGGCCTCACTGGAACCAAATACTGCCCCGATCTCAGCGCCCTTCCCCTTTTGAAGAAGCACTATACAGACCAAAAAAATACAAATGATTATATGAATCGTAACTAGTAACGTGTACATTATATCTCACAGGAAACAATTTTTGCAAATTCAACGGCATTCAAGGATGCCCCACCCACCAATAGGCCATCTACATTCTCAATGCCCATGATTTGAGGGGCATTATGTAATTTAACCGAGCCACCATACAATATCCTGATATTTTCTGCAAGAGTGGAATTAAAATGTTTAGCAAACCATGTACGAATAAAGCCATGCACCTCTGAGATCTGCTCTGAAGTGGCCACCTTGCCAGTACCTATGGCCCATACAGGTTCATATGCGATAACCAAGCGATTCAGCATATCTTCAGCCAGGGTGGCCAAGGCCGCTGACAACTGGATATTGATTACCGCACGAGTCATTTCGGCCTCTCGCTCACTCAAACGCTCACCCACACATAAAATTGGAGAAAGCCCTCCTTCCAGCGCGGCACGCACCTTTAAGGCCACATCCATATCCGTTTCTCCAAAGACATGTCTTCGCTCCGAATGCCCAAGGATGACAAATTCCACACCCAATTCACGAAGCATGGGCACTGAAATCTCGCCGGTATATGCCCCGCTTTGCTCATAGAACACATTCTGGGCAGCTAATACCATATCTTTTCGACCGCAGGCATTCAGTATATCTCTTGCAACACCAAGGGATGTAAACGAAGGTGCTATGACCGTTTTTCTGTCCTCATGTGCACTTGACACCTCAAGAAAAGAGGCAAAAAATGCCTTGGTCTCCTCAATCGTCTTGTGCATCTTCCAGTTGGCAGCAAAGATGGGCTGTCTTGTGCGAGACATGGACCTCTCCTTTCAAAAATCAAACACACTGTTTAAGGGCCTGAATCCCTGGCAGTTCCTTGCCCTCCAACAACTCTAAAAAGGCACCTCCACCCGTGGAGATGTAAGAGATATTTTCAGTCTCTCCAGCCTGTGACACAGCTGCATCGGTATCACCACCTCCCACAATGGAAAGGGCCTTGGATGAACCCACTACATGTGCCAAGGCCATGGTGCCGGAACTGAAGGGCGCTATTTCAAATGCCCCTACAGGACCGTTCCAGACAATGGTTTTGACGTCTTCCAGGGTCTCACAAAAGAGCTTTATGCTTGCCGGACCTATATCCAAGGCCATCCAGCCATCCGGTATCTCTTGTACAGGCACTATTCTGGTGACTGCATCGGCCTTGAGTTCCTGTGCGATCACAACATCCACCGGAAGATAAAATTTCACTCCTGTCTGCTTTGCCTCAGAAATCAGGTATCGGGCTGTCTCGAATAGATCAGGCTCCACCAATGAACTTCCCATGGAGACGCCCTGAGCTGCCCAGAAGGTATTGGCCATGGCCCCACCTATAATGATTTTGTTGACCTTCGGCAGGATATTTTGAATAGCACCCAACTTAGTGGACACCTTGGAACCGCCCAGGATAGCCACCACTGGCCTTTCAGGCGCCTGGAGGGCGCGATCAAAGTACTCCAACTCCTTCTTCAACAAAAAACCTGCGGCACATATCTTAAAAAAGGCCAATACGCCGTGCACAGAGGCATGGGCCCTGTGGGAGACAGCAAAGGCATCATTGACATAGACCTCTGCCAGGCTCGCAAGGGCCTTGGAGAATTCCGGATCATTCTTGGTCTCACCGCTGTGAAAACGCAGATTTTCCAGCAAAACCGCCTGACCAGGCTGCAATACCTCCACCGCCGCCCCAACCTCAGGACCGATACAGTCCGAGAGCAACGGCACCTGCACCCCCAATAACTCACTCAGACGCACCGCAACCGGCATGAGGCTCAACTTTTCTACGCGCTGCCCCTTGGGTTTGCCCATATGCGAGCAGAGGATGAGTCTTGCCCCTTTTTCAAGTGCGTAACGCACACTGGGTAAGGCCGCCCGAATGCGGTGATCATCGGTGATCTCCAAGGCCTCATTCAAGGGAACATTGAAATCCACACGCATCAGGACCTTTTTACCCGCCAGATCCAGCTCATCGATATATCTGATCATTTCAGAACCTCCTGAGACCGTCATCTACAGCATCGAATCCGCTATAGTTACCGCCCGTTCACCCAACATATTGGCATAACTGCCCAATTCATTGTCGTACCAGCCATATATCACGACCTGCGTGACGGGAATCTGAAGCGGAGCGCAGGTGATCTTGGCACCCTCAGGGCCTGAACATATCAGTGAGGGATCCACATTTATGGCCCCTGTGCGGGTATGTGTCTCCGTGCCCTCGATAATGGTCGCAGCCATCGGATAACCGATGATATCCGAAGAGACATTTTGTTCTTCCGTAAAGATCAAACGCCCCTTCATGGGCCCTTCAGCAGCATCTTTATATATCCCGTTTATGAGCTCCCTTTTAATAGGCGTCTCCAGACTGGTATCATGGATGGTCAAGACAAGTATAACTATGGAACCGGTGGATGTAGGGATGCGTACGGATTCGGCTATGAAACCGATCTGTTTCATCTCAGGCAAAACCAGGGACAAGGCCTTGGCTGCACCGGTTGTAGTAAGAATTATGTTATTGAAGACACTACGATTTTTACGAAGGTCCTTGGCACCTGCATCCGGCAGACGATCTAGGACCACTTGACTACCTGTGGCTGCATGCACTGTCACCATGGAGGCAGTTAGAATCCTGGAGACACCGAAATAATCCAGAAGAGGCTTGACCATATATGCCAAACAAGTAGTTGTACAGGAGGCCGCTGAGATGAGACAATGCCGGCTTGGAACATAGTCATCCTCATTGATACCCATTACAGTTGTAACAGCATCCTCAGGCATGGAGGCAGACTTGTCCTTGATCTTAAAAGGTGCGGAAAGAAGCACCTTAGATGCCCCTGCCTCTAAATGGCCGCGAAGGGCGCCCTTGGGACTGTCCGCAGGCACAGTGGGATCAACAAAGACCCCTGTGCTATCTATGACAAAACGGACATCATGTTTAGCCCACTGAATCTCTCTGGGGTTTCTATGCTCCCTCAAAATGGTCACAGGTATGCCGTTTATAGTCATGGAGCCAGTGGCCTCATTCAGATTCTCCACAGTAACCCCGCCCTTATAACCGTGCAGATATGTAGAAAGCCTGCCATAAGTGCTATCCCGTTCAATATAGGCAGCGACATCAGCCAAGGACTTGCCCGCCTGTCTACCTATATTGACCACGATTTCTGAAAAATTCCTGTTAGCTACATGGTTCCACAGGGTTAACTTTCCAATCCTACCCAACCCGTTGATGCCCAATTTCATGGGTCTTGGTGTTTTGCCCACTTCTATCATCTAAAATCCTCCTGGATTATGTCTTTTATCGAGCACAGCAGTCCAAACGGTCATCTGCACAAAAGAAGGCCTTGACAGCCATAATACTTATCTTGCAAGGGCCTGCCTGTATTACCTTGAAAGAATACGTTTTTCCCGCTGCACCGGATGTCTTCCCCAATATACCATGCCCAGTCTGCCGTCGATACTGATGTAATCCCCTGTATGTATATCCAATTCATTTATCTTTGCAAGCCCCTTATCCTCATACACCTTAAGCTGTTTACAAGCCACCACACAGACCTTATCCAGCCTAAAGGCTACTATGGAGGCATGAGAGGTCTGCCCACCCCTTGCGGTCAGAATGCCATCCGCTAAGGATATCTCTCGAATATCCTCTGGAACGGTATCCGAACGAATGAGGATCAAGGGCACATCAGGCTCCTCAGCCCTAAATCTCTCGATATCCTGCAGACTAAAAACAGCCCTGCCGGACAATGCGCCCCCGCTTACACCAATCCCCCTGGACAGATAGTTGGCATCCAATGACCTCCCAGGAACAAATATATTGACCGTCTCCTGTTTTTTGATGGCCATATTCCTGGTCTGGAGGATATAGAGCTGCTCCCTTTTGGGACCTTCAAAGGTGAACTCGATCTCCTGAGGGCTCCATTTCTTTTCATAGATAAGTCGATGGGCTATATTTAAAAGTTCTGCGTAGATCTCAGGAAAGGTCTCCTCCAGGCTGACATCCCCGCTTATGCCTCGGACCATCTTCTGTTCCTTTGAAATAGGATAGGTCAAGACCAGGCCACTTACGATGTCCTCGCCCTGATTGCCAGGGGTAAAATCGCCCCAAAGCGCCACCCTGTCCAGTTTTTTCGATGGGTTTGCGGTAAACACCACGCCTGTACCAGACTCCTCAGATATATTGCCAAATGCCATGGCCTGTATAATGACCGCCGTGCCCCAATAATCCGAGATCTCCATGATACTGCGGTAGGCCTTTGCCTTGGCGGAATCCCAAGAGCCAAGCACCAAACGAATGGATACCAACAACTGTTCAAAGGGGTCATCTTCCACCACTAAACCATGTGACAACACAGTCTCCCTGTAAGACAGGGCCAATTCTCTCATGGCCTCCCCTGTAAACTCCCGTTTTTTAGTGACGTTGCACTGCCTCTTCTTCTTTATCATGAGCTCCGTAAAGACCTCTCGCTCCAGACCAAAGGCCATGCCCCAGGACTGCAGAAAACGGCGATAATTATCCCAGGCAAACCAGCTATTCTGGGAGGCCATTGCAAGCCCATGGACTATCTCCTCATTCATGCCCACATTTATGATGGTCGCCATCATGCCTGGCATGGAGATAGCTGCACCGCTGCGCACGGACAATAGCAAGGGATTGTTGCTGTCCCCGAATCTCTTACCTATCTGTCGTTCCATCTCTGTTATGGCAGCACTCAGCTGTGCCTGGAAATCTTCGTAAACCCTGGGAAAGGCCTGTAACACAGAATAACAGCGAAAGAGTTCGGTAGTGGCTATCACTCCAGGTGGAACAGCAAGCCCCTCCTCAGCCAACTTTACCAGATTGAAGCCCTTATTGCCGAGATAAATCAGGTTTTTAGTTTGAGGATTTGGATGATGTATGGAACATAAAACCCGTTCCATATCATAACTCAACAGGAGATCCAGCTCCCTTTGGCTCAAACGCTCCTTTTGCTCACCCATGACCTGATAGAGCCTGGACACGAAACGATCCAAGACCTGCATACCAAAGGTGCCGGCTATGAGGTCCCTGTAAAACCGCTCAGACACCATAGACAATAGATCGGCGCTATCCTTGGCGAATAAAACGCTGCGATATTTTGCAGACAGATGCTCTGGTCCCAACTGCCTCAGTACACGGGACAGGTTGTCCTGATGAGGGCTGATATAATGCACATGGATCATCTCTTTGACCCCTTCGGACAGCCCTCTAACTATATCCAAGTACTGGGAAAAACTGAATCTTTTTATCTCAAGAGACTGTTCCAACAGGGTCAGATGGGCCTCAAACCTCCGTGACCTCACCCCATTCAAACGGACCGCCCTATAACACAACTTGAGATATCTAACAATCTTTACAAAGAGCGCCTTTGTAACAAAGGTCAGTTCCAGATCCTCTATCAAGGACTCAAAATAGACCTGGGCCAGATTCTCTAAACGAAAGCTCAAGCTCAGGGCATCAAACTTCTTTTCATGATATTTTCCGTACATAGACGGGATATCCACGGCTATATGCCTTTTATAGTAGATATCTTCCCTTATCTCAAACTGCTGAGGGCTCAATATGACAGTCTGAAGCCATTCCAAGGTCTCCAGGAGGACCTGCAAACGACCTTCCAGGTCTAAAGGTGAAGTCCCGCCAATCTCCTGGCCATTTTCCTGCTCAAGCATTTCAATTACACGCTCAAGCCCGTTGAACCCCCAGTTTTTTGCCTCTTTTAGATGCCCTGATAGCTCTTGAACCCCCAATCTATACTTCAATACCTCCAGCCGATACATCTTAAAAAGCAGCCACACTCGCTTTTTTTCCCTCTCTGGCACATCGTCCATGGCAGCCAGGAGCTCCGAAACCCGAGGCTCGGAGAGGTCACACAACTCCTCCAACACATCACCAGAACTACGCCCATGCCCTTTCAGAGGGCAGCTCTCTGCCAATCTTACGACTATACTGTGCACATCATCAAAAAACTCACCACTTGGCTGCACGGATTCCAGCACCACATCGGGCACCCAAGGTTTCAGGACAGATTTATCTCCTGTATGCCAAAAGTGCAGAATGGCACCTATGAAATCCACTATGAGGTTATGGCTTTCTACATGGGCCTGTTTGCGCAAAAAATGTATGAGCTTATCTTGACGATTGGTCAATTCATCGAGCTCTGTAGAGACATCCCGCAACAGCCCTTCAGCGCCTATTTCATTGAAATAGACCGGCAAAAGCTTGGCAAACTGCTTAATCAGGGCATAGACTGGCTCTATATCCGCATTTAAAAGCTGAGTGACATCCTTTTGAAACAGGTCTGTATCCTTGATGCAAGTGCCGCCCAAAGAGAGGTTTACGATCAAAGCAGAAAGCAGAGTGCTGAATACCTTTGGATTTTGCCGAATGAGCCTGAGCCAGACACGGATATTCTGCAGATGAGCCGGATTGGAAAGCACATGCCATTCCACATCCACACCATGGATATCAGGGGTTTGAAACCCGAATTCCACTACCTGCTCCAAAAACAACTCCAGCAACCCTTCATTATTCAATCTGAATATCTCCGTCCCCAAGGCCTCAATGCACTGCAGGGCGGTCTGAGGAAAGTTTCCGATCTGCTGTTTGAGCAATCGAAAACTGCGGGGTAATATGTCATTTAACTGTTCTATCTGGGCGGTGTGCACCAGGCACAACAGCCTCTTGTTGATGTTGCGCAAGACCTCCTCGTGAATGGTGGAAAGGGCCTCGATCTCCACCATATGAAATAGAAAAAGTACGTGCAGATCTATCTCAAGCGGCCTGTTCTCTTGTGCAGTTGTTGTACCTTGTAAAGAGCAATAACGCTCTCCAAAAGACTGGGCTACCGCCCTATATGCCCTTACCATCTCCAGATGTGAGACAACAGAAAGGGCTTCTTGAATACAGGAACGTAGGTGGGCCACCCCTTCTAAAAGACTTTCCACTCCTTGCTCTAAGCTAAGCCACTTCACACAACCCTCACGTATTTTATGCACCCTTGCCAGCTCATGCTGTATTCGAGCCCTTGAAATGGGGTGCAGCAACTCATTGACATCCTCCAATAAAGACTCGGGCAAAAAGACGCCATACTGGGTTGTGGTGCGCTGAAACCATTCAAATGGGTCCTCCAATTTGGACCAATACTCCAAGGACAATTCATGGACTCGCAGATTCAAAGTGAGTACCCTGTGCCACAGGCAATATTCCTCCACCAGTTGCTCAGGATCCTTCTGCTCCGGGCCAGAGGCGGCAAATCTTGTGAGCAAGGTGGAGGTAATTCGAGACAATGGATGCAGACTGCGGACAACACCCATCAAAAGCGGCTCATCCAAATCTAATAAAGCAGCAAAACCCTGCTCTAAGACAGAAATCAAGCGATTTAATAAAGAGCTTTCTACGGTTGCGACAAGTTTTTCATAAAAGGCCAAAAAACCATCTATCACAAGCAGCTTTTGATGTTGTTTCGGCGCACAGGAGATAGTGGTCTTAAAGAGATCAAATACAACGGCCAAGGCCTGATCAGCAACGGGTGTTCTACTGATGACAGGCAGATTCTTCAAGGAAAACGAACGCAATTCCTCGATAAACACTCCCCAATTCACAAACGGATGATGGAGTTCATAGACCAGACGCTCTGCAGCCTTATAAACCCCCTGATATTCCCTCAATGCCTCCAGCAGGTTATCGTAGCGGGCATCTATCAAAACGTAGCTTACGGCTGTTGCAAGCAGATTCTGCTGCAATGCATTGGATTCGAGTACCATTGTTGTTCACCTGCCTATATTAATCAATTTCCTATTAAGATACTTAAAAACCTTTCCTGTCCATCCCTAACCATATATATCTGATCTTAAAATGAGTTAACATCTTGAAAACTATCCCCAATATAATCTCCTATCCGCCACACTTCAATTTAACAGATGAGGGACTTACTTATTGCTGATACATAAAACAGGGAGCCCGCATTAACGGAGACCCTGGGCATGGGTACCCCCTCATGCCGTTTAATTCCCATGCCAGGGCTAATGGCCCTGAGGTAGTCAGACGGAGGCCATCCGCATAGCAGGCGATGCCACCACCTTCGGATTTAAGGCAGAGGTGCTTTTGAGGGACGCCATGGCCAAGGCAGGAGTGGCTGTGCCTGAGAAGATAGACCTGGAGCTGCCCAAGTATCTGAACAATCGCGAGGACAAGAAGCTCAACTTCAGACCCGAACAGGAACTCAAGGACCCATTCGGCACACAGGACAGGCTGTAGGCCTTTAACCTAAGGGAAGGGAGGCCACGAGCCCACCCTTCCCTTGCCACTTTGAGGAGGCGTTTATGTATCTTTTCAACAAAAACCAAGGCATTTTTTAGCCATTTTATCTGCCCATTCTTTTTAGCATTTTCAGCAAAAGTAAAGAAAGAGACACCCTATACCTCCTGCTAACCTTTACCTGAAAGCCCTTAATTTGGCCCCCATCTTAAAACCAAACAAAATTATGTACTGCCAACACTTCTTGGAATTAATGATTGACATTCCGTAAAAATCCCAATAAATAAAGGGCATAAGTTCTTGAATATAATAAAAATGGAGAGGGGAAATGAATAAATCAGAATTGATCGCAGAACTGGCGCAGGAAGCAGAGATACAGGAAAGTGTAGCAGAATTCGTCACCAATGAAATCATAGGCGTCATGACAAATGCCCTCGTGGAAGGCGAAGGCATCGAAATCAGAGGATTTGGAAGTTTTATGGTGAAAGAATATGAGGCATATACCGGCCGCAACCCCAAAAGCGGTGCTACCATTCGCGTCGCACCCAAAAAACTCCCCTTTTTCAAGGTTGGGAAGGAACTGAAGGAGCGCGTCAATAATGGTAAAAAAGGCTAAAAAGCCCAAAAACTAACCACTAAACACCACAAAAGCCTCATCTTGATGCCTTGGCTCTACCTGGCCTATCAGGATAGCCTGTTCTCCCAATGCAGCGGCCTGCAAAAGGACCTCCTGCACATTCTCTTTCGGCACCACCAATATCATACCGATACCACAGTTGAAGGTGTTGAGCATCTCCTCCAAGGGGATCCCTCCATCCTGGGCCAACAACTTAAATATTGCAGGCATCTGCCATGAAGTTAGGTCTATAACCGCCTTACAGCTCTTCGGAATCACACGGGGGATGTTATCCTGAAACCCACCTCCTGTTATATGCACCATGCCTTTTATGGGATTGTTCTTAAGCAGATGCAACACCGTATTTACATAGATGCGGGTGGGGGTCAACAAGACATCCCCCAATACAGCGCCTTCTAAGGCATCCAGACTGTCGGTAAGCCTATATCCTTTCTCATCTAAAAAGACCTTGCGCACTAATGAATAACCATTACTATGCAGTCCACTGGACGCCAGCCCTATGAGCGCATCCCCCTCACTGATCTCTGAACCGTCTATAATACGGTTCCGCTCTACAACCCCCACCACAAAGCCGGCCAAATCATATTCATCATTAGGATAAAAACCTGGCATCTCCGCTGTTTCGCCGCCTATCAAGGCACACCCAGCCTCCTTACAGCCAGCTACTATCCCCTTCAAAACATCCATGGCAACCCCTTCTTTCAGCCTGCCGGTAGCAAAATAATCCAGCATAAAAAGGGGCTGGGCCCCGCAGACTATGATGTCATTGACGCACATGGCCACCAGATCGATTCCGATGGTGTCATGTCTGTCCATCATGAAGGCCAATTTCAATTTGGTGCCAACGCCATCGGTTGATGCCACGAGCACTGGCGCGGTGTATTGGGAGGTGTCTAAGCTAAAAAGCCCGGAAAAACCTCCTATGGAGGTCAAAACCCCTCGTTTGAAGGTGGAAGAGACCAAAGGCGCCAGTTTTGAAATAAATCTGTTGGCGGTCTCCACATCCACGCCGGCCTCGGCATACCTGTTTTTTTTCTCAATATTCATAGGATTCGATACCCTTCTTGATTTAAATTTTCAATACGGCCCATCACAGGACCAGCCACTTGCAACAAAAAATCAGATTACAGGTGAAAGGTGAAAAAATGAGCAAATGACCGTCAAGACGCCTTCTATTTTTAATCCAATTACAAAAACAAGTCAATCTTGCCCAAAACGCCTTTTCGAACCACTTTAAATGGCTGCACCGATACATCGACTATGGTGGAAGGAAGACCGCCGCTACTTCTACCACCATCTACAACCAGGTCCGGAGCAGGATTCCGGAGTTGGGCCATCACCTCCTGGGCATCGTGACAGGCAGGCAGGCCATGCAGATTGGCGCTGGTAGCTGTCAGAGGACGGCCCAGTGCCGTAACAAGACCATGGGCAAATGAATGGCTGGAGATACGTACGCCTATCAACCCTTCAGGGCCCACCAAATGAAACGGCAATCCATGCCTGGCCCTGAACAACAGTGTCAAAGGACCAGGCCAAAGCGCCATGAGCCTGTGAGCCTCATCGGGTATTTCCTGCACCAGGTCGTCCAGCCAGGAGATCTCTGCTATGAGCACCAGCAGGGGCAGGGCGGTATCACGCCTTTTTATCAAATAGATGCGGCTCATAGCCTCAAGATGTTCAATAGATGCCCCCAGCCCGTAACTCGTTTCCGTGGGATAGGCCACCACGCCGCCTGCCTGCAGCACTCTCACAGCCTCCTTCAGCGCCGCTGAATCAGTTTCCTTCAATAGCCTCATTCTGCTTCAAAACCTGCTCTAACTGCCTTTTTCTGTAAAGTTGTAATCTGTCTGCCAGCACAGGGTCTGAAACAGCCAGAATCTGTACAGCAAACATGGCCGCATTTTTCGCCCCTGCCTTGCCGATGGCCATACATGCCACAGGCACGCCTGGAGGCATCTGAACGGTGGAAAGCAGGGCATCCAGGCCACCTAAACTGGAATTGGCCATGGGTACGCCGATAATGGGCAAGGTGGTGTGGGCGGCCATGGCCCCTGCCAGATGGGCGGCCATTCCTGCACCGGCTATGATGATTTTAAGCCCCCGTTCACAGGCGGTCTTTGCATACTCCATGGCCAGTTCAGGGGTCCTGTGCGCTGAAAGGATGCGCATCTCACAGGATACGCCGAACTCCTTCAGTACATTGCGCGCCTCTTCCATCACCTCCAGGTCACTCTTGCTTCCCATGACAATGCCTACCAGAGGCACAGATGTCGGCATTGCCGCAGGGTTCAAGTGTTTCAATGCCTTTTGGCCGATATCCTTGCGGTAGTGGACACCATCCCAATGTATCTTGGAACAGGCATGGTATGCGGTCTCAATGGCAGCGGGAATGGTATCTCCCAAGGCGGTAACCCCCAGAACCCGGCCTCCAGCAGTGACATACTTGCCGTCTTTCATGGCGGTCCCTGCATGAAACACCTGAACATCCGGCATCTTGGCGGCCTTATCGAGGCCTTTTATCTTTTTACCAGTTTCATACTTGCCTGGATAACCCTCTGATGCCATCACCACGCACACCGCCGCCCTTGAATTCCACTTCAGATGCAGTTCTTTCAGACGGCCATCGAGGGTAGCCTCAATGATCTCCATAAGGTCGGTTTCCAGCCTCATCAAAATAGGCTGGGCCTCAGGGTCTCCAAAACGGCAGTTGAATTCCAGAACCTTTGGCCTACCGTCCTGAATCATCAAGCCGGCATACAAGACCCCTTTATATAAAATGCCCTTAGCGGCAAGGGTCTTGACCACAGGCTTCATAATGGTCTCCATGACCTCATTAAACAGGCTGTCACTCACCACAGGCGCCGGTGAATAGGCCCCCATTCCACCTGTATTAGGACCTTGGTCGCCGTCAAAAACCGCCTTATGATCCTGGGAGGTCGCCAATGGCAATACCGTCTCACCGTCTGTCACCGCCATGAAGGACGCCTCTTCACCCTGCAAAAACTCCTCCACTATCAGGCTATTACCTGCCTCACCAAAGACTTTACGCTCAAGGATATTCAATACAGCCTCTTCGGCCTCAGCCAATGTACCAGCAACTATTACGCCTTTGCCGGCGGCAAGCCCGTCGGCCTTCAAGACCATTCGCATGGAGGCATGGCCCTTTGCCCACACCTCTCTTATGTACTCCATGGCAGACCCCTGCTCTGTAAAAACCCGATGTGCGGCAGTGGGCACACCGGCCTTGGCCATGATCTCCTTTGCAAAGGTCTTGCTGGCCTCCATTTGAGCGGCCTGTTTCGAGGGACCGAACACACGAAAACCATTGGCCTCCAGCAGGTCGGCAAGCCCCTCGGCCAGTGGCGCCTCAGGGCCGATTACTGTAATATCGATTTGTTCCTTGCGAACAAATTCCAGTATGCCGTTCAAATCCGTGGCCTTCAGGGGCACACACACGGCGCACTGGGCTATACCGGCATTCCCCGGCGCGCAATACAGGGCCTCAATTCGAGGACTCATTGCCAGTTTCCAACACAGGGCATGCTCCCTGCCTCCGGACCCCACCACCAACACCCGCTTTTTCTCTATGGGCATAACTCCCTCCAATGTTTTTCAACACTCAATGGCCAGCGGCGCAAATACGCCTTAGATTTATACAAGATAACAAAAAAAATGTTCCCCGAAAAGACAAAGGATATGGAGAAATCTGGTTTTTAGTGAATTCCTTATTGACACGCCCAAGACGATAGGCTATTAAATTAGACTTCATAAATAAGGATAATCTGCCATGTTGCAGATAAAAATCATTACAAAAAAAGGAGAGAAAACTTGGCAAATCATAAATCAGCCATCAAACGCATACGTCAAAACGAAAAACGCAGAGAGCGGAATGCCAGCAGAAAAACCCGTGTCAAGACCATGGTCAAGAGGCTTATGGCCAATATAGAAGCCAAGGACCCGGTAAAGGCATTGGAGCAGTTCAGGGCCACACAGAAACTCATCGATCAGACGGCAGCCAAGGGCACATTCCATTGGCGTACAGCGGCCCGCAAGATCTCCCGTCTTCACAAAAAACTCAAGGCATTAACTGATAATACTGTCACAGTACAATAGTCAGAACAAAAAGGCAGACATATTTTTGAGCATTTTTTAATTAAATATCTTCAGTACAATAGTGGGACGGCAGCGGTGAAGCATTTGTTCCATGCGGCGCATAACTGCCGTCCATCAAAACAACAAGATCACATTCCTGAACAACTTTTTTAATTAAATCTCTTGAGGGCGGCAGCGGTGGAGCATTTGTTCCATGCGGCGCATAACTGCCATCCTTGGCAGGATGCGCCGCCGGCGCCCTTCATGGCGCCTATTTCACAAACACTCCACCACTGCCGCCCTTCTCGTCCCTGCTTAACTCCATATT
>Ga0209162_1000660_pt1 | contig 36870 bp, 26 predicted proteins | sample YNPNPMetaG_FD_187121 | JGI IMG/M metagenome (GOLD analysis project Ga0209162, IMG submission 187121) | Anoxygenic and chlorotrophic microbial mat microbial communities from Yellowstone National Park, USA - YNP NP MetaG (SPAdes) (version 2) ...
GGAGCCGGGCTCGGCTCGGGCCTGGCGGCCCTTGCTGTCCCTTCCGGCGCGTGGGGACAGACACCTCCGTCCACGGGCGGAGCTTGTTGTAGGGCTGGGGCGGTAGTGGAGCGGGAAGGCGGCGACCGTCCCCGCTCGCGCCTGCTCCGCTCGCGGCTCCGAAAGCGCATCCCTGCTGCGCCGGTTCGCGCGCTACAGCTTGCTCACCTCCGTACGGCGCGACCAAACCTTTTCAAACGCCCGCACATACTGCTCGATCAGCTCGTCCGCCTCGCCATGCATCAGCGGCAGGAAAATGTGCGTGGCGTTAACCTGCCGGTTGCCCGGCATTTTTTCCGGAATCACCGGCGGATGGTGCCACCACTTCGCCTCGGAGTAGATCTTCAGCTTGTGCTGCTCCGGGTAATCCCAGACGCTGACTCCGACGCCTTCGGCTTTCAGCGCCCGCACAAGCTGATCGCGCGAAAAGCCCGCCTTGGCTGAATCCAGGAACAGCATGTTGGCGTGGTAGTAGACCCGCTTCTGGTCCGGGCGGCAGCGCGGCTCGCTCAGGCCGGGCAATTGCACCAGGCGGCTGTTCAGCTTCTGCACATTGCGGCGCACGATTTCGTTGCGCTCCTCCAGCCCCCGCAACTGCACGCGAGCCACCGCGGCGGCAAACGGGTGCATTCTGTATTTCTGCCCGAAGCCCGTGCCTTCATACGCCCGCACCGGGCTGTCTTTGGGGAATTTCACGGGATCCTCATAATGTCCGAACGCCGCGGCGCGCTCGAAATACTCGCGCGTCTGATACATCCCCATGCCGCCTTCCACGGTCGGCAGCACCTTGGACGCCTGGAACGAGTAGATCCCCATCGCGCCCCACGTGCCCATGGCCTTCCCCTGCATCCAGGCGCCGTGCGCGTGCGCGGCGTCTTCGAGCAGGATGAGCCCCTTCTCCTTGCACCAGGCGGCGATGTGATCCATCTCGCACGGCAGCCCCCAGGAATGCATTGCCACCACGGCGCGCGTGCGCGGCGTCAGCTTGCGCTTCGCGTCTTCCAGGTCGAAGCAGGCGGTTTTCGGATCAATATCAATGAAGATCGGAACCAGCCCGAAGAAGCGCATCGCCAGGCAGGTGGAAAAGAACGTGTAAGACGGAACCATCACCTCGCTGCCCGGCGGCAGATCGAGAGCGAAGTACATCGAGGTGAGCGCGCTGGATCCGTTCATGTGCGCCTTGACGAAGGGCGATTTTGTGTACTCCTTCCATTCGTTCTCGAATTTCGGCAGCGCGTCATAGTAAGTGTTCGCCTCGATCAGTTCATGCAGCGCCTGCCGCTCGGCAGGGCCGTAGCGCGGCCAGCGCGTCAGCTCCTTGATCTTCTCGGCCGGGTACGTCACGCTGGGCGGCCCGCCCAGCGCAGCCAGCCCTGCCCTGGGGAACAGCAGTCCCGCCGCGCCCGCCGCGGCGGCGCTCCTCAGGACAAATTCGCGCCGCGATTCCGGGGAATTTCCCTTGTTGTTTTCCATAAAATCCTCCTTCACGACCCCTGCGCCGCCAGCGAGCGGATCGCTTTGCGGATGCGCTCCTCGCTGCCCGGCTGCACGTTTGAAGCACTCGGTTCATACCCGCCGAGACGGTAGTCCTCGTCATGGCACAAATACCCGGGGAAAATGTCCCCGTAGCCGGCGGCGCAGACGAATCTGCCCGCGCCGGCCGCCTGCGCCTCGCGCTGGAAGGCGAGCAGCGGCTCGCCGGGCAGGCAGAACACGACCGCCGGGCCTACCTCCAGCGCGCAGGCTGTGAGCACACGCCCCGCGCGCGCAAACGCCGCGGTGATCGCGCGCCGGTAAGCATCCTGATCCGATGCCGCAGCCTCCACCGGCGGGAAATCCCCGCGAGGCTCGAGCCGCAGTGGCGCTGTGCGCCAGGCGAAAACCGTGGCCTGCTCGAGAGAGGCCGCCCGAACCGCCCGCCGCATCCCGTCCGCGAGGCGGCTTGCCAGCGCCACGCGCTGCTCTTGCCTGCCCTGGTTGTACTTGCCCACGGTGACGTCGCCCGCGCATCCCGTGAAATACAGCACGGGCGCCCCCGTGTCCTTCTCCACGGCAGCCCGCGCGGCGCCCACGAAGTCCGCCGAGACGCGCCCGTCGCAACAAAACGTCTGCGGATGCGTGGCGTAGAACATCAGCCGGGCGATGACGCCCGCCGCGCCCTCCAGCGAGAGGCAGCGGATGTCCGGATCGATGTTTCCTTCCGGCAGATCAGCCAGCTCAGGCGCTTTCGCCGTGCTGCTGTATCGCGTCACGATTTTCCCGTCCACGAGCAGCCTGCGCGCGCTGGCGACGCGATCCACGCGCGCCATTCCTGCTCCGACGCGCTCCACGGGGTCGAGCGCCCGCACCGCGGCAGCGACAGAGCCGGCCAGGCGTTCGGCCAGCAATTGCAGAAACCGCTCCGACATCCGCAACGCCTGCGGACGGGCCTTCTCAAGCAGGGGGTAGGCGTCGCCCACAACATAGGGCGCAGCGTGCTGGTGCACGCAGTGCAGCCAGACATTCCGCCTCGACGTGGCCGCGCCGTGCGCCAGTGCGGAACACAAGCGGTCGTAAGTGATGCCTCCTGCGCCGCACCAGTCCAGCGCGGCCAGCACCACGCGCTGTCCGTTGCCTTCCAGCACGATCCCCTTGCAGAAAAGCGGATCGAGCACCTCCTTCACTGGCTCCACCCAGATGTTGGGCTGTCCCGGCGGAGGCGTGGCGTCGCAGGAAAAAGCGGCGGCCTGCAAGGCGGCGCTTCGCCGCAGCAGCAGCAAGCCCCCGGCCGCCAGACACTGGCGGCGCGTCCATGGGAACGATGTCTGCCCGTGCGGCGCCGGCAAAACCACAGAACTCCTGAGGGTTTCATTCTATCACGCGTGGGCCGCCTTGTCACCGCCCGCACGGTCTACACTGGAAGACGGAGGAGACAAAAGCCTCGGGGGGAAGAGAGGGATCTGGATGATGAAAACCACCATTTGCATTCTGGCAGCAGCTGCCGTCCTTGGCTTTACGGGTTGCAAGAAAGATACTGCGGGCGAAACGCAAACGCAGCAGCAGCTTGAGGAAGCGCAGAAGAGGCTGCAAGAAGCCGAACGGGAAGCCGCCGAGGCGCGGAGGCAGCTCGAGGAGGCCCAGCGGGAAGCCGAACAGGCGCGCCAGAAGCAGGAAATGGAGGAGGCGCGCAAGAAGCTTGAACAGGCCCAGCGCCAGGCCGACGCGGCGCGGAAGAAGCTGCTTGAGGCGCAGCAAAAGACGGCCCGGCAGCCTGCCTCTGGCGGCCAAGGGCTTGTTTCATCTCCCGGCGGATCCTCGCCGGCGACCGCGGCCGTGGCTCCGCCACCTCCGGCGCCAAAGCCCGTCACCGTGCCGGCCGGCACGCCCATCGTGATCCGCACGACCGCGGCGCTTTCCACCAAGGAGGCGAAGAACGGCGACCGCTTCCAGGCGACGCTGGCTGAACCGCTGGTGGTTGACGGGGTGACGCTCGCGCCCAAGGGCGCGGAGGTCGAGGGCGTGATCGTCGAAAGCGATCCCGGCGGGCGCGTGAAAGGAGTCGCGCAGTTGTCCATCGCCCTGCGCTCGATCCGTACGGCCTCCGGCAACGTCGAGATCCAGACGGACGCCCATGTGGCCCAGGCCAAGAGCAGTGTGAAGAAGGACGTCACGCGCGGGGCCATCATGACCGGCGTCGGAGCTGCCATTGGCGCCATCGCCGGAGGCGGCAAGGGCGCTGCCGTGGGCGCAGGCGTCGGCGCCGGCGCGGGCACGGCCACGGCGATGGCCACCCGCGGCGAGCCGGCCACGATTCCGGCCGAGTCCGTGCTGACGTTCCGGCTCAAGTCGCCCGTCACCGTCACCGTAAAATAGCGGCGCAAGCGCGGCCGGAGAAAGATCGAACAAAGCAGACAGCTTTTGTTTCTTCGGCCGGCCGCGCGCCTTCCGCCCTGCGGGCCGGCCGTGCCATCGCCTGCCTGAGCGGGAGGCCGGCCCCTTCAGCGCAGCGACTCGAGAATCCGCACGGCGCGTGCCAGCGCCTGCCAGCGCTGCTCCTCGCCGTGCACGCCGCTTTCGACGCACACGGGGCCGGTGAAGCCCGTCTCCCGCAGCGTCTCCATGAACTTCGGGATGTTGACGCTGCCCTCGCCGAGCGGACGCTCCGTGCCCAGCGAGCCTGGCCGGGCCGGGTCGGGCCAGTCGCCGTCCTTGCCGTGGCAGCTCACCACGTGTCTTCGCAGCAGCCGGAATGCGGCGATGGGGTCGCCCGAGCCGTACAGCACCATGTTGGCGGGGTCGAAGTTGATCTTCAGGTTGCTCCGCCCGGCGTCTTCAAAGAAGGCGAGCAACTCTTCGGCAGGCTCCTGCCCGGTCTCAAGGCAGAACGTCATGCCGTAGGAGGCCGCGTAATCCGCGACGCGCCGCACCAGCTCGAGCACGTCGCGGTAGTCGGGATGGTTGCGGTCGGCGGGGATGCACCCGACATGGCAGCCGAAGCTCTTCACGCCGAGCGCGGCCGCAAAGTCGATGACCGCCCGCGTGCGGACCTCCCGCGCCGCGCGCGTTTCCCGCGGGATGAAGCCGACAGTGCGCTGCACGGTGGGAATATCGGCGTAGCTTTCCCCCTCATAGGCGGCGAACACGGTGAACAGATGGAAGTCTTCCTTGCGGAGCGCCTCCCGCCACCGCGCGGCGGTCTCGTCATTCAGGACGACGCTGCCGTCGACGCCCAGCTGCCCGGAGACGACGCCGCAGGATTTCACCGCTTTTACGGTCGCCTCTGCGTCCGGTTCGGCCCAAAAGAAAATTCCGATTTCACGATCGCGAATCAGCGGCATGGAACAGGTTCTCCCTTCCTCGATCTGGCTTCATCGAGCAGGCGCGCCACGCGGACGGCCGCGGCGGAGGATTCCGGCGAGCACCGCTCCGGCTCGCGGCCGGAGCGGCAGCATTCGACGAAATACTCGATTTCCGCCTGATAGCCGTCTTTCTCTTCCAGCGGAATTTCATGGTCTTTTTCGCGCCCGTACCAGTGCGGCGGCCGCCCGGCGGAGCTGTACTCGATGGCGGCATTCTCACCCACCACGGTATATTCCATCGAAAACGGGTATGCGGAGGGCAGATGCCAGCCGCCGGTGATGGTGACGGCGAGGCCCGAATCGTAATGCAGCTGGGCGGTCACCATGTCGATGCCGGCGGCGAGGTCCTCATGCCCGGTGGCGCTCACCGCGGCCGGCATGCCGAAGCAGACCAGCGCCATGTCCACATCGTGGATGAGCAGGTCGAACACGCCGCCGCCGCTCTGCTTCTTGTCGGTGAGCCAGGCGCCCCATTTCGGCGCCGCGCACCGCCGGCGGAACAGCGCGTGGCGGACGGCGCCTAGCGAGCCGCCGCGCACCGCCTCGATCAACGGCAGATAGGCGGGGAAAAAACGCAGCACCTGCGCCGTCATCAGGATGCGCCCGGCCTTGCGCGCCTCCCCGATCATCTGCTCGCATTCCTCCCCGTCGAGCGCCATCGGCTTTTCCACCAGCACATGCAGCCCGCGCCGCAGCGCGGCGATGGCCGCCGGCGCGTGCATCGCCGTCGGCAGGCACAGGTCGACGGCGTCGGCCTCGCACGAGCGGATGCATTCCATCGCGTCTTCGTATTTCGGCAAGGCGGCGATGTCGACCGGCTCGCCGGCGATGTCGAGATTTCCCTGGATGTGTGAAAGGTCCCCGGCCAGCACCCGCGGGTCATTCGAGCTGATCGCGGTGATCTCCACGCCGGGGATGCGGCGGTAGGCCTTCAGATGGGTCAGCCCCATGAATCCAAGTCCGACGATGGCAACGCGCATGATCCTTGATCCTACCAAGGGCGCGCGGCGGCGCGGGCGTCCTACAATGAAAGGTTCGCGCAAGCGGATTTCTTTCGAGCGGAGACGACATACACGCCATGGGTCACATTCTGCACAGCCTTCCGGTCGGGGAGCGCGTCGGCATCGCTTTCAGCGGCGGGCTGGATACAAGCGCCGCCGTCTACTGGATGCGCCAGAAGGGCGCCATCCCGTACTGCTACACGGCCAATCTCGGCCAGCCGGACGAGCCCGACTACGAGGCCATCCCGAAGCGCGCGCTCGAGTGCGGCGCGGAGAAGGCGCGGCTGGTCGACTGCCGCAAGCAGCTCGTCCACGAAGGCATCGCCGCGCTGCAATGCGGCGCGTTCCACATCTCCACCGCAGGCCTGCCCTACTTCAACACCACGCCGCTCGGCCGCGCGGTGACCGGCACGATGCTGGTCGGCGCGATGAAGGAAGACGGCGTGCACATCTGGGGCGACGGCTCCACCTACAAGGGAAACGACATCGAGCGCTTCTACCGCTACGGGCTGATGGTGAACCCGCAGCTGCGCATCTACAAGCCCTGGCTCGACCAGGCGTTCATCGACGAGCTGGGCGGGCGGCGCGAGATGAGCGAGCTGCTCGAGCGCGCCGGGCTCGGCTACCGCATGAGCAAGGAGAAGGCTTATTCGACCGACTCGAACCTCTGGGGCGCCACGCACGAAGCGAAAGACCTGGAGCATCTCGACAAGAGCATGAAAATCGTCGAGCCGATCATGGGCGTCGCCTTCTGGCGCGAGGACGTCGACATCCGGCCGGAGGAGGTCCGCGTGACCTTCGAGGAGGGCGTGCCGGTGGCGCTGAACGGGCGGCGCTTCGATGACGAAGTGGAGCTGGTGCTCGAGGCCAACCGCATCGGCGGACGGCACGGCCTCGGCATGTCCGACCAGATCGAAAACCGCATCATCGAAGCCAAGAGCCGCGGCGTGTACGAAGCCCCGGGCATGGCGCTGCTGTGGATCGCCTACGAGCGGCTCGTCACCGGCATCCACAACGAAGCCACGCTCGAGCAATACCGCGACATGGGGCGCCGCCTCGGGCGGCTGCTGTACGAAGGCCGCTGGTTCGATCCGCAGTCCCTGATGCTGCGGGAAACGTTGCAGCGATGGGTGGCGAAGGCCGTCACGGGCGACGTCTGGCTGGAGCTGCGGCGCGGCAACGATTACACGATCCTCAACACCGACAGCCCGAATCTCACCTACAAGCCGGAGCGCCTCACCATGGAGAAGGGCGAGGCCGCGTTCACGCCGGCAGACCGCATCGGGCAGCTCACCATGCGCAATCTGGACATCGAGGATTCGCGCCAGAAGCTGCGCGTTTATGCGCATGCGGGGCTGCTGGGCCCGCAAACGTTCGAGGGCATGCGGCTGCTCGACGAGGGCGAGGAAAACGAATAGCCGCGCCGCCGGCCGCGCTCAGAACCCCAGCTTCAGGGCGAGCTGGATGATTCGCGCCGGCCGCGAAGCCTGGATAACGCCGAACGTCGCGGGCGCGCCGATGTTCGTGCCGGGGTCGCGGAAATTCGCGTGGTTCAGCGCGTTGAAAAACTCCCCACGGAATTCCGCGAAGCCGCTTTCTCCCAGCGAGAACCGCTTCATCGCCGCGAGGTCGGTCTGCACGAGGCCCGGCCCGATGATCGTGTTCCGCCCGGCCGTTCCCGAACGCTGCCCGCCGGCCACGGCGGGCAGCCTGCGGAAAGCCGCTGTGTCAAACCATTGCTCGGGCCGCTTCGGTCCCTTGTTCGGGTTTGAGATCTGGTCCGGACGGTCCGCGTTCAGCCCGCGAAGGCTCAGGTCGGTTGGCTCGGTCGCCGTCAGCGGGCTGCCGCTCTGCGCCGCGAGGATGCCGGACAGCTGCCATCCCCCAAGAATGACCCTTGCCGCCCTCGCGGCAGAGCGCGGGAACGGAACCAGCCAGGCGTAGCTGGCGACGAGGCGGTGACGGACGTCGAACGCCGCCAGGCCGCGCACGTCGCGCAAGGTGAACGCATCCTGCGGGCGGTTCTCCCCGCTGAAATTCAGCGAGGATTGATAGTCAATCACCTTGGAATAAACGTAGGAAGCGGAAAAGACCAGGCCGGCCGAATAACGCTTCTCGGTCCTGAGTTGCAGGGCGTGATAGTGGGAATTGAAGCGGCTGAATGTCGGACGGACCAGATTGTAGTCGCGGAAAATGCGGCGCGCCTGCGTGTTGGCCAGAGTGGCGCCCGGCCCGGGAATTGCAGGGTTGATCTCGAGATAGCCGGCGAGTTTCCGTCCGAACGTGCCGATATAGGAGACTTCGGCCAGCAGGTTGCGCGTCACCTGTTGCTGCACGCTCAGGGAGGCATTTTGCGCGTAGGGGGTGCGGAAGTCCGGGGAAAAGCCGATCACAAGGCAGGGGCACGGAAACTCCAGCCGCGGATCGGTTTGCGGATTCGAGGGCAGCCCCTCGTACGGGTTGGCGAAAGACGCAGGGGCCGTGAGCTGGACGAAACGGTTGAACGGCGGAACGTTGATATTCTGGAACGCCGCCACGCCCGGCACTGCGTCAAAGGCGATGCCGTAGCCTCCGCGCAGGCTGGTGCGGCCGTCGCCGCGCACGTCCCACGCAAAACCGAACCTCGGGGCAAAATTGTTCCTGTCGGTGACGATCGTCGCCCGCGGGACGCCGGCGTCGCCCGGGTAAAGCAACCCTTCCGGCGCGTTCGGCCGCACGGCGGACTTCCTGCCGGGCTGGAAGGACGCCATGCGGTCCTGCTTGTCGTAATAAGGCACGGGAAGCTCGTACCGGAGGCCGAGATTCAGGGTCAGACGGCGATGAATTCTCCAGTCGTTCTGGAAGAACAGCGCGCTCTGATATCCCACAAAATGCTTGGCCGGCTGCCCGCCTCCCTGGCGGAATTGGGCGGTCCGCCCGATGAGAAAATCAGCCAACGCATTGCCGGTGAAAGCGCCGTTCATCAGAAAATCCCCGTTCGGGCGGTTGGGGAAGACGAGATAAATCTGTTGCTGGCGCAGATCGCCGCCCATTTTCATGGAATGGCGGCCTCGCAACCAGGCCATCTGGCTTTGCGCCTGGTATGTGTTCCTCGCCAGACGCGTCCAGCCTTGCTGGACATCGCCGATGCTGAAAAGACCGGCAATCGAGACGAAGGGCAAGCCGAAAGCGGTCGGCTCGGTTGAGGGAAAGCGCCACCCGTAGGCGGAAGGATCCGCGCCGCTCCAGGTCGCCGGACGGCTGAAGAAACGGTTGAAAGCCAGCGAACTCTCCACGATGCGGTTGGACGCGGCCAGCCAGGTGTGGGAGACGGCCGCGTTGTGGATGTCATCCGCGCCCGCGTTGCCTTTGGGCGAAAAGCTGGCGGCGCCGAGGGGATCCCGGGTGTCGCGAGAATCGAAGCCGTAGCGGCCGAACAGCGAGTGGCGGGCGGAAAACTGGTGGTCGATGCGGACGCCGAATTGCCGGCCGCTGGTGGAGACAACCGGCGAGCGGACCAGACGGTTCCCAGGCGAGTTGGGCAGGGGAACGAGGTCTTCCAGCAGCTTCGTGGCGATCGGCGACAGGCGGTCGCGCGGGATCCGTGCATTCGGGAAGGGGACGTTGCCGGCAGCGGGGTCGCGAGGCGGCTGCGGCGATGCGGAAAAATCGCCAGCGCGCTCGGCGGAGGTCGGCGTCACGACGTTTTGCGTGGCGCCCGTGCGCGCCTCCAGGCCTTCGAAGTAGCCGAAATAGAATGTCCGGTCGCGAACGATTCTCCCCCCCGTCGCGGCGCCAAACTGGTTCTGGCGCAGCGGCGGGCGGGATTTTGCGAAAAAGTTGCGTGCATCCAGAGCGTCATTGCGCAGGAAATTCCACGCTCTCGCGTGGAATTCATTGGTTCCGCCTCGCGTAATCGCGTTGACCGTGCTGCCGGCGGAGCTGCCATATTCAGCCGAAAATGTGCCGGTGACAATGCGGAACTGTTCCAGAGCGTCCGGCGGAGGGGTCGCCACGTACCCGTTGAAATTCGGATCCGTATTGGCGACGCCGTCCAGAAGAAACGCGTTCGATTGCGTGCGCAGGCCGTTTACGGCGAAGCCGTTGCGGGCCGGCTGGATGCCCTGCACTTCGTACCGGGACGGAACGGGTACTGCGCCCGGCACCAGCGTGCCAAGCTGGATGAAATTGCGTCCGTTGAGCGGCAGGTCTTCAATCTGCTTCCGCGCCACAAGCGCTCCCCCGCTGGCATCGACCGTGTTCACCTGTAACGCGTCGGCGGTGACGGTGATCGACTCGGCCGAGGACGCAAGCGACAGTTGCAGATCGGCGCGCGCCGCCTGGTCGACATCCACCCTCACACCCGCGCGGGTGAGCGGCGCAAAGCCGTCGCGAGACGCTTCCACCTGGTACACGCCCGGCGGCAGCGCCGGAATCAGATACGCGCCGTCGGCGTTGTCGCTGACTGTCTGGCGGGCGAGTCCCGTGGCCACATTCACGGCGCGGATCCGGACGCCTGCGACAGGGAGTCCCGCGGGGTCGGTGACGCGGCCGACGATGCGCCCGCTTCGCTCCTGTGCGAATGCGGGGACGGCGATGATCATGAGAAGTGCGGAAAGGACGATTTTCCTCATCGTGGGTCTACAGTGCCAGTGTGGCAGGCTGAAATTACACTGTAATAACACGCTTGAGCTTGCCGTTGCTGTGGGAGTGGCGCAGGGCGCCCCGGGAGCGCTACATTAGGCTGTCATGGCGCAGGTGCCGGACTGGGACCGCTACTATCTGGAGATCTGCCGCGTCGTCGCCAAGCGCAGCAAGGACCCCTCGACGCAGGTCGGCTGCGTGATCGTCGGCCCGGCGCATGAGATCCGCTCGACGGGTTACAACAGCCTGCCGCGGCGCGTCAACGACAACGTGCCGGAGCGGTTCGAGCGCCCGGAGAAATACCTCTGGATCGAGCACGCCGAGCGCAACGCCATCTACAACGCCGCGCGCGCCGGCACCCCGCTGGAGGGCTGCACGATCTACACCGACCTGATGCCGTGCATGGACTGCGCCCGCGCCATCGTGCAGGCGGGCATCGTCGAGGTGGTCACCGACGAGAAGCGGTTCCAGCAATACAAGAGCGACCAGTACAACGAGCACTTCCCGCGGGTGATGCAACTGTTCGAGGAAGCGGGCGTGCGCGTGCGAACCATTCCCTTTGAACGCGACGGAGAGTAAGCCAGCTCCCGCCCGCCCGGGGCGCCCGCTTGCGGCAATAACCCGTACGCCAGTCGTGTACGAAGCGGGCGGCCGATGTCCGCTCCGCGCATGCACCTTGCCCCGGACCCGCGCATCCGAATACTCTGGCTATGGGTCCTGATGTCATGAAGAATTCCTGTTTGCCTCTCCTGATCGCTGCTCTGATGCCGGCGCTTCTGCCCGCGCAAAGCCAGTCGCCCGCTTCCCTGCCCCAGCTGGTGCGCACACGCGTCGTCGTCACTGACGCCAAGGGCGCGCCTGTGCTGGACCTGAAGGCCGGGGATTTCAAGGTGACGGACCAGAACAGGACGCTTGCGCCGGCCTTTCTCCATCCTCCGTTTGCCGCGCATCCGGCGCCGCAGCCTGCCGCCGGCTGGGTGCTGAGCCGCGCCTCGCAGGCCACGCCGCACACGATCGCCATTCTTTTCGATCTGTTCAACCTCACGCAGAACAACCGCCTCGACTCGTTCCAGCGCGTGGAAGCAGCGCTGCCGAAGCTGCCCTCGGGCGCCAATGTTTATCTCTATCTGCTCAACCTCGACGGCTCCCTGGAAGCGCTGGTCCCGGCGCAGGACGACAAGGGCAACGTCCTCCAGGCGCCCGCCGACTGGCAGAAGAACGCATCGAAGCTGCTGCAAAAATACTCCCGGAACCTCGGGCGCACGCGCCCGGCCGGAATCCTGCAAGAGGATGTCGTCAAGAAGACCTATGTGGCGCTGGAAACGGTCGGCAAACACCTCGGCGCGTTCCCCGGGGTGCGGGATCTGGTCTGGATCACCGACGGCGTGCCGAACGTTTTCGACACGCGCCAGCAGTGCTCGGGCGACTGGGTCGAGTGCGCCTTGTACGTGCCGCATCTGGTGGTGACGCTCGATAACGCCGGCGTCGCCGTTCACCCGCTCTCTTACGGAATCCTGCGTCCGGATGTCACGCTGGCGATGGAGGACGTGGCGGGCCTCACCGGCGGCAGGACTTTCTACCGCGAGGACCTGGACTCGGTGGTCGCGCAACTGACGCAGGCGGCCGGTGCGTCCTACCTGTTGCTGATGGCCCCTCCGGCGGACAACTGGGACAACAAGTTCCACCGCCTCCGGGTGCAATGCGAGCGGCGCGGCGTGAAGCTGCTCGCGCGGCAGCGCTACTACGCCTACCCGAGCCAGTCGCAGGTCCCCGCGCTCGAATTCGCCGCCATGAGCGCGCTGCTCAAGAACCCCGCCGACGCACCGGAAATCGATTTGCGCGGCAGCATTGCGCCCGGGTCGAAGCCCGGCACGGCGATGGTCCGAATCCGCATCGACCCGATGGATCTGTTCACCATCGATGACGCGGGCCACGCTGTCGGGCAGGTTTCGGTGATCTACGCCCAATACGACGGCAAAACCCTGCTCGGGGCCACCCAGCCGATGACGTTCAACCTGCGCCTGCCGCGCCAGCAGTTTCTCGAGTCGGCCAAAGAAGGGCTGCCCTTCGACCAGGAAATCGTGCTCGACCCGCGGGCGAAATCCGTGCGGTTCCTTCTCTATGACCGCGGCTCCCGGTTCCTCGGCTCTGTGACGTTGCCGGCGGCTGCGAAATAGGGGGCGCAGGGCGGCCGCTGCTACAATGGCGGTAACGCCATGTGGCGAGTCTCGCTTCCCGCAGCGGCTGTCCTTCTGCTGGCGCAGGCGGTGGTTTCCGACATCCGGCTCGAGAATGTCACCGCCCGTTCCGGCCTGTCCTTTTACTGCGACAGCAGCCCGACGCCGAACCGCAACCAGCCGGAGACGATGGTGTCCGGCGTCGCGCTGATCGACTATGACAACGACGGGTGGCTGGATGTGTATTTCGTCAACGGCGCGGCCATCCCGTCGCTCGAAAAGGAGTCGCCGCGCTACTGGAACCGCCTGTTCCGCAACAACGGCGACGGCACGTTCACCGACGTGACGGAAAAAGCCGGCGTGCAGGGCAAGGGATACGGAATGGGCGCGGCGGTGGGCGACTACGACAACGACGGGTGGCCGGATATTTTCCTCGCCAATGTCACCGACAACCAGCTTTACCGCAACAACGGGGACGGCACTTTCACCGACGTGACGAAAAAGGCCGGTCTGACGGGCGCGAAAATGAACGGGAGAAAAATGTGGGGCGTGGCCGCCGGCTGGTTCGACATGGACAACGACGGCGACCTGGACCTGTTCGTCTCCAACTACTGCGTGTGGGAGGTGAACAAGGACCCGTTCTGCGGGCCCAACCCGCAGACGCGCGCCTATTGCCACCCGGACAGCTACGAGCCCCTGCCCAACACGCTGTACCGCAACAACGGCAACGGCACGTTCACCGACGTCTCACGGGAAATGGGCATCCTTCCCCATCTCGGCAAGGGCATGGGCGTGGCGTTCGCCGACTTCGACCACGACGGCTGGATGGACGTTTTCGTCGCCAACGACAATGCGCCCAACCTGCTGTTTCACAATATCCGGGGCAAGAAATTTGAAGAATGCGCCATGCAAATGGGCGTCGCTTTCCCGGAATCGGGCGCCTTTATTTCCGGAATGGGGGCCGATTTCCGCGACCTCGACAACGACGGCTGGGAGGACATCTGGCATACGGCCATCGAGGGCGAGACGTTTCCCCTGTATCGCAATCTCGGCGGGGGGCGCGGCTTCGAGGAACTGACGCACCGGGCCGGCCTCGGCCACACCACGCGGCAGATGTCGGCGTGGTCCAACGGCGCCATCGACCTCGACAACGACGGCTGGCGGGACCTTGTGACGGCGCGCGGCAACGTGCAGCACAGCCTGGCGATGCTCTCCATGCGGCAATCCGAGGAGCCGCTGGCGATCTTCCGCAATCTGGGCAACAACCGTTTCGCGGACGTGACCGCCCAGGCGGGGCCGGACGCGATGAAACCGCTGCTGCGCCGCGGCCTCGCCTACGGGGATCTGGACAACGACGGCCGCATCGACATCGTCACAACGACTCTGAACGGCCACTCGGAGCATTTTCGCAACACGACCGCCAATGGCAACCACTGGATCCTGTTCCGCCTGGAGGGCGCGCGCAGCAACCGGATGGGCATCGGGACGCGGATCCGCATCGCCACGCCGGACGGCCTCGTGCAGGTGAATCATGCCACCACCAGCACCGGCTACAGCGCATCCAGCGACCACCGCGTGCATTTCGGCCTCGGCAGGAACGAGGTCATCCGGAGCGTGGAAATCGTCTGGCCCAGCGGCGCGCGGCAGACGCTCACCGACGTGCGCGCGGACCGGATTCTGACGGTGCGGGAGCCCGCAGCGCCCGTGCGCCCGCCTGCGCCGCGGCCGGTGAAGCGCTGAATTATTTCTTGCGGCCGGCAGCGGCAGGCTTGGCGGCAGCGGGCTTGGGCGCCGGCGCTGCTGCCGCGCTTGCCGGCTGCGCCTGCCCGGCCAGACGCGCGCGCCGCGCCGCCTCGCGGGCGCGGTCGCCGTCCGCGGTTCGCTTCAGACGGTAGTAGACGGTGGCCAGCGCGGCGTGGGCTTCCGCAAAGTGGGGATACGCCTTGACAAGCGATTCCAGCTCCTGCCGCGCGAGCTCGAGCCTCCCCTGCGTGGCGTAAATGGAGGCTCGCTGCAAGAGCACGCCCGGGTCAGTGGGACGAACCTGCAAGGCGCGCGCCAGGTGCTTCAGCGCCTCTTCGAGCTGCCCCTCCTGCTTGCGCAACATTGCCAGCTCGATGTTGGCCACCGGCTCGAACGGGTTGATCTCCAGCTCGAGCCGAAACTGCTCGGCCGCCTCGTCCAGGCGGCCGTTGCTGCGCAGGACCTGGCCATAGAGGGAATGCGCGCCCGGCAGCTTCGGGTTGAGCTCGACGGCGCGGGCGAGATGCTCGGCCGCCTTGAGAAGATTCTGGCGCCGGTACTCGAGCTGCCCGAACAGGAATTCGCTCTCCGCAGTGGCGCCGTCGCGCAGGATCCGGTCCAGCATGCGTTGCGCGCGGTCTTCGTCATTGGCCCGCAGCCATGCGATGCCGAGCGCGTAGGCGATGGCGCGGTCTCTCGGGTATTCTTCCGCCAATGGCTCGAGCAGCTTCGCGGCGGCCTCGGGCTTGCCGGCCAGGATGAGACAATCGGCGAGCAGCAGCGCCGGCTTGGGATCGAGCGGCTGCTGCGCCACCAGGGGCTCCAGCTCGCGCGCGGCTTCCTCCGGACGGCCCGTCTTGTAGTAGGCCAGCGCGAGATTCATGCGCACGCGGGGATTGTTCGGCAGGTATTTCAGGGCGAGGCGGTATTCGCGGATCCCCTCTTCGATCTGTCCGTTGGCGACGAGCGCAGCCCCGAGGTTGGAGCGGATTTCGGCCGCTTCGGTGAACTCGGCCAGAAATGCCCGGTAATGCTCGATCGCCGTGGGCATGTCGCCCGCTTCGAATGCCGCCGCGGCGCGGCGCAGCCTCTCGGCGGGCTCGATTGGCTCCTGGCCGGGCAGCAGAGCAATGCCCGACGACAACATCAAGAACATGAGAAATCGCATCAGACTCCACCCCTCCACCCGCCGGGCAGCCCCTCAGGGAAGGCGGCTTTGCTGCCGGGGCACCAGATATCGGACGCTGACACGCGCCGACGCCTCGCCCTGCTTTGCGGTGATGCGCAGCTCGCAGAGGCCGGGTCGCGTGGCGGCGGAAACCATCATGGGAATGGCGCCCGAAGGATCGGGTGGCGGCAGCTCCGCCGTCTGGCCGGCCAGCCGCTGGCCGTTCTGGAAGAATTCCACCAGCAATTCCGTTTTCTCCTGCCTGTTTTTATCCGGATAAACGACAAAATACACGTAAGGCTGCGCCGCGGGCCCCAGAGCGGGCGATACCAGCGGCACGACCCGCTTGCCCTGATAGACGAGAGGATCTTCTCCGGCCGCGGCATTTGCGGCTTCCTCAACTCGCTGCACCAGCACCGGCGTGCTCAGCGAAAGTCCTTGCGGCGCGGGCGGCACGTCCACCTCCAGATGCTTCGTCCCGATGCGCCCGCTCATGCGGTCGATCAGCGCGGCCTCGATGGTGTAGCGCCCCGGCGGAAGCTCGAACGACTGCGCATGGGTGATGGCGCTGGCCCGCATGGCGTCGATATTGGCCAGCGCGAACTGGTACGGCGCATCGACGCTGAATTTCTCCACCACCTCCCCGCCGGTGTCCTTCACGAGCCCCACCAGCGACAGATGGGCGCGTGCAATGCCCGCCGCCGCATCCTGCCGGACTTCCACCCTGTTGCCGGGCGCCTCCAGGGCGATGGCTATCTGGCGGCGGTCCCCGGATTGCCCGAACACGTAGACGCCGGCGTCGAAATCCAACCCCGCCAGCGGCTGTTCGCGGCCAAGCGCCGCCAGCCCGATCACTTCGTGGGGCTGAAGCGGCCGTTCGGCATACTTGCCCGGAAGAGCGAAATACCCCGACCGGCTTTCCACGATCAGATCCTTGCGGGCCGTTTTCACTTCGATGGTCCTGAGCCGCCCGTCGAATTTCAGCCCCGCCGGACGGTAGGAGATTTCATAGCGGGCGTCCAGTTCCTCCAGCACCCGCAGGAAGGGCTTGCGAACCTCGGAGGTGTTGGCAACCAGAAATCCCCCGGTGCCTTCGGCGAGCTCCCGCAGAGCCGCGCGCAGGTCTGAAGAGCGGACAGCAACCTCCAGCGCGTCGTTCTGCCGGCTCTGCTGGCGGCGCTGCTGAAGGCTGGCGTTCAAATTGGACTGCGTGCGGCTGACTTCCGCCACTTGCGAAAGCGCGATCTTGGCCGCCTGCGTGTCGGTTGTCTCGTCAAGCTCGGTCGGGTCGAATGCGTAGAAGGTCATGTTCGCGGCGTTGGCTTTGGACACGAGCTTGCCGAAGGCGTCCGGGTCTCCTGTGGTCAGCAGCCCGCCCGAGACGAGGATCACGCTCTTCCGTCCAGGCAATCGGGCCAGTTGCGAGACCATGACGTCGATCTGGTCAAACGCCCGGCTGCCGCTGACATGAGCCATGTCGACGCGTTCCCGCGCGCGGTCGCCGCGGAGGGCGTTGGCGCCCGGCGCCATGGCGACCTCGGCGCGCGGCACCACGATCTTGCTGACTTCGCCGCCTGTGACCCGGTCGGTCACCGTTGCCGAGCGAGCCGCCATGTCGACGAGCGCGGTGATCGTCATCATGTTGGGGTTGGCGGTGAGCACCGACACGGAAGCCTGTTCAAAGTCGAGCGCCCTGCCGCTGAAAGCCTGCTGCACGGCCTGCAACAGCTCCTGCTTCTGGTCGGTGAACTGAACGACCGGCGTGAGGTAATCATCGAGTGTGAAGATGCTGACGAGCGTATTCGGGGGCAGGTCGTTCTTCAGCAGGGACTCGGCCATGCGCAGGGCGCGCGTCCGGTTCACGGGATCGAGGTTGTGGAAGACGATGCAGAGCAGGTTCACTGCCCGGAGCGGCAATGGGCCGGCGGCTGAAGGTCTCGCGCCACCCGGCGCAGGCTGCGCTTCGCCGCGCTGTTCGCTGCGGCGGCGTTCGGCGCCGACGAAGCGGAAGGCCCGGATCTCCTGCCGTACGCCTTCTTCATAAATCTCCAGATCCTGCGGCTTGAGGTTGCGCACCAGGCGCCCCCGCCGGTCGCGGACCACGACCTCAAGCAGCACCTCGGCCACGCCCGTGCGGATGGTGGCCTGCCCGTCCGGCTGCGCCTGTGGCGCGGCCCGAGCGGCGGGCGGAAGCGCCGCCGCGAAAAGAATGAAGGGAATCGCCCAGATGCGCAGCACGCGTTCCATATCTTCATTCTAGGCCCCGGCAGGCACGGATCCGCAGGAAGGACAAACATGGCGCGGGCCGGGCTCGGGTAAACTGAAGGTAAATTCCCCGCGCATGCGTTATCCTTTCGGCTTCGTCACCTCTGTTCTGGCCGTGCTGGTCGCCGGCCAGGCTCTGCCGCCGATCGCGTTCCGCGACATCACGGAAACGTCCGGAGTGCGGTTCGTCTGCGACAACGGCGCCACGCCGCGCAAGCACCAGCCGGAGGGCCTCATCGCCGGCGTGGCCCTGTTCGACTACGACCGGGATGGCGACCTGGACATCTACCTGGTCAACGGCGCCCACATGCCTTCGCTGGTCAAACAGGGCGAAAAGCACAAGAACCGGCTGTTTCGCAACAACGGGGACCTGACCTTCACCGACGTTACCGACAAGGCGGGGGTCGGCGGCGAGGGCTATGGCATGGGCGTGGCGGCGGCCGATTACGACAACGACGGCTGGCCCGACCTGTACGTGCTCAACGTCAATGACAACCAGCTCTTCCACAACAACGGCGACGGGACCTTCACGGACGTGACCAGAAAGGCGGGCGTGCCGGGCGGCAGGTACAAGGGCAAGAAGATGTGGTCGGTGGCCGCCGCCTGGTTCGATTACGACAACGACGGCGACCTGGACCTGTTCGTCTCCAATTATTGCGAGTGGGACCCGAATAACGAGCCGGACTGCCTGATCAACGGCGTGCGGATTTACTGCGGTCCGCGCCATTACGGGGCCCTTCCTCACACCCTCTACCGCAACAACGGCGACGGCACCTTCACCGACATTTCCGCCGAGGCGGGGCTGTCGCAAGCGCTGGGCCGCGGCATGGCGATCGTCGTCGCCGACTACGACGACGACGGCTGGATGGACGTCTTCATCGGCAACGACGACGCCCCGATGCAGTTTTTCCACAACATCGGCGGCAAGAAATTCCGGGAAATCGGCCATGAACTTGGCATCGCATTCTCGGAAAATGGCAATGTTATTTCCGGCATGGGAGCCGATTTCCGCGATATTTTCAACACGGGAAGGCCCGACATCTGGGTGACGGCGCTCGAGAAGGAGACGTTCCCGCTGTTTGTCAACGCCGGGGGCGGCATTTTCGAGGACCGCACGGCGGCCTCCGGCCTGGCGCTGGAGACGCTGGAAATGTCCGGGTGGTCCAACGCGATCTTCGACCTCGACAACGACGGATGGAAGGACCTGATCGTGTGCCGGTCGAACGTGCAGGACATGATCCACACCTACGCGCCCCGACGCCCGGAGGAGCCGGTCAGCGTGTTTCGCAACCTGGGCAACGGGCGGTTTCAGAATCTCACCCGGGTGGAAGGTTCGGACACAAAGCTGGCGGCCAACCACAAGGGCATGGCCATCGGCGATCTGGACAATGACGGCCGCATGGATGCGGTACTGCTGGTGCTCAACGGGCCGGCAAGGGTTCTCCGCAACGTTTCCCCTGGCGGAAACAGCTGGCTGCTCGTGGAGCTGACCGGCACGAAGAGCAACCGGATGGGAATTGGCGCGAAGCTCAAGGTCACCGACGACCGCGGATTCGTCCAGCACAACCATGCCACCGTCAGCACGGGGTACGCAGCCACAAGCGACCATCGCGTTCATTTCGGCCTTGGCCAGGCGAAGCGGATCCGTGAGCTGGAGATCCGGTGGCCCAGCGGCGTGCGGCAGGTGCTCAACGACGTGGCCGTCAACCAGATTCTGAAGGTGCGCGAACCCGCCGAGCCGCCGGCGAGCCGGTGACCCCTGCATGGGACTCGCTTCCCCAAGCCTGTTTCCCCGGCAGTAGCCGCGCCTGTCCGCACAGGACCTGGCTACCCGATAGAGGCGTGATGATGAATCATCACGGATCTCACCCCACGCCCGCGGATCCCCGGCGGTTACAGACATCTCACTCCGCAACAGGTGCGGCGTGGCGCTTCCGGATATAACGGGGCGAGTCAGCTGTGCGTGCGGCCCGGGCAGCCGGTTGCGGCAGAAGTGACATCTTCGAATATCCCTTCCGGCGCATGGATTCACGGATTCACGGTGAGGCCGCCGCCCGTCTGTTGGGGCTCTTCTTCGTGCCGGAATGGCTGTGCCGCGCGCTGACAGGGCGCACTGCCCGCCCGCAGCTCCGGCAGAAGGGGCGCGCGGCCCGGAGGGTGAGACAGTATGGTCCGTTGCCGGCGTGTGCAAAGGCGGCGCGGCTGGAGCCCTCGCACAAGCGCGAAGGGCTTCGCCCAGGCCATCCGCAAGTGCGCACGGATGCCGGTGTGCCGGCCACCGCATCTTTGCTTGTTCTCGCCCAAGCCTTGCTGCTGGCCTTGACCCGCTGCTGGATGGCTCACCTGCCGCTGCTTGGCCGCCTGGCGGCGCCGCAAACCCGCTTCCTCCGGCGAATCACCACCGCTCAGGCCCTCTCCGCCTTGCGCGCCAAGCTCTATCCCCATGCTCTCCTGCCGCCCAATGAGAACGGGCTCGCTGGGGCCACATCGAGACACTGCTGAAGCCGCCAAAGATCCAACTCGCCCTGAAAACGGCCATCTTGGCCCTCGCGCGAGCGCGAGGGGATAACAGTGCGCCTCGCGCCGTTTATTTCCCGGAAGCCTCCGGCTTTGGCCGGGGCGTCCTTGTAAGGATCGTTCTTTGTATCCCTCTCCCCACGCGGCTTCCCAAGAACCGGGACAAACGCGCATCCCGTTTCTGATTACCCGCCGAGGCCGCCGCAGCTGGAGGCCCCGCGCAAGCGCGGGGGGCAAACGGCGGAGCCTCCGCGCAAGCGCGGGGGGACTCCTTGTTTTTGCGACTCCTAAGAGGCATCCCCTGCGTCGCCGTAGTGCACCTGCACGTCCGGAGCCACGAAGGACGGGCGGGACTTGCGCCGAACTCAGGCCGCAGTGAGCAATTATCGTTTCCCCGTTCAGTCATGCCTTGGGAACCCATGGCCCCCGCTCGTTCTCGCGGCATTCGGGCGCTTCACTCGCGGCTCCGAAGGTGGTACTCCTGCGTCGCCGTAGCGCACCTGCACGTCCGGAGCCACGAAGGACGGGCGGGACTTGCGCCGAACTCAGGCCGCAGTGAGCAATTATCGTTTCCCCGTTCAGTCGTGCCTTGGGAATCCATGGCCACCGCTCGTTCTCGCGGCATTCGGGCGCTTCACTCGCGGCTCCGAAGGTGGTTCTCCTGCCTCGCCGCAGTGCACCTGCACGTCCGGAGCCACGAAGGACGGGCGGGACTCGCGCCGAATTCCGGCCGCAGTGAGCGGTTCCCACGCGCGGTCTCGTCTTTCTTCGGAACGGGAAGCCTCGGGGGCGGCGCGAAACTACGAAGACGGTGAAGCCCACCCCGCGTTTTCCAATCGAAGTGCAAAACGCAAGCTGGATGAGAATGGGGCCGGACGTGCGGTTCGGACGACACAGTGCTGCCACGAATGGTTCGGCCTGTTGCCGCGCGGCATTCCCTGGTGCCGGAGAAACATCCGGCGGCCTTGCGGCGTTGCCCTGAACCGCCCTGACCCGCTGTCCGCGGCAGGGCCATTGGTCACGGCGACACAGCGCCGTCGGGGAGAACAGCCGCGGCAATCTCAGAACGGCAAGTCGTCGTCGGTTCCTTCCGACCACCGGGCCCCGCCGCCATCGTTCTGCCTCTCTCCGGTGTGGAGGCTGAGGAAGTAAACCTCGGTCCAGCGGCGGTCCGGATTCGTCTTCTTGTAAATGCGGACATTTCGATCGACCATCTCGTCGGCTCTGGCGGGCAGGTCGCTCAAACGCTCCAACTGGAGCTCGAGCCGCTCAAGGTCACGCTTCAGATATGCGAGGGTCCTCGAAGTGATCACGCGCACTTTGGTTACTGCCCGGCCGGTGCATTGCGGCCCGAGGATCCGGAGTTTCCAGAGAATCATCGGATTGCCGGTCGTGGCGGTACGGGTCAGGTGCACGTCTTCGATGCAGGCGTCGTACATTCCGTCCGGGATGTCGTCGCGGGGGGCTTCCGTCTCCGGGCGGGGCACGGCGGCCCGCGCATATTCCTCGTCGTAGCTGCTGAGGTCGATACCGGAATCCACGTCGGAGTAGTTTGTGCTCATGGCGCAGGCTCCACGACTGGATAGTGCGCGCGGCCGGCGTATTTTCTCCGAAAATCTCCCATACCCGCAGCCGATGTGGCCGCTGCTCCTGGACAAAGACGTTGGGCACTGTGCCGGCCTCGCGGGTTGTTGTAACGGGCGCGGGTCCGGGATATCTTTCCCAACGGCGTGCGAACAGATCGACGCCAGGGAACAATTTCTCAGGGCGCACTGCTGCGGCCGATGCGGCCACCAGGACGGCCGGACCTGAGGCCGCGCACCGGTCAGAAGGGATGTGGGGAACCACTGGTGACGATTGGGCCCGAAAGTGCCATCAGCAAACTCGGGAGAGATCTCACCGGGAAATCAAACCGGGAACCACTGCATGCGGACCCGCTTGGGGCGCTCGCCTCCGGCTTCGGAGATGACAAGAGCACCCGCCGACGGGTCAGAACAGTTCCTTCGACAGTGCCGCGTACAACGACCAGCCCACGTGGATCAGCGCCACGACTTCGATGAAACGAACCAGCAGAACAATGCGCTCGTTCAGGAATTCAAATCGAAGCAGAAGCGCGGAAATCACGGCAACATAGGCCACATAGGGATTCAGCGTGCCGGGGTAGCTGTTCAGGTAGACGACGGCACCAAGGTAGTAGACCAGCGGCCAGTTGTTCTCAAGCCGCATGCGGAAGCGCATGGCAGCCAGCCATATGGTTCCCGCGAACAATCCGACAGTGAAAAGGAAACCGATGTTGCTCATGCGGAACCTTCGGCCGGAACCTAGTTTGTTTTCTGATGATACGACCGGGGCCGGGCGGCGATCAACAAACCGAAGGCTCCGGGGCGGCCGTCGCGGCGCGCTGCCACCCCGGCAGCCAACCTGCCAGGCTCCTCCGGAAAGGCGGTCCTGTCCCGGTCAGAGCCCGTTCGCCTCATGCAATCCCGCGGCCGTGCGGCTCACCACACGTAGCTCAGGCTGAACACGGGCATAAACTGGAAGTACCAGCCGCTGAGGCTGCCGCTCACTGGAGTGACCACCTTCGTGGGGACCTCCGACATGGTGACGAGCAGCTCGGCGCGCACGTGCGCCTTCTTGCCGGTGGCAAAGCGCAAGCCGCCGCCGGCGTTGACGACGGGTTTCCACTCGCTCGTGTTGGTCAGCACGGCGATCTGGAGCAGCGGCTGGAGAGCCGAGGCGCTGCCGGTGCCCGTGTATTGCTTGATACCGCCCCCGCCGAGCACGTACGGACGCACCTTGGCCTCGCGGCCGGCAAAATACACGAGTACATTGTAGGCCAGCGTCTGGGAGCGCCCGCCCATGGTGAATGTCCTGCCGAGGCCGGACAGCTCCATTTCATTCGATTGCCAGCTGTACCGGACCTCGCCCCCCACGCGGTTGCCGATCTGGCCGAAGAACGCCGTGAAGCCGTAGCCCGGCTTGAACTTCGCCTCGACGGAGCCGGAGGGCGAGCTGATGGTTTTCGTGTTGTAAAGCGAAGCGCCGCCACCGGCGCCGACCTCCCACTGCTGGGCCGTTGCCAGGCCGCCGCAGGCGGCGGCAGCTGCCAAAGCGCAAAGAATTTGTTTGAAACGCAGCATGGCTTTCCTGTTTTTACCCGATTCTCGACTGAAAGAAAAGGGGGGCCTCGCGGCGCGGCCGCGCGGCCCCCTGCGTCCGGCGGCCTAGTCGATAACGCGCACCGTGACGGAACTTGAGTAGCTGCCCTGCCGGACGCGAAGGTTCTGGAACATCCCCTTGGGCACGGTCCAGGGCACGGACACACGGATCTGGTAGACGCCGATCTGGCCGGGCACGAGACTGGCCTGGTGGACGGGCAGCTGGAACCCGTTGATGTCGACGCTGGGGTCGATGAGCACGGTCGGCGCTTCCGGCGGCGTGGGAACTCCGGCCGGGATTTCGGGCGAGGTCCTGCCCATGCCGGTGAGATAGATGACGAGCTCGTCGCCGCTGCGGATGGGGTTGGCGGGGGTCACCACCTCGCCATTGGCGAGCCGGACCACGGTCGGCGCCTCGTAATCCTCTCCGACCGTGGTGCGGAACACGGCCGGCGCTGCGGGCAGGATCGTGAGGTTGTAGTTGTCGCTGACGCCTCCCGGCGTCCGCAGCACCATGGTCACGTTGCCTTCGGCCTGGAACGGCAGTTGCGCGTTGATTCGGGTGGGCGACACCATCAGCATCGGCACGGGGATGCCGTTGACGGTGAGGCAGCTTTCGCCAAGCGCCACCGGAAGCGGGTACTCCTGTGTCGCGATGTTGAGCGGACTCAAATTGACGCCCTCGATGATGACGAGGCCGCCCGGAGCGACCCCCTTGCTGCGGTCGGCCGCATTCACCACCCGGGTGATGCGCGGAATCGCCGTTTCGGCGTCATAACGCCAGGAGATGACGGTGAAACCGGAAGTGGTCAGATTCACGATGCGGCTGCGGTCGGCCAGCAGAGCGATGGTCCGGGTGAAGGGCCAGAATTCGTCCCCGATAACCGGAGACTCGGCAATCCGGGTGGGCGCCACGGAAGGCTCTCCGTTGAGCATGACCCGCTGGATGGCGCCCGGGCCATTGGCCGTGATGGCCCCGCTGCGGAAGCCTCCGTCGTCCAGAAACGCGAACCCGGAGCTGATGCCGGTGGAATCGTCGAACTGCTGCACCGGCACAAGCGACGCGTTATAGAGCGTGTTTCCGATGACAAACTGGTCGAAGTTGGAGGCCGCGTAGGCGCCCGACAAGCCGTCCTCGAACTTGCGGGAAATCGTGAATGTGTCCGAGTTGGCGTTGTAGAGCATCGCATTGCCGTCAGCCTGCGCGATCAGGATCGAGCTGCCGTTGCCCGAGGCGATGAGCACCGTTTTCGCGTCGATGGAGTTTTCAAAGACCCCGAGCGTGGGCAGTTCGGTGGCGGTGCGGGTCAGAAAATCGATGCGGTCGATGGTGTTCTTCGGCCCCGCCACTCGGCACGCGGCGAGGATGGCCCGCGCCGAGGCTGCGATCGACCGCGGGTAGTGGCCGGCCGGGAAGCGGATCGGCGACAGCTCCTCGAGCGTTTCGAGGTCATAGACGTTCGCATACTGCGAGTTGTCGTTGCCGACCAGGAGATAGCGCCGGTCGAAGGTCAGCGCCATGGAGGTGGGCGTGTTTCCGGTGCGCAGCGCCGCCGTCTGCTTGTAAGTCTCGCTGTCATAGACGAGCACTTCGTTCGTGCTTTGGCGGAGCACGAAGAAGCGGTTCCGGAACGGGTCGGCCAGAATGTCCACCAGCTTGCCCGGGATGTTGACGACCGCGCCCCGCTGGTCCGGCTCCTGCACGTTGATCAGCAGGCGCACCGGGTCGGGCAGGTTGACAGCCGTGGTGGAACGGATCTCGATTTGCGCCACGGTGGTTCCCTGCTGGTTGGCAAACGAGCTTGGATCGATGGAGACCTGTACCGTCATCGGGGTGGTGCCGCGCGTCGGCGTGATGCGCACGCCGGGCGTGGAGGTCGACAGCGAAAAATCGGTGGCGAGCCCGCCGGGATCGACGATGGTCAGCTCGCGCGTGACCACGCCGGGGTTGCAAAACACGCTTCGGAACAGGAGATCCTTCTCCTCGGCCCGCAGCCTCGGGGAGCGATCCAGGCTGCCGACCGGGAGGATCAACAGGCCGCTCTCCGACAGCGCGTACATGACCGAGCCGTCCGCCGACAACACCGCCTTTCCGGTGAGATGCTCGGGCAGCTTCAGCCGCTCGATCACGCCCAGGTTGTCGGCCCGGGCCACCATGAGAACGGGCGCCGAGGCGCGCGTACTGCCGGAAGACGAGCGGGAAGGAACCTCGGCGTAGATGAGCCCGCGGCTGCTGTCGATGGCATGCCCTCCCAGGTCCAGCCGGCCCAGAGGATCCGGGAACTGGGACAACATGCCGTGGCGGTCAAACAGGGCCCAGCCGGCCAGGTAGTAGGCCCCGTCCGCGGCAACGCTGATCGCGCGCGGCCCCAGCGGGGGATCCGCCTGATAGCCTGTCGAGGAGACGTAGCGCCGGGCGACATCGTAGGCGAACAGGATGGAATCCGTGACGCCGAAAATCATCGAGCCGTCCTGCGAGGCAGCCACCGAGGCGCCGATGATTTCGATCGGCAACGTGGCCGGCGGCTGGGGCAAGGTCCTGGCGGCCACGCCGGCGATCGTATCCAGCGCCTCCATCGTGCCGAGCACGGGATCGAACAGCAGGAACTGCTTTGCTGTGACCACCAGCGCCCTGCCGTCGTTGCCGAAGGCGACACCGAAGGGCGGATCGGCCAGGTTGAAGGTGCGCCGTGTCGATGAGTCGAGGTCGATCACCGTCACGGCGTTTCGCGGCGCGTTCGGCGCCACGAAATTGCCGTAGTGGCCGACGACCAGGTAGCGGCCGTCCGGCGACAAGGCGAGCGAGCTCGGCTGCGAGGCCACGTTGATCGAGCGGTCCAGCGAACCTTCAGGAAGGCTGACCACATCGACACGGTTGGCGGTGAAGTTGGCCACATAAACGACTTGTCGGCCCTCGTCGAGCGCCAGGTCGGTGGCGTGGCCTCCAAGCGCCACCACCCGGCCGAACGACTGCGCCCAAAGGCTCGAAGACATCAGGAGCCAAGCCGCTGCGATCCAGAACCGGCTCGATTGCATGTCAGACTCTCCCTTCCCGCAAAATTGCACTCAAATTCCTCAAACACTTCCCTGACGCGAGGCGGCAGGACCGGCGCCTGCCGGTCCCCGCCGCCTCCCGCCTGCGGCCGGCCGCCGCTGCCTGCTCACTCCTCGGCGTTCCTGCTCTTGCGGCGCATGATGATCGCTGCAAGCAGGACCACCGCCAGCACGGCGCAAACGATGCGAATGATGTTGGTATCCATGAACGTTTCTCCTTTCCCTGTTTCCCGCGGATCGTTCTCTTGCTGAAAGGACAGCTCCGCGAAGCCGCCTTCAGATGCCAGTCATCATCGGGATCAGCTCCCGGACGATCTTGACAGCCACCGGACCAACCGTCACCACGAACAGCGACGGCAAAATGCAAAAGAAAATCGGAAACACCAGCTTCACGCCGAGCTTGGCCGCCTTTTCCTCGGCGGCCTGCCGCGCCTGCACCCGCATGAAGTCTGCATGCGCCCGCAGGCTCTGGGCCACGCCGGTGCCGAACCGGTCAGCCTGGATCAGCACCGCAACCAGTTTCTTGAGGTCGTCCACCGCCGTCCGCTCGGCCAGGTTGCGCAAGGCCTCCGCGCGCCGCTTGCCGGCTTTGAGCTCGAGGTTCACCATGGCGAACTCTTCGCTGATCTCCGGGTGGGCTTGCTCAAGCTCCTTGGCCACCTGGAGGATCGCCTGGTCCAGACCGAGGCCGGACTCGACGCAGACGACCATCAGGTCGAGCGCGTTCGGCAGCCCGCGCCGGATCTCGCGCTGCCGGCGCCGGCTCATCCAGTTGACATATTCGTTCGGGCCGAAGAAGCCGACCCCGGCCGCAGCCATCACCGCGACAAACTTGTTGAACGCCTCGGCGGCCGATCCCCACACCGCCACGGTCATCACCAGGGGCAGGCCGATGCCGAGCACCAGCTTCGCCCCGTAGAGCAGCTTCAGCGCGTTCGGACCCCGGATGCCGGCGCGCACAAGTCGGCGCTGCATCACGGTCATGTCCTTCGGCGAGGCCGGGACAAACGAGCCCAACCGGTTGAGAAGATCCCGGAACACCAGGCTGGGGTGCACCGGCGTCTCCTCCTGCTCGACGGCCGTGCCCGTGACGCGTTCGATGTACTCCTGCGGGCGGACCCACATGCGCAGCCCCACCACCGCTGCGGCAGAGGCCACCGCGACAAAGATCAGCGTGCTGAGCAAAATTGCCGTCATGGCCGCCCTGTCCTCCTGCGCATGTCACACCTCGATGTTCACGATCTTGCGGATGATCATGTAGCCGATGATCTGCAGGACGATCGCGCCGACCAGCATCAGGTTCCCGACCTCCTCCTTGACGAAGAAAGTCAGGTATTCCGGGTTGACCACGAACATCATGGCCGCGACGCCGATGGGGATCATCGTCAGCGCCAGCCCGGTCATCCGGCCGTGCGCGCTGATGGCGCGAATCTTGCCGCGCAGCTTGAACCGCTCGCGGATGACGTAGGCCAGCTTGTCGAGGATCTCGGCCAGGTTGCCGCCCGTCCTCTTCTGCAACAGCACGGCGGAGACGAAGAAGTGGACATCGAGCGAGGGCACCCGCTGGCCGAGCTTCTGCAAGGCCACATCGAGCGGCATGCCGAGGTTGTGCTCCTCGAACGCGCGCCGGAACTCGCCGGCAAGCGGCTCCTGGAACTCCCGGTGCAGCATTTCGAGCGAAACCGAGAAGGCGTGGCCGGCCCGCATCGAACGGGCCATGAACTCCAGACTGTCGGGGAACTGCTCTTCGAACTTGCGCAGGCGCGCCCGCCGCTTGGAGGCTACATACAGGAGAGGCACGCTGCCAGCCGCGGCGCCGACAAGGAAAGCGGCCGCGCGGTAATGGCCGGGCAGCAGCAGCCATCCCAGCCAGAAGGCCGCCAGAAACAGCGCCAGGCACAGGTGAACCAGCCTCGCCACTTTCCATTTCAGCCCGGCCTGCTCGATGAGGCGCTGCAGCCGGTCGTGCAGCTGGAAGCGCCGCATCAGGCGGAGAACCCACTTGCCGGTCGTCTGGTCCTCGACCGAGATCAGCGGCGCGCGAGCCGAGTGCGAGCGCGCCTTCTTCTTTTCCGGCGCGCCCAGCACGCGGCTGGCGATCTTGTCGGCGCCGGCGGAGCGCGCGCTGCGGGCGAACAGAAGCCAGGCGGCCAGGACTCCGCCCCACACCAGAAGGAAGATCAGCAGGAACCCGGCCATGTCAGACCTCCTCCACCTCGTCGAAGATCTCCGGGCGCAGGCGGATGCCGGCCGCAAGGAGCTTCTCGTAGAACTTCGGCCGGATGCCGGTGGCGGCGAAACGGCCGAGAACCCGGCCTTCCGGCGACAGGCCCCGCTTCTCGAACACGAAGATGTCCTGCAAAGTGACGATCTCGCCTTCCATGCCCGTCACTTCGGTGATGTTGGTCACGCGGCGGCTGCCGTCGCTGAAGCGCGCCGCCTGCACCAGCAAGTGAACGGCGCTGGCGATCTGCTGGCGGATCGAGATCAGCTGCATGCTCGAGTTCGCCATCGACACCATCACCTCAAGGCGGCTGATGCCGTCCCGCGGCGAGTTGGCGTGGATCGTCGTCAGCGAGCCGTCGTGGCCCGTGTTCATGGCCTGAAGCATGTCGAGGGCCTCCGGGCCGCGGACCTCGCCGACCACGATGCGATCCGGGCGCATGCGGAGGCTGTTGATGAGCAGCTCTCGCTGGCGCACGGCCCCATGGCCCTCCAGGTTCGGCGGACGCGTCTCCAGCCGCACCACGTGAGGCTGCTTGAGCTGCAGCTCCGCCGCGTCCTCGATGGTCACAATGCGTTCCTTCGGGTTAATGAAAAACGACAGCGCATTGAGCAACGTCGTCTTGCCGGCGCCCGTGCCGCCGATGATGATGATGTTCAGCCGCGCCTTGACTGCCGCCTCGAGCAGCTCCATCATGCCGCGGGTCATCGCCTTGCGCTCGACAAGGTCTGCCGGCATCAGCTTGTCCTGGCTGAAGCGGCGGATCGACATCACCGGCCCGTCGAGGGCAAGCGGCGGGATGATGGCGTTGACACGGCTGCCGTCGAGCAGGCGCGCGTCCACCATCGGGTTGGATTCGTCGACGCGCCGGCCGACCTGGCTGACGATCTTGTCGATGATCCGCAGCAGGTGGGCGTCATCGCGGAAGGTCACGCTGGTCAGCTCCAGCACGCCCTTGCGCTCGACGTACACCTGCTTGCTGCCGTTGACGAGGATGTCGGAGATCGTCGGGTCCTGCAACAGCGGTTCCAGCGGCCCGAGCCCGAAGACCTCGTCGAGAACCTCGTCGCAGATCTGCTGCTTCTCGAGCGCGCTCAGAAGCGTGGGCTCGGCGTCGATCAGCGCGATCAGCGCCTGGCGCACCTCGGCGCGCACTCGCTGGTTGTCGATCGTCGCCAGCGCCTCCAGATTGATCTTGTCGAGCAGCTTGCGGTGAAGAGTGAACTTCAGCTCCTGGTATTCGGGCTTCAGCGCAGACTTGGGGCGGCCGGCGTTCTTCAACAGACGCTGCTCCCAGCTCAGTTGCTGGGTCGGCTTCTGCTCCAGATTCGGGATCATCCTGATGCGCTCCTAAACTCGAAACCAGGCAGGCCCCGTGAAGCCTGCTAAGCATTGATCGGCCGAAAAGCCGGAAAACTTCAGCCCTCGCATCATCCCTCCGCCAAAACAGCGCGCGCCTCGCCGGCGCCGTTGCCGCTCTTCACCCCGGCGGCGGCCGAGTTGGCAAATTTCGCAGCCAGTTGCTCGATGGCGCGCCCGAGTTCGCAGTCCCGTCCGAGGGACTCCACCCGGGTCACCATCCTGTGAACCGCCTGCGGATCGTCGGGCAGCGCCGCAAACACAGGGCAGCCGAAGATCTTCTCCATGTCCGACAACGAAAGGTCCGTGCGGCGATCCAGCCGGCTGACGAGCATCCGGAACCGGTCTTTCGAGAACCCGAGCTGGCCAAGCAGGGCCACGGCGCGGCGGCCCATATGGAGGCTGGGCAGTTCCGGCGTGGAACAGAGGCAGGCCGAATCGGCCTCGGAGAGGACAAACAGGCTCAGCCGGTGGAAAACGGAGGGCAGGTCGAGGATCACCCAGTCATAAAGAAGGCGGCTGAACTCGAGCACTTCGTGCAGGCCGTTGGAGTCGATTTCTTCGCCGGCAGGCCGCTCCGGCGCCGCCAGCACGTCCACCCCTCCCGCCGATACCACGAGGGCGGACCAGGTTCCGGGGTCGAGCCGCGAAGAACGCGCCACCGCGTCGAGCACCGTATAGGTGGGGTTCAGCTTCAGATGAAACGCAATCGCCCCTCCCTCGGTGTCGAGATCGACCAGCAACACCTTGCGCCCGGTGAGCCTGCGAATGGCAAAGGCCAGTTGCGTGGCCGCCGTCGAGGCCCCCGATCCGGGCTTGGCCGGGGCGAAAGCCAACAGCGTCCCGGAATGATCAGGCCGCCTGCCTTCCGGCTCGCGGAGACGGCGGATCCGGGCGGCCGCTTCCCGCTGGGCAGCGGCCTCGAAAGGAGCGGTGAGAAACTCCGTGGCGCCCGCGCGGAAGCAGCGGATCAGCGCGTCAGGGTCCGGCCGGTGGTGAATGCCCACGACCTGGATGGCAGGCTGCACGGATGCCGCCACGCGGATGAGCGAACAGGCCGTGTCAAGACTGCCGGCCAGATCCACCAGAACCACGTCCGGCTGCATCTGCCGCAGCCGCATCTCCAGCGTCGCCGCCGCGGGGTAGCCCTTGAGCTCGCCCAGGATCTGGAACACCCGGGCCTGTGCAGCAGCGGCGAGGAAGGTCTCGGCCAAGGCGCGATCCTCGGCCACCAGAACCGCCGTCAGCTCGCGCTCGCGGGCTACCGAGCCACCATTCATATCCGGATCTCCCTTCGCCGCGAGGCCCGTGCGGCACGCTCAGCGGGAACCAGCCCCGGGCCTGGCGCCGCGCCGGAAGAGATCCTTGCGCGTCTCGGCCGCAGGCGGCTTCGGGCCGGCTGCACCCGCGCCCACGTTGGAAGAGCCGGGCATGCCCTGGGGAAGCAGCGACGGGGGCATCACGCCCAGCGGGGCGTTCGGCAGCAGTTTCGGGTCGGAAGCCGACATGGGCTCGACGATTTCCGGAGTGACAAGGACCAGCAGCTCGCTCTTGCTGCGCGTCTCGCTGCGGCTCCGGAAGAGCGCCCCGAGCAGCGGAATATTGGCAAGGCCCGGGATGCGGCTCATGTTCTCCGTCGTACGGTCGTCAATCAGGCCGCCGATGACAAAGCTCTGTCCCGGCGACAGCTCGATGTTCGACTCCACTCGCCGGGTCGCCAGGGCCGGGATGGTGAAGCCGCTGATGCTGATTGCGTTGGAAACATCGATGGTAGACACCTCCGGCTTCACATACATCTTTAGCGTGCCGTTTTCGGTAAGGTTCGGCGTGAAGGTCAACCGGATGCCGAACTCGCGGAACTGCACCGTCACCGCGCCCGCATTGGCGCCGCCCTGCAGCACAGGGACCGGAAACTCGCCGCCGACGAGGAAGCTGGCCTCTTTCCCGTTGCTTGTCAGGAGGTTCGGCTCGGCAAGGATCTGAAGGAGGCCTTCCTGCTGGAGCGCGCGAATCGTGGCCGCCAGGTTCAGGTCAGGACGAAACGCAAAGACGTTGAGTGCGTCCGTCAGGTTGAAGTCAGAGGAGGTGCCGGCAAGCTGCCCCGGGATCACGCCGGTCAAATTGTTTGTCCGCGGAGGGGAGAATTGCCCGGTGGTGACGCTTCCGGGCGTGTTCAGCGCGCCGGTGGAAACCAGGTTCAGGCCGAACTGCTGCGTGGCGCTGCGGTTCAGCTCGGCGAACTTGACGCGGAGCAGGATCTGCTTGTCGACCGGGGCCGGCCTGGCACGGAGGTTGTTCACGACATTTTTCGTGATGCCCTGCACGAGCGCCGTCGCCCGGTCCGCCACCGCCTGCGAAGACACCGTGCCGGTCAACGAAATGGAATCGCGGGCCGCGGCGATCTGAATGTCCTCGCCGGGGAACGTTTCCCGGAGGAGCTTCCGGACCGGTTCAAGGTTCATCTCCACGTTGACGCTGTACATGTTGCGCTGCCCGCTCTTTGCCCAAATGACAAGCGTCGCCGAGCCGAGGCCCTTGGCATGGACCAGAATCTCGCGGTTGGAAACGGGAACGTAGTCAACGATTTCCGGGTTCGAGGTCGAGATGCGGCTCACGTCCTCCGGGTAGTCGATCACCACGCTTCTGCCCAGAGTGACGCGGATCTCCTCGGCTGCGCCCTGCGCCAGCGCCGCAGCCGCAGCCAGGCCCAGAAGCACGCCCAAACCCGCCAGTTGAACAAAAGAGCAAGCGTAGCGTTTCACGGATTCCTCCCGGTATCTTCAGCGGCCTTTTTGGCCTGGACTGTCTCCACCTTCTTCTCGACCCCGCGGATCGTGATGATCTGGTCGGGCACCGGCGCTGGCGGAGGGGGAGGCGGCGGCGCCACAACGGGGGCTGGCTGCGGACGGCGGCGGCGAGGCCCCACTTCGTCAAACACCTCCTCATCCTGGCCGCCGATCGGTTCCGCGGTCATCCTGGCATGCTTTCCGTAAAGGGCCGCGAGGCTCAGCCCGGTTGTGTTTTCAATGTTCTGGTCCCCGCCGTTCCTCAGCACGAGCTGGATGCGGCCCTCGTTGCCCGCCAGCGTCAGCAGCTCGGCCTGTTGCGGGGTGACCAGCAGCGTCACGTTGGGCGCGTCGACCGGCTTGCCGCTGGCATCGGTTTGCAGCGTCTTTCCTGCCGACAGCACGAGTATGTTCTGAAGGATCGTTTTCGTCACCGTCGTCTTGTTGCCCGGCGGGTTGCCCGTGATCAGCACGTCAACCCGCATGCCGGGCAGAACGAAGCCGGCGACGCCCACCACGTCGTTGACCCTGACTGTGACCGCGCGCATGCCGACCGGGATGACGGGGGCAAGTCCCACGCCGCTGCCCCGCTGCGCCAGGCGTCCCTCGAGGATCGGTTCCTCGGCGAGAATGTTGGCCACCACGGGACGATCCAGGACATCCTCGGGCTTGCTGAAAGCGCCCTTGGGAAACGCCTGCGCCGGGATCTTGACAACCTTGACATCGGCCGCCTTCACGGTCAGGCCGACCGGCAGCGGCCGTGCCGCCACCACGACATCCTTCATCTCGATCACCTCAGCCTTTTTCGGCTGGCTGCCTGCCTTGGAGGTCATGCTGTAGAACAGAGCGCTGACCACCAAAGCAAAAACAAGGCTGACGGCAAGAACGGTGAGAAACCTACGATCCATGGGATGGCCTCCATTGAATGCCCATCGAAACTCGACCCCGGGCGCTTGCTTGACGGCCGGCAGAGGGAGTCGGCCCGGCCGGCGGCGTCTGTGCCGCCAACGGCCGCCCCCTTCGAACGGCCGCCGCGAGCCTCCGGCTTGCAAGATTTGGCATCATCAGTCTTTCCTCGCGGTTGCGGCCTCCGACGGCTCCTCGGCAGGCTTGTCTTCTGCCGCCTTCCGGTTCTGCCCAAGCCACCAGGCGGCTGCCGGGAACCCGGCCGAGAGAGCGAAATTCAGCAAGTCCTCTCCTCCCGGCATGCGCCAGCCGCACTCGGCAGCCGCCGCAGCGCAGTCGTCCGGGACCTTCTCAGCTCGCCGGCCCTGCTCGTGATTTGCCACCGAAATCACCCTCTCCATCACTCCTTTCGGCAGGGTCACGGAATTTCATTAGGGGCGGAAGCCGGACAATTTGCACAGCCCGCAAAGACCCGCCGCCCCAGGGCCGCCTCCACGCGCGGCCTCCTCCGGAAAAGCACGGCGGCACCATCGTCGTCGACAATGGTCCACTCCGGGCTGGCCTTCAGAAGGCTCGCCAACGCAAAGCCGGGCGGCAACAACGCGGTGTCGAAACGGTACTTGTCGAGCAACTCCCGCCAGTCGTGGCTGCCCTCCATCATCCGCAGGTACTCCATCGCGAGGTCTTTCCCGTAGAAGTCGCTGCGGCCATCGAAGAAGACCTTCACCCGGGGGTGGAGCCGGTAGATGAGATAGTCGGCCCACTGATCTTTGGTCAGGATTCTCGCCTCCTGCATTTGCGCCCCGTGCTTCCGGACCATGCCGGCCGGGAAATGCTCCTTGGGAAAGTCATCAATCGGGGGCAACGGAAACACCCCTGCCACGGCCAAACCCAAGACCACGGCCGGCCACGGGCTCATCCGGCGAAGATCCGGGTCGAACCCCTCGGCCAGTTCCGTCAACACCGAGAAAGCGGACCGGGTACCGCCCTTCGCCGTCCACACGTCCCAGAGACGCTGCAATTCCTCTGCAACGAAGGGAAGCGCGACGGCAACAAACAGGGGGATGTGGCGAGCTGATTGCAACGACGAGTGCGCCCAGAACAGGATCCAGAGCGGCGCCACAAACCGGCGCCGGGCCAGCATGAGCCCGCTGACGGCGCATGCCGCCAGCAGCACCACCTCATAGTGGAGCATCGGCTCGCCGCGGAAGGACGGCGAGCGGAACTCGCCGACGATGTTCCGGATGTAGTCGGCCCTCAGGTAGTCCAGCGTGTGGGCGTGCAGCTGCCAGCCGTAAGGATTCACGAGACTCGCCGCCAGACAGGCCGCTGTCAGGGCGGCATAGCGGAGCGCCAGCGCCCATTGGCGCTGGCCGAAAACCGACTCGGCGGCCAAACCCGCCGAGGCAAGCCCCAGCAGGCTGATCAGGGCCAGCCATCCCCCGTGAAGATTCGTCCACAGTACAGTGAACGGCACCATCAACCAGGTCCAGGCCGAAGGCCGCCGCAGATCCGCCTGGATCCACCATGCCGCCAGCGCTACAAACAGCATGGTGAAGATGTGCGGCCGCGCCAGCAGGTGCAGGGTCGCAGCGGTAAAGGCGGCAAAGGCCAAGGGCAGAGCCACCCAAAAGTTGGCGCCGCGCCAGACCATCATGCGAAACACCACGCCACAGAACAGCGTGCCCATGACCAGGCCAAACAGCGCCACCGCCTGAAGGCCTCCCCAGGAGTGCAAGAGGGCCAGAACGACATCGGCAAGCCACTCCCAGGCAAACCAGGGTTCGCCAGCCCTGGAAAATGAAAACAGGTCATGGTAGACGAACGAGCGGTTTTGCAAAATCCAGTCGCCCGTGCGGATGTGCCAGCCGGCGTCGCCGTCGACCAGCAGAAGCCGGATGCCGCCCTCGGCGAGACCAAAGAACCAGAGGGGAACCGCCAGCAGCAAGACGTCAAACAGGGATGGCTTCAGCAGCCGCGTCCAAAGCCGGGCGCGCGCAGCGCCGCGAGCATCCCAACTTTCGGGCTCAAGACGGCTGGCAGCCGTCGGAGTCTCAGGCAAGGAATCCGGTGTGGTAGCCATCGGCCCGGCTCTCTTGCCTTCATTCGGCACTCCGACCGCCCGGCATTAGAGCGGTCGCAAGGAAACCTGCCGCGCGGCAGGGAGAAGTCCCTCGCCCTGGCTCTTCCATGCCCCTGCCGCCGGGCCGTGCGACGGCCGTTGTCCACCCTGCCGGGTCCGAACCTGTCCGGAGGGGACGGCGCTTTCAGAGCTGGCCGGCACGTACCCGGCCATGAAACCGGGAAATGACCTGCCGTCAGGGCGTCCTTCCCGGATCTGGTCACCACTCAAGCATGGCGGCAGATCGGAGGACAGAAGATTGAGGCAAAATAATGGTCTGTCATCAACCAGACATCTTGCACCGCGACCAGAGTTGCGGCATGATGAAGGGAGAAGAGATCTAGAGTATCTCCTCCTCCAACACTGGCCGACTGCTTCCTCCTCCGGCAGTCGGCCTTTCTTTTGTATCCCCTTTCATCCTGCTTCCACGGGGCAGTCAATCTTGCCTCTCCCGGCGGAACCGCCACGTCGGACTGTGGGAGATGTGATGGCCCGAGCAGCGGCGAACGCTTCGGCCCCCTGAAGGCATCGGGGCCGAAATCGGCGGCGGTCCGATCCTCTGACACATGGGGCAGCAATCCATGGCATGCAATTGATGAGCAACCATTTACGCTCCACTCGCTCCCGGGCGCCAGACGGAAATTGCTTCCTTTGGGACGCACGTCTCGGAGACGCCTGCCGCCGACTTGCGGCCCCGTGGCCGACGACTCTCTGCCGCCCCGGCGCCTTGAGGAAGCCCTTGGCGACAGGAGCCTAACGAAGAGGCTGGTTTCCCTCCTCGAGATCCCGTTCCCGAAATGCGGGAGAAGGCCCGGCGCATGCCCTGGATCCGGCGCGAAAGCCGTCATCCCTTCTGGCCGGCGCAGGCATCGCGCCGGAGGGATTCCCGC
>Ga0209162_1000663_pt1 | contig 36711 bp, 27 predicted proteins | sample YNPNPMetaG_FD_187121 | JGI IMG/M metagenome (GOLD analysis project Ga0209162, IMG submission 187121) | Anoxygenic and chlorotrophic microbial mat microbial communities from Yellowstone National Park, USA - YNP NP MetaG (SPAdes) (version 2) ...
TCCTCGACTGCATCGTCAACAACAAGGAGGTCGCGCCCTACGGCGCCACCTTCGAGGACGGCTACCGCACCGCCTGCGTCTGCGACGCCATCCTGGAATCGGCCGCCCGCAAACGCCAGGTGGATGTAGCTTATTGACCTGAAAACAAACGTCACGTGCCAGCCCGCCTTGGCCCGCGTGGCGGAGCCAGGGCGGACTGGCACGTAAGCGCAACTAAAGAGGAGCCGCATCAGGTGAATTCTCAGATCACCATTCCGCTCATCATGGTCTTGCTGGCGGCTTTTTGGTTTGTGGTGGCTTCGGTCTCTCGCAAGACGGATCCGGGGATCGCGGGGCTTGCGCGCGTGGGCGGGGTGTTGGCGGTCCTGCTCGGCATCGCGATCACGGTCGTGGTCGTCCTGCGGATTCCCATCTCGGCCGCGATCGTCATCCCGATCCTGGTTGCCGTGATCGTGGAATTCGGCTTCGTGATCGCTTATGTGTCAAGAATCGCCAGCGGCCGCATCTCGCAGCGGGTGTTTCTCATCTGCATCCTGGCGATCATCGCCGGCATCCTGACGGGCATCGTGCTGATGTTTCAGCCGTGGACGCTGGCCGCTTTCAATCCCGGCTTCGATCTGGTGCTCATCTCGCTGCTGGCTTTCATGATCTGGAGCCACATCACGCCGCAAAACGGGGCAACACGCTGAGGGGAAAAGGATAAAAACGCCCACGTGCCTGGCACTTGCGAAGTGCCAGGCACATCCGGCCGCCGCCCGACATCACAACCGCACGGTGAGGGATGTGGCCCCCGCGTCCGGGATCAGCAGCGCGCCGAGGGGATCCGCCTGCGCGATCCCGCCCTCGATCGTGCGCACGCCGGCCGCCCCGCGCAGGAGCACACGCCACGCTTTCGTCTCCCCCGCCGCCCGGATCTGCAACGATTTGCCCCAGCGCGTCGCTTCGACCGTCAAGGCCGGCGCGCCGGCCAGATCGGGCACGCGACAGGTCAACGTCGCGCCGTCCTGGATCTCGAAGAGGTGAAACGTCACGCCGTCCGCGAAGTCGTAGTCGGGCCGATCTTCGACCGCGCCGACAGGGATGATCGAGTTGGGCCGGGCCAACAGCGGCAGGCTCATAAAGCCGTGGCGCTCGCGCACCCAACGGCCCCCTTCCACCACCTCGCCGGTCAGGAAATGCGTCCAGCGGCCGGCCGGCAGGTAATAGTCCACCGTGCCGTCCGACGTGAAGACCGGCGCGACGAGCAGGTTGCCACCCAACATGTACTGCCGATCGAGCGCGTCGCACCCCGGATCGTCGGGGAACTCGAGCGGCATGGCGCGCAACACCGGCACGCCGGCCGTGTGCGCTTCGACCGCCGCGGCAAACAGATAGGGCATCAGCCGGCACTTGAGCTTCGTGAAGAAGCGCAGCACATCCACCGCCTCTTCGTCGAACAGCCACGGCACCCGGTAGGAGCTGGAACCGTGGAGGCGGGAGTGCGATGAGAGCAGGCCGAACGCACACCAGCGTTTGTACACATCGGCCGACGCGGTCTGCTCGAAGCCGCCGATGTCATGGCTCCAGAAGCCGAAGCCCGACAGGCCGAGCGACAGGCCCCCGCGCAGGGTCTCGGCCATGGACGCGAAGGTGGCGGTCGAGTCGCCGCCCCAGTGCACGGGAAACTTCTGCCCCCCGGCCGTGGCGGAGCGGGCAAAGACGGTGGCGCCGCCCGGCCCGAACTTCTCCTCCAACACCTCGAACACGGTCTTATTGTACAGATACGAGTAATAGTTGTGCATCTTGAGCGGGTCGGAGCCGTCGAACCAGACGACGTCGGTGGGGATGCGCTCGCCGAAATCGGTCTTGAAGCAATCTACGCCCATGTCCACCAGCGCCCGCAGCTTATCGCCGAACCAGCGCCTCGCGGCCGGATTGGTGAAGTCCACCAGGGCCATCCCCGCCTGCCAGAGATCCCATTGCCACACGTCGCCGTTCGGCCGCTTCACCAGGTAGCCGGCGGCCATCCCCTCGTCGAAGAGGGCCGAACGTTGCGCGATGTAGGGGTTGATCCAGACGCAGATCTTGAGCCCGCGCGCCTTCAGCCGGGCCAACATCGCGGCCGGATCGGGGAAGCAGCGCCGGTCCCACTCGAAGTTGCACCAGTGGAACTCCTTCATCCAGAAACAATCGAAGTGGAAGACGTGGAGCGGCAGGTCGCGGTCGGCCATGCCCTGGATGAAGCTCGTGACGGTCGCCTCGTCGTAGTCGGTGGTGAACGAGGTGGTGAGCCACAAGCCGAAGGACCACGCCGGCGGCAGCGCCGGCCGGCCCGTGAGCGCGGTGTAGCGTTCGAGCACTTCCTTCGGCGTCGGGCCGTAGATCAGGAAGTAATCCAGGCTTTCGCCCGGCACGCTGAACTGCACCCGCTCGACCTTCTCGGACGCGATCTCGTAGCTCACCTTCTCCGGATGGTTGACGAAGACGCCGTAGCCGCGGTTGGTCAGGTAGAACGGAATGTTCTTGTACGCCTGCTCCGAAGCGGTGCCGCCGTCCTCGTTCCACAGGTCCACGACCTGGCCGTTCTTGACGAAGGGGGTGAAGCGCTCGCCCAGGCCGTAGACGCACTCGCCCACGCCCAGGTCGAGCTGCTCGACCATGAAGCGGCCCTCCGGCGTCTCCATGAGCGCCAGCCCGCGCCGGCCGCTCGACGTGATGACGCGGTCGCCGTCCAGGAAGTCAATGCGCCAATCCGGCCCCTTCGCCACGCGCACCGTCAGACGGCCCGTCGTGAGGGTGGCGGCCTCGGGGCCGTCGGCGACCTGCACGGCCGGGGCCTGGGGCGGCAGGTTCAGCTCGAACGCCGGCCCGACCGGCCGTCGGCCCTTGTGATGCACGACCTGGACGCGGATCACGTTCTCCAGCGGCGAGGAAAAGCGAACGGTGAGCAGCGGCAGGTTGATGGTATCCGCCCGCCCCCGCAACGGCTTTGTCGCGGCGTAAGCCACCAACGCCGTGGCGTTCGCCTCAACCTCAACCTCGTGCGCCTGCACCGCGAAATGCGGCGTGACGCCGGGGCGCATGTGCCAATAACCGTCGGTGAATTTCATGGTTGATCCTCCGCAGGCATATCTTGCCATGAGGTGATGCGCAGTCCCTCAAAAAAGACAAAGTCGGCTATATTGCGCGTGACCAGGATCAGGTCGTTGGTGTGTGCGATGGCCGCGATCTGCCCATCGGCGAAAGCCGGCGTGTGGCCCAGGCTTGCAAGGCGGGCGCGCTCGGCGCTGTGCCACGCGGCAGCGCGCGCGTCGTAGGGAAGGATCGGGAGCGTTGGGCCAACCACATGGCGGAGATAGTGTTCGATGGCTGTGCGTCGGGCCGAGGCCGGAAGCCGCCAACAGCCAAACCACAGCTCGTGCCACACGATCGCGGGGATGGCAACCTCCGTCCGATGGCGGCGCAGATGGCCGAGAATGGCGGGATCGGGCGCAGGCCGCAGCGGTTCGGAGACGATGTTCGTGTCGAGCAGAAACCGCAACGTCACCAGGCCGCCTCCGGGCCGGCCGAGCGGTCGCGCGTCCCGGCAAACGTTTCGGGGCCGATCGCCAGCGCGTCCAGATCATAGCTGGCGCGGAACGCCTGATACCTGTCCCAGAAATCGGCCTGGGCCGACCGTAGCCGCTCGAAGGCTTCAATGGACATCAAGACCGCCACCGGCCGACCGCGACGGGTCACTTCGACCCGCTCCTGCGATTCCAGGCGACGGATGATCTCGGCGAAGCGATCGCGCGCTTGGGCGATAGAATAGCGCGGAATCATGGCCACCTCCAGATGGCTATCTCGATGGCCATTTTAACAAAACCGATGCTGACTGTCAAGAACTTGATCGCGTCAGTACCCGCGCAGCTCGGTGCTGGAGCGCCGGGGAAGGCCCTCCTTGGGCACGCGCTTGAGCACGACGTAGCGCAGGCCGTGCGCGGCGCAGAAGGCGCGCTTTTCGGGCCGGTCGCCGTCCTCGTTCACCAGGTAGATGTCGGGCTTCAATCGGCGGATCTCCGGCTCGGCGTCGAGCCAACCCCAGCCGGAGGAGATGAGCGCCAGCCTGACATAGCGGATCGCGGCGACCATGTAGCGCCGTTCCTCCTGGGTTTGCAGCGGGTGGCCCTCGCCCTTCAGGTGGCGCACGGTGGCATCGTTGCCCACCACGACGATCAGATCGCCGTAGCTTGCCGCCTCTTCGAAGAAGCGCACATGGCCCGAATGAAGCCAATCGTAGCAGCCGGTGACGACGACGGAGGGCCGGCCGATCTCTGCCCTTTCGCCCTCGTCCGCCGGAAAGCCGGCCAACTCGGCCGCGGCCAAGACGCGATAGCCGATGCCGCGGCCGGCGCAAAATGCCCGTTTGGCCGGGGCATCGTCCGCCTCATCCACCGCCCAGATGGTCTCCTGAGGCGCGGCCGTCTGCAGGGCGGCCGCGGGCAAGACATCGGCCGAGTCCAGCTCCGTGACCAGCGTCGTCCGGCTCACGTAACGGATGGCCTCGATCAGGTACTGCCGCTCGGCCTGGGGGAACTTCGGCGGCCGGCCCGTCAATCGGCGAACCACATCATCCGACCAGAGCAAGACGTGCAGATCGCCCAGCCGGCTGGCCTCCTGGAGGAAACGGACATGGCGAGAGCGAAGGTCGTCGAAGCTACCGGAAGCGACAATAACGGTCATGGTCTGATTCCTGCTTCTCTCAAGAAGTCTTCAGGTTGTTCGTCCATGCCCGGCGACCGCACTCATCTTCGATCTCCAGATAGGCGTAGTCCCAATCCTCCGGCAAAGCGAAGCGGGCGAACGTGAGCCGCCGGCCGTCGAAGCTGCCGAGGCGTTGGCCCAGGTAGGCCGGGCCGACCAGCCGGATGAACTGGACGGCCGAGGTCTCGACTTCGACGTGCGCACCGTCGCAATGGATGGCGTGAAACTCCGGGCCGCAGGAAGAGTAGTAATGCCCCTGGCGGATCGCCGCCACGATCTGTTCGGCCGTGCGATCGGCCGCCGCGACCATGATCCAGCCGCCGTTCCAGCCGGGATGCTCCGGCCGCAGGTGCGCGTCGTCCACCGCGAAGGCCAGCGCATGGGGTCGGCGGGCCAACAGCGCGTTCCAGTAGGCCGCGCCGTCCCCTTTGCCGTTCAGCCACCGGCAGACGTGATTATACACTTCGATCCCGTCGAACGGCCAGCGCAACACATCGTCGAACGAGTTGCCGGTCCACTGCGGATGCGCCAGGATGGTCAGCGCGCCTTGCCGGCGAGCAGCCTCCAGCGCCGGGCCGAAGCCCATCTCCCGGCGGACGCCGGCGATCTTGCCCACACACACCACGTGATAGAGCGCGCCGGTCTCATCGCGGCCGTCGAGCTCGACCCCGTCCAGCCACACCAGGTCGGCGGTACCCGGCTCGCTCGCCACATCGGAAGGAACCCAGTGGTCGGCCGCGACCAGAAAATCGTAGCCGGCCGCCGCGTAGAGCGCGGTGATCTGCGCGTAGGTCATGCCGCCGTCCGAACGGGTGGTGTGGATGTGCGTGTTGCCCTTCAACCAGCGGCCGCCGAGATAACGGGTGTTTTGCATATGCTTGCCATCTCCTTTACCGCCAACACAACTCCTCGTACACCTGGTTGTAGTACAGCGCGTTCTCCACCGGCGTGTTGGGCGGGATGTGGTTGCCGACGGCCAGGAAGTAGCCGGGGCAACGGCGGCCCAGGTGGATGCAGCGCTCGACCTCGGCCCGGATGGCCTCTTTGGGACCGCTCAGCAGGAAACGTGTATCGGCATTGCCGATGATGACGTGCGTCTGGCCGTACTTCTCCACGATCGGCTCCAGCCGGGTGAGCGGCTCGAAGACCAGGCCGTGGAAGCCTGCGGCGACGATATCGTCCACAAAGAGATCGAAGTTGCCGTCGGAACAAAACAGCACCTTCTTGCCGGCCTCGCGCAGCGGCGTCACAAACCTGCGGTAGTTGGGGAACACATAGCGGCGATACCAGGCCGGCCGGATGAACGGGCCCGAAGCCCACACGAAATCGTCGTGGATCATTACCACCGGCACGTTCGACTCGGCCAACGCGTCGAAATACTGCTGGATCCACGACGCGTAGCGATCGGCCAACGCGCCGAAGCGCTCCAGATCGGTGCCGGCGGCCAGCAGCAGCATGTCCCAGCCGAACAGGCCGATGAAGCCGGAGATCAACGTCACGTAGACGCCGGTCATATTGACGCCGAACGGGTGCGCCTCGCAGTTTGCGCGGTAGTGCGCTTCAAAGCGATGGATCAGCTCGCCCCGGTCCCTGGCGCCGAGCTTCTCCCACGGATCGAAGCTCAACACATCTTCGGGGGTCTTGTACGGACTGAAGATCGTGTCCCGGCGATCCACCCCGCCGGCCGCATACTCGGCATGGCCCATGTCGGTTTGCCACGGCCCGAACTCGTCGTGGCCGATCAGGGTGCTCCAGAAGAAATCGTAGTTCCAGGCCCGCATGAAAGCGATCTGCGCCCGCTGTTTGACCTCGTCCGGGCTGTTGATCCCCACCTCGATGCCGGTCACGGCCTCGATCAGGTCCCAGTGCATGGTGGCCGAATACTCGGTGCGGGGGATGCGCCTGGGCATCTCCAGGTTGAGCGCGGCCCAGCCGTCTTCGTAGGACATCGGTTTGTTCCCCCCTGCTTGCTCAGGTGATCATATCCGGCGGCAGGTGATCGAGCCGATTCAGATAGCGCACGCTGATCTCGCCGTTGGCGCGGAAGCGGATCAGCGAGATGCTGGCGTTGTCCAGGTGATAGTACACCGGCTGCACTACCGGTTCGCCCAGGATGGCGCGCAACAGAAGGGTGGCAAACGCGCCGTGCGTGATGATGGCGATCTTCTCGTCGGACGGGGCCCAACTGCGCAGGGTGGCCGCCACGCGCGCCGCGCGGCCGGCCGCGGCCTCCAGGCTCTCCTGGCCGCCGTGCCACCAGCCCTCTTCGGTGATTTCGTCTGGCACCAGATAGTCCGGGAACCCGGCTTGCAGCTCGGAGCGGGTGATGCCGCCGTGGCCCAGGATGCCGATTTCGGGGCCGTGATCCAGCCAGATGCCGCCGTGCTCGTGGATGTCGAGCCACACCTCGGGCCGCAGGCCCAGCGCCCGGCCGATCGGCCGGGCGGTCTGCAGCGCGCGACGCATGGCGCTGGTAAACAAACGCTGGATGCCGTAGCCGTGGCCGTTGGCGCTGAAGGGGACGTTCCAGGGCCGGGTCGGCTGCGGATGCAGATCGCGGCCGGTGGCCAGATGGATGGCCAGAAGCTCGGCCTGTCGCCGGCCGAGGTCGGTCAGGTCCGGGTCGCACACGCGCTCCCGCTCGTCGGGAAGCGCGTTGTTGTAGGATTGAGCATGTCTGATGAGGTACAGGTCCATAGGTCAAGTCAAAACAGCCGATTGGTCAAGGCCGAACGCTTCATTTGAGGGGAGGGTGATCGCCGCCAGCAGGCCGGCCAGGTAGATCGCCACGGCCAATAGCATCACCGCGGAGAAGCCGATGGATTGGGCCAACATGACGCTCAGGATCGAGCCGAGCACCGACGCGCAGCCGTTCACGCCCCAGGCCCAGGGCACCAGCGCATCGTTGGTGCGGTTCACCAGCCGGATGCCGAGCGGGAAGGGCATGCCCATCAGCAGGCCGAGCGGCGCCAGGAGGAGCACCGACAGGAGGATGCGCGCCTCCAGCGACCAGCCCAGGCCGGCCCGGAAGAGAGGCGGCAACAAGAAGCTGTACAGCACGACCACGCCGGCGAGCAGCGGAATGACGATGCGCTGGCCGCGGCGCGGATCGGCCTCGGCCGCCACCAGCCGGTTGGAGAGGAAGCTGCCGATGCCGCTGAAGGTGAGCAGCGCGAAGAGCACCACCGACAGCGCGAAGACCGGATGGCCCAGGAACAAGATAAACCGTTGCATCAGCCCGATCTCGATGAAGATGAAGCCGACGCCGAGCGCGGCGAAGTAGATCAGGAAGCGCCGCGCGCCGGTCGTGCGCAAGCCCTGTCGGCTGGCGCGAAAACGCCACAGCGGCCACAAGATCAGCCCGGCCGAGAGCACCGCGGCCTGGATCAGCAGCACCGTCAGGGTGAGCTTGCCGCTGCGGAAGGTGCCGAAGTTGGTCCAGCCGTAGTATTCGAAGAAGAACGGCCGGTCGTCGGTCGTCGGGCTCACGTCGAGCGGGTAGCTGGTGTAGAAAGCCTGCTTATCGGCCGCGCGGAAGAAATCGGCGAAGTGGTTGCCGGCCTCGTCGCGCATGTCGGGCGCATAGAGCACCTGGAAATAGAGCGGCTCGGCGATCTGCCGGATGCGCGCGATCTCTTCGGCCGTGAAGGGCGACTTCTTCATGAACATGTTGGCGGTATCGCCAGCGCGAATCACGATGAAATGTTGCGCCGGGTCGGCCGCGCCGATCCGCTCCAGCGCGGCCGCGCCGATCGTGACCAGCCGCAGCGCCTGGCCGGGCGGCTCGAAGTACCAGCGGCCGATCGCCAACATGCCGTCCGGATTGAGATGATCCAGATAGTCCATGAAGGCATCCAGCGTATACAGGTAGTTCTCGCTCAGGCTATACGCGCCGGCCGCGGCCGCGGCCCAGGTGTCCACCTGCGAGAACTGGATGATGTCGTAGGTCTCGGTCGAGCGCGCCACGAAATTGCGCCCCTCGGCCACCTGTACATCTATCGCCGGAAAGTCGGTGTAGAGGCCGCCCGAATAGGCCCGATAGCGGCCGCGCATGATCTCCACGATCACCGGGTTGATCTCGGCCGCGGTGATCTGCCGCGGCCGGTTGTACCAGGCGACCAGCACGTCAATGCCGCCCCCCGGCCCGATCAACAACACGGCCGGCTGCTCCTTGAGCCGGTAGACCAGGCTGCTGGGCAACGCGTTGACCCACGCCAGCTTCTCCCGATCGCCGTCCCACCGGTTGATGGCGGTCATGGCCGCGGCGTCAATGGCGATGAAGCGCTGTTCGGGCAGCTCGCCCTGGTACGCGCCGCTCAAGCCCCACGCCAGGCCCTTCATGCCCGGCTGCCACATCACGTCCACCCGGCCGAACGGCGTCCAGCCGGTGTATTCCAGCACCAGATCGGGGAAGCGCGCCTTGTCCCTGGCGATGTGCAGCGGCTTGCTCGGCGGGATGTAGAGGTCGAAGATGCGCTCCGCGGCGGGCACGACCAACGCGACGAGGATGATCGCGTAGCCGGCCAACAGGCCGAGGCCCAGCCGCCTGCGCATCAAGCTCGCAGCCGGCCGTTCGGCTCCGGCGTCATCCCGGCCGGCCGCGAACGCCAGCGCGGCCAACCCCCCGCCCGCCGCAGTCAACACCACCACCCCTTGTCCCGGCAACGCGTAGAGCGCCGCCACCACCAACAGACACCCCATGCCCGCGCCGATCAGATCGGCAAAATAGAGGGAGCCGATCTCGCGAGCGCGCGCCGAGAACGCTGCGCCCAGGGTGAGACCGGCGAAGAAGAAAGGCAACACGATCAGCGCATAGTAGACCACCAGGTAGAACACCAGCTCCACGGTCGCCGCGGTCGGGTCGGCCGTCTCGGGCAACAGCGGCTTGAGCGGATCGAGCGGGATCTTCGTCATGAGGGCGAAGGTGACCAGCACGCTCAGGCTGAAGAGGAGCGCGCTGCGCGCGAGACGGTCGTGCAGGTCGGCCGCGTGCGCGCTGCGGCGCACCGCCAGCCACGTCCCGCTCGCACCGAAGCCCAGCAGCGCGGTGCTGATGATCATGAAGCCGAACTGATACCAGAGCGACACGCTGAAGATGCGCGTCATCGCGATCTCCAGGGCCAGCACGCTGGCAGCCGTCAGGAAGATGCCGATGTAGAGCGTCAGTTTGCGTCGTAACGTCACGAGGTGCTCCTGCGGGAGAAGTAGGTTATCAGTATAGAGTAGGGCAAGGGTCTTGTCAAAAATCATGCGGCCCGACCGTGCGGAAAACGACAGTTTGACAGAAATCTGCATCTGTCGGAAAATGAACCGTCGGGCACCATCATTGCAAGGAGGCCGCATGACTTCGACCAACTCTATCCTGCCGCGCGACCTGGGAGACGGGCTGATCTTGCGGCGTTCGACCGCGGCCGATGCGCGCGCCATCGCCGAGTTCAACGCGTGGGTGCAGGGCGACCCGGACGCGCCGCGGCCGATCGAGGGCGAAACCTATTGGGCGCTCGACCTGCTGCGCGGAGATCACCCCACGTTCCACGAGGACGACTTCACCATCGTGGAAGACACGCGCGCCGGCAAGATCGTCTCGGTGACCAATCTGATCGCTCAGGTATGGTCCTACGCGGGCATCCCCTTCGGCGTGGGCCGGCCCGAATCGGTGGGCACGTTGCCCGCCTATCGCAACCGCGGGCTGATCCGCGCCCAGTTCGAGGTGTTGCACCGGTGGAGCGCCGAGCGCGGCCACCTGGTGCAGGGGATCACCGGCATCCCTTACTACTATCGCCAGTTCGGCTACGAGATGGCGCTCAACCTGGGCGGCGGCCGGATCGGCTCGCCGGCCACCATCCCCGACCCGAAGCCGGGCGAACCCGAAGCGTATCGCTTCCGCCCCGTCGCCGAGGCCGACCTCCCGTTTGTGTTCGCGGTGGACGAGTTCGCCCGCCGGCGCATGCTGGTGGCCTGCGTGCGCGATCTGGCGCAATGGCGCTACGAGATCTTCGGCAAGAGCGAGAAGAACCTGACGCGGCTGGAATGGCGCATCATCGAAACGGCCGCCGGCGAGCCGGTGGGCTACCTGGGACACGGCTTCATGCTGGACGGCCGGGGCCGGTTGCACATGCCGGTCTGTGAGCTGAAGCAAGGCGCGTCGTGGCTGGCCGTGGCGGGGCCGCTGCTGCGCTATCTGAAGGGGATCGGCGAGGCGTATGCCGGCCGCGAAGGGCGGAACTTCGCGGGCGTCTATGCCGAAGTGGGCCCGGGGCATCCGCTCCTCGGCGCGGTGCGGGATCGGTTGCCGGTGGCGGCGCCCGCCTACGCCTGGTATCTGCGCGTGCCCGACCTGCCGGCGTTCCTGCGCCACATCGCGGCCGCGCTGGAAGAGCGGCTGGCGCATTCGCCGGCGGTCGGCTATACCGGCGAGCTCAAGCTCAGCTTCTATCGCCACGGCATCCGGCTGACGTTCGATGCCGGCCGTCTGGCCCACGTCGAAGCCTGGCGGCCCTGTCACGAAGATCCGGGCGCGGCCGCGTTCCCGGGCCTCACCTTCCTGCAACTGCTCTTCGGCTATCGCACGTTGGACGAGCTACAGGCCGCCTTTCCCGATTGCTGGGTGGACGGCGATGAGGCCCGTTGCCTGCTCGAGTCGCTCTTCCCCAGGCAACCCTCGGCCGTATGGGGGGTGACGTAAATCGGTGATCGCGCTTCTGGATCGCAGCCTGCTGCGCCTGAGTGACCGGCCTCTCGCGAGGATCACCCTCGAGCGCCTGCGCTGGTTCTGGCTGGATTCCCTGTTCGCCAACAGCTGGCGTTCGTCTGGTGGGTGGCCCGGCCGGTCTTGCGGCCGCTTTATGCACCGCCGAGGCGCGGAGAACGCTGAAAATGAGCTGAACTCTGGGCCCTTTGCCTTTGCGTTGTCTCAGAAATAGGAGTATAATCGGCTGATGCCGATGGCGGGCGGGCCCTCAACATCGCGCCCGCAACCGATGTACCGCCGCGTGGAGCCGACGAGATGCCCGATGTACAGGAGCGCCTGGACGCGTTGCGCAAGGCGATCCAATATCACGCCTATCGCTACTACGTGTTAGATGACCCGGTCATCAGCGACGCGGAGTACGACGCGCTCTGGCGCGAGCTGGTGGCGCTGGAACAACAACATCCTGAGCTCGTCACGGCCGATAGCCCTACTCAACGGGTGCCGGGCGCGGCCTCGGAACGCTTCGCCAAGGTGCGCCATCCCGCGCCGATCTTGAGCCTGGCGAACGCGTTCAGCCCGGCCGAGCTCCACGCCTGGCGCGAGCGCTTTCTCAAGCTGTTGCCGCCGGAACGACAAGAGGGCATCCGCTACGTCGTCGAGCCCAAGATAGACGGCCTGAGCGTGGTGCTCACCTACGAGGAGGGCCGCTTCGTGTTGGGCGCAACGCGCGGAGACGGCGAGGAAGGGGAAGATGTCACCGCGAACCTGCGCACCGTCAAGTCGGTGCCGCTGCGCATTCCCCTGCCCCGCGATCCCCGCCACGAGCCGGGGCCGGCCGCGGCCTCCGCGCCCGACCGGCTGGTAGTGCGCGGGGAGATCTACACCCCGATCGCCGACTTTCAGCGCTTCAACGCTCAGCAGGCTCAGGCCGGCGAACGCACCTATGCCAATCCGCGCAATTTCGCGGCCGGCTCGCTGCGCCAATTGGACGCCCGCATCACGGCCGGCCGGCCGCTCAAGCTGTGGGTCTACCAGATCGTCGCCCTGGAGGGGGCCGGGCCGGCCGCCCCGCGCACGCAGTGGGATGCGCTCGCCTATCTGCGCAACCTCGGCTTTCCGGTCGAGACGCGCATCCGCCGCTTCGACGCATGGGACGCGGTGGTGGCCTATTGCGAGGAATGGGGCCGCACCGAACGCGAGCAACTGCCCTACGAAGCCGATGGCCTGGTGATCAAGCTCGACGACTTCGACCTCCAGGAACGCCTGGGCTATGTCGGCAAGGATCCGCGCTGGGCCATTGCCTACAAGTACGCGACCGAAGAGGCGGTTACCCGGCTGCTCGAGATCAAGGTCAACGTGGGGCGCACGGGCACGCTCAACCCGTACGCGGTGCTGGAGCCGGTGCAGGTGGGCGGCGTGACCGTGACCAACGCCACCCTCCACAACGAGGACTACATCCGCGAGAAGGACATCCGGGTGGGCGACCTGGTGGTGGTCAAGCGCGCCGGCGAGGTGATCCCGCAGGTGTTGCGCCCGGTGGCCGAGCTGCGCACCGGCCAGGAACAGATCTGGCAGATGCCGACGCGCTGTCCGGCCTGCGGCGGCCAGGCGGTGCGGCCGGCCGGCGAGGCCGCCTGGCGCTGCGTGAACAGCGCCTGTCCGGCCCAGCTCGTGCGCGCGGTCGAGCATTTCGTCAGCCGCGAGGCCATGGACATCGCCGGCTTCGGCATCCGCCAGGCCGAGCTCTTCGTCGAACGCGGCTTCATCAAGGACCTGGCCGACATCTACTACCTGAAGCCGGAAGAGCTGCTCGCGCTGGAGGGTTTCGGCGAAAAAAAGGTGGCCAACCTGATGGCCGCCATCGAGGCATCGAAGACGCGGCCCCCGGCGCGGCTGCTCACCGCGCTCGGCATCCAGGGGGTGGGCCAGGTGGTGGCCGAAGACCTGATGGCGCACTACGATTCGCTCGAGGCGCTGGCGGCCGCGCCCCTGGAAGAGCTGCAAGCGATCGAAGGGATCGGCCCGGTGTTGGCCCAAAACATCGTGGATTGGTTCGCCCAGGAGCCGAACCGCCGCGTCCTGGAAAAGCTCAAGGCGGCCGGCGTCACGACCGCGCGGGTCGAGACCGAAGCCCGGGCCGGGGCGCAACCGCTGGCCGGCCTTACTTTCGTCATCACCGGTACCCTGCCCACCCTCAGCCGCGATCAGGCCAGGGCGTTGATCAAGGCGCACGGCGGCAAGGTGACCGATTCGGTGAGCAAGAACACCAGCTACCTGGTCGCCGGCGAGGCGGCCGGCTCGAAGCTGGTCCGGGCCCAACAGCTCGGCGTGCCGATCATCTCGGAAGAGGAGTTGCGCAGGATGGTGGGAGACGCGAAGCGCGAAGCGTGAAACGTCAAGCGTCAGGCGTCGGGTCGGTGATTTTGGAAGATTGGGGAAAGGACGATTGATACTCTCATGCCCGAAACAAATGCGATTCAGATCAACTGCCCGCAATGCGGCAACGTCTATCAGGCGCCGGTCCGCACGGTAATCGATGTGGGGCAAAACCCGGAATTGCGCCAGGCTTTCCTGGCCGGCCAGCTCAACCTGGCCGTCTGTCCGAAATGTCAAACCGGCCTCGTGATCGAGGTTCCTCTCGTCTATCACGATCCCGCGGCCGAATTTCTGGCGATCTATTTCCCGCAACAGCTCAATATCCCGGAGATGGAACGCCAGAAGATGATCGGCGAGATGACGCAGGCGTTGATGCGTTCGCTGCCGGCCGAGCAACGCAAGGGCTATTTCCTGAGCCCCCGCCAGTTCCTCAGCCGCCAGGCGCTGGTGGATGCCGTCCTCGGCACCATGGGGATCAGCCAGGAAGAGCTGGACCGCCAGCGCAGGAAGATGAAGCTCCTGGACCAACTGCGCGTGATGGCCGACGATCCGAAGGGCCTGGAGATGATGCTCAAGGGGCAAGACGCGCAGATAGACGGCGAGTTCTTCGCCCTGCTCTCGGCGACGCTCCAGAGCGCGAGCATGGCCGGCGACGAGAGGACGGTCAAGCAGCTCCAGATGCTCGCCGATCGCTTGAAGACCATGACTACCTACGGCCAGCGCGTGGCCAAACAAGAGGCGGCCATCGCCTCCCTGCGGGAGATCAAGACGACCGACGAGTTCTTCGATCGGGTTGTCCGCGCGGATCTGGATGAGGCCGATGCCATCGCCATGGTCGCCCGGCCCATGCTCGACTATGCCTTCTTCGAGCGGCTCACCCAACGGATCGAGGCCGCTACGGGCGAAGAGCGCGAGCGCCTGACCCGACTGCGCAGCCGGCTGGTCAAGATGACGGAACAGATGGATGAAGCGGCCAGGGCCAGCATGCAGGAGGCCACGACGCTGTTGCAGGAGCTGCTCGCTGCGCCCGAGCCGCGCAGCGCAGTGCGCGAACACGCCGACGAGATAGACGACATCTTCATGGCCGTCCTGGCGGCCAACATGCAGGAAGCGGAACGGCGCAATGCTCGCGCCGCGCTCGAGCGGATGTCCGTGATCTACGATGAGATCATGGCCATGTACGAAGAGAACCTGCCGCCGGAAATGCAACTGATCAACGATCTGCTCCAGACCTCTTATCCTGAAGGCACGCGCCGGATGTTGCAGGAGCGCCGCCAAGAGATCACGCCCGACGTGCTCGAGCTGATGGATGAGCTGGCCGATAACATGGCGCAACGCGGCACGGACGAATTCGCGCAGACGGCCAAGCGCCTGCGCGACATCAAGGCACAGGCGACGCTGTTGGTCTGAGATGAACGCGGAGATCGTCACCTCGGGCACCGAGCTGCTGCTCGGCGAGATCGTGGACACGAACTCCACCTACATCGCGCGGGCGTTGCGCGACGCCGGCGTGAACCTCTACTACAAGACCTCGGTCGGCGACAACGTGGAGCGCATGGCCCTGGTGTTACGCCAGGGCCTGGAGCGCTCCGACGTGATCATCACCACGGGCGGCCTGGGGCCTACGGTGGACGACGTGACGCGCGAGGCGGTGGCGCTCGCCACCGGCCGCGAGCTGGTGCTCTATCCGGAGTGCCTGGCCGCCATCGAGGCGATCTTCGCGCGCTGGGGGCGCCAGGTCGGCGAAAACAACCGCCGTCAGGCCTATCTGCCGGCCGGCGCCATCCCCATCATGAACCCGGTGGGCACCGCGCCCGGCTTCATCGTCGAAACCGAAAAGGGCACCATCATCTCCCTGCCGGGCGTGCCGCGCGAGATGCAACACCTGATGCAGACGGCCGTCATCCCCTACCTCAAACAGCGATTGGGCGCCCAACAGGCGGTCATCAAGGCCAAAAACCTGCGCACCGTGGGCCTGGGCGAAAGCTGGATAGACGAGCGCATAGACGCCCAGATGCGGCTGGCCAACCCCACGGTGGGATTGGCCGCGCACTACGGCATCGTGGACATCCGCATCACCGCGCGGGCCGCAACCGCGGCCGAGGCCGATGCCATGATCGCCGACGTCGAGGCGCAGATCCGCAAGGCCATCGGCGACGAGGGGATCTTCGGCGCGGACGATGACACGCTGGAAGGGGTGACGGGACGGCTGCTCGGCCGCGCGGCCGTGAAGCTGGCGCTGGTGGAGAGCGCCACCGGCGGCGAGGTGGCCCGGCTGTTGCGCAGCACGCCGGAAGGCGCCGCGGCGATCACGGCCAGCCACGTGGTGGACGGTCCCGAGGCGTTGGCGGCGCTGCTCGCCATGTCGCCGGCCAAGCTGGCCGCGTTCGGCTGGATCAGCGAGATGGTGGCGGCCGAAGCGGCCGCCCTGTTGAGCGACACCTACGAAGGCGGCTGGGGACTGGCCGTGCTCGGCGACATGGACGCGCCCGCGGACGTGTACGGCGATGAGACCGGCCAGACGTTTGTTGCGCTGGCAACGCCGGCCGCCACGGTGGTGCGCCGCTATCCGTACGGCGGGACCGGCTTCCTGGCCCGCCAATGGGTGACTCTGCGGGCGATTGATCTGGTGCGCCGCCAGGCGTTGGCGCAACTCAAGGAGAAAGGCACATGAACGACATCCCTCTGCAACTCAAGGTCGTCCAGATCGAAAACCCGGATCAACTCAACATGATCCTGGGGCAGAGCCATTTCATCAAGACGGTCGAAGACATCCACGAAGCGGTCGTCACCAGCATTCCGAACGCGAAATTCGGCATGGCCTTCTGCGAATCGTCGGGCGCGGCGCTGGTGCGCTCGACCGGCACCGATGACGCGCTGAAGGCGCTGGCCGAACGCAACGCACTGGCGCTCGGCGCCGGCCACACCTTCATCCTCTTCCTGCGCGATGCCTACCCGATCAACGTCCTGAACGCGATCAAGCTGGTGCCCGAAGTGGCGAACATCTACTGCGCTTCGGCCAATCCGGTGCAGGTGATCCTGGCCGAGACGGAACAGGGCCGCGGCATCCTGGGCGTGATAGACGGCATCCACACGAAGGGGATCGAAGACGCCGACGGCGTGGCCTGGCGCAAGGGATTCCTGCGCAAGATCGGGTATAAGGCTTAAGAGATGAGGCGATTGGCGGGTCTGGGGTTGACCTCTCCCCCGGCCCCTCCCCTACAAGGGGAGGGGAGCACCTCTCCCCTGGCCCCTCCCCTACAAGGGGAGGGGAGCACCTCTCCCCTGGCCCCTCCCCTACAAGGGGAGGGGAAAGTGAACGGAACGCCCCCTTCCCTGGCAGGGAAGGGGGCCGGGGGGTTAGGTTCCATCCATCCCTCGCAAGGAAAGGGGAGAGTAAACAGGACTCCCCCTTCCCTGATAGGGAAGGGGGCCGGGGGGTTAGGTTCCATCCATCCCTCGCAAGGAAAGGGGAGAGTAAACAGGACTCCCCCTTCCCTGATAGGGAAGGGGGCCGGGGGGTTAGGTCTGCTCCTCTGCGCACTCGCGCTCCTGGTGGCCGGTTGCATCGGCCGATCGCCCGCGCCGACGCCGGAAGAGACGCCGATGCCGGCCACCGACACGGCGACGGTGGAAGTGGCGACGGTTTCCGCGGCCACCGCCATCGCGACGCCGCAGCCCACGCCCACCCCGACCCGGCCGCGGACGCCGATCGCCGCTCCGACCGCAACGCCGCCGGCGGTCATCCTGATCCGGCCGACCCCCGCCGCGACCGGCACCATCACCGCCACCGCGCAACCGGCATGGCCCACGCCGATCTGGCCGGCGTCACCCCTCGACCACACCGACAACATCCTGGTCATGGGGATGGATCAGCGACCGGACAAAGTCGCCTGGCGCACGGATACGATCATGGTCGTCGCGGTGGACGCGCCGGCCAATCGGGTGGGGATCATCAGCGTGCCGCGCGATCTCTACGTGGAGATCCCCGGCTACGGCATGGGACGCATCAACCAGGCGGATTATCTGGGCGAGACGAACGGCTATCCGGGCGGCGGGCCGGCCCTCCTGCGGAGGGTACTGACCGAGACATTGGGCATCCCCACCCGCCACTATGTGCGGATCAAAATGGAAGGGCTGGTGCGCCTGGTGGATACCCTCGGCGGGGTGACGGTCGTGCTCGATTGTCCTCTCTATGAGCGGACCCCGAACGACGCCTCGCCCAACGGCGTGGAAGATTGGTCCCTGCCGGCCGGGCCGGTGTTATTGGATGGCCAGGCGGCCAAGAAGTTCGCCACCTATCGCTATGCCACGACCGACTTCGGCCGCGCGCGCCGGCAACAACAATTGCTCTGGGCCATCCGCGATCGCGCGTTGCAGCTCGACATCCTCCCGCGCATCCCGGAGCTCTGGCAGGCGCTCTCCGACATGTTCGTCACCGACCTGGGCCTGATGGATGTCGTCAAGCTGGCGGCCTTCGGCGCGAATCTCAAGCCGGAACAAGTGCACGGCACGGTGCTCGGCGACGACGTGATGGAATATTATGTCACGTCCGAAGGCGCGTGGGTATTGACGATCGCGGATTACGATGGGATTGCGGCCAAAAAGGCAAACCTGTTTGCCGAGCGGCCGTTGGCGACCCTGAACGTCGGCAACGAGACGGGGGGATGTCCGCCGCCACCCACGCCGCCGCCCACCTTCACGCCAACCCCGACCGGGGGACAGCCGCCGGCGCCCCCTTCGACCCCCACGCCGACCCCTGCGCCGCGCTGATCCGCCTCTGGATTGGGGGCCTGACCCCGCTTTGGAATCAAAAAGCGACGCGGGAGCGCCGCAATCCAAAGGCGCGGGCCCCCGCACTATTTGCGCAGCGGCGACGCCTGCACGTTGGGCGTGGGCAGCGGCGATTTCGGGGCGCTCACCAGCGGCAAGGTCTCTTGCTTGAGCTGGCGGGTCTCTTCCTTCCGGCACCCGCCGAGGCCGAAGGCGACGACAATCGCTACCAGGACGACATAGAACAGCCTTTTGAATGGACGCACCGAGATCTCTCCGATCATCTTCTTTTCCTTACCCCCGACGCCGGGCCACCAGGATCATTCGGTCGGGGTTGCCCTCGAAGGGCGCCAGATCCCAACCGCCGTACACGGCCTCGAGCGCGTAACCGGCCCGCTCCAACACCAGCTCGGCCTCGGCCCGGCCCATGTAGCGGATGTCGTAGGGCGCCACAGTGCGGCGAAACGTGCCGTCTGCGGCGATCTCATCGTACAGCATCGTCACGTGCAGGAGCTGGCGTGCCGGGTCGGCCGTGCAGGTGACGAACTTCATCACCGTGGCGCCCGATGCTTCATCGCGCCAGGTTCGGTCGTGGAGCAACCGGCCATCCAGCTCGGCCAGTTGCCGGAAGTCGGGATGAAAGACATCGAGCAGCAACAGGCCGCCCGGAGCCAGATGTTGCCGCCAATGCCGCAGGCCGCGCACCTGCGCATCGGTCGTCGTCAGGTGCAGGAAGGTGTTCATCACGCAGAACGCGAAACGGTAGGGACCTCCCAGCGCGACGGTCGCATAATCCCCTTCGATCAACGTCACGCGATCGGCCAGGTTCGCCGCCGCGACCTTCTCCCGCGCCCGGCGCAACATCTCCGGGCTCAAGTCCACGCCGGTCACCGCGTAGCCGGCCTGCGCCAGCGGAACGAGCAGCCGGCCGGTGCCGCAGCCGAGCTCGAGCAACGGGCCGCCGGTGCGCTGCGCATACGCCTGAAGCGCCGGCAGGTCTTCCATGTAATCCGCGTATTCCGCATCGAAGAAGCGCGCGATGCGGTTCATGCTCTCGATCATGGCCTTCCTCGTTTGGCGATCATCCGATCAGATGGTATCATAGCGTGATGAGTCGCGATCTGCAAATCCGAATCATCCGCAGCGATCGGCGGCGGCGTACCGTGTCGGCCCGGCTGGCCGAAGGGGGCGCCGTGCTGGAGATCCTGGCGCCGGCCGCGGCCACCGACGCCGAGCTCGCGCCGATCATCGAGAACCTGAAGGCGCGCGTGTTGCGCCATGTCGAGCGACGGGAGACCGCCGACGATGCCGAGCTGGCCCGCCGCGCCGCCGAGCTGAACCGCCAGTACTTCGACGGCAAGCTGCGCTGGGCCGAGATCCGCTACGTGACCAACCAGCAACACCGCTTCGGCAGTTGCACGCCATCCACCGGCGTCATCCGCATCTCGCATCGCGTGGCGGCCATGCCGTCGTGGGTGCGCGACTACGTCATCGTGCACGAGCTGGCGCACCTGAAGGAGGCCAATCACGGCCCACGCTTCTGGAAGCTGGTCAACCGCTACCCGCGGACCGAGCGCGCCCGCGGCTATCTGATCTGCCTTGGGTTGGAGGCCGAAAAGGACGAAGAAGGCGCGGAAGACATCGAACAGCCGTCGCTTTGACACGGCCACGGTCGTCGTGTACAATGTCGGCACAATCGTGCAATGCATCGGGTGAGGTATAGACCTTGGCGAAATTCTACTACGGCGGACAGGCCGTCATCGAGGGCGTCATGATGCGCGGCCGCAAGCGCATGGCCGTGGCCGTGCGCGCGGCCGACGGACAGATCGTGATCCACGAAGAACCGCTTACCGCGGCGATCTATACGCAGAAGTGGGGCCAATGGCCCTTCGTCCGCGGATTGGGCATGTTGTGGGATGCGCTGGGCCTGGGGATGCGCGCGCTCCTCTGGTCGGCCGATGTGGCGCTCAAAGAGGAAGGCGCGGAAGAGGTCAAGTTCAGCGGCCCGGTGGCCTGGACGACCGTCGCCACCTCGCTGCTGCTGGCGGTGGGGCTCTTCTTCCTCCTGCCGACGACCGCGGCGAAATGGTTGACGCCCGCCGGCCTGGGCGGCCTGGCGGTGAGCGCGGTGGAGGGGGTCATCCGCCTGGCGCTCTTCCTGCTCTACCTGTGGGCCATCGGCTTCATGCCCGACATCCGCCGGGTGTTCGCCTATCACGGCGCGGAGCACAAGACGATCAACGCCTACGAGGCCGGCGCGGCGCTGATCCCGCAGGTGGTGGCGCGCTATAGCACCGCGCATACCCGTTGCGGCACCAGCTTCCTCCTGTCGGTCATGCTCATCGCGGTGGTGATCTTTGCGCCGTTCCACTTCGACAATCTCTTCGTGCGGCTGGCCTCGCGGATCGTGTTGATCCCGGTGGTGGCGGGCATTGCCTACGAGTTCATGCGCTTCACGGCCGCGCGGGTGGATCGGCCCTGGGTGCGCGGCCTGATCGCGCCCGGCCTGGCGCTCCAACGCCTCACCACGCGCGAGCCGGACGAGAAGATGCTGGAATGCGCCATCGCCGCGCTGAAGCCGGTGCTGGCGGCCGATGGCATCGAGCTGCAGCCGCAGCCCGAGCTCCGGCCGTCGGCCGTGGCGGCCATCTGATACCCGGAATACCCGGCGGGGCGTCTTAGCTCGCTGTGTGGATTGCGGAGACGTGTCCCCGCTCTGGCATCGAAAGCGACGCCGAGGCGCCGCAATCCGAAGTAGGGGCCCACGGCGTGCGCCCCAAGAGATGAAATCCTTGTGAGGAGCCTGGACAATGAGCAAAGTGAGCATTATCGGAGCAGGTTATGTCGGTTCGACCATCGCGCACTGGGCCATGATCGCCGGCGGGTGCCAGGTCGTCCTGGTGGATATCGTGGAAGGACTGGCCCAAGGCAAGATCCTGGATCTGATCCAGGCCGGCCCGATCGCCGGCCACTCGGTGGATGCCATCGGCTCGAACGACTATGCCGATACGGCCAACTCCGACCTGATCATCATCACGGCCGGCGTGGCGCGCAAGCCCGGCATGACGCGCGAAGACCTGGTCCAGGTCAACGCCAACATCGTCAAGTCGGTCATCAACGAGGTCGTGCCGCGCTCGCCGAACGCCATCATCCTCATGATGACCAACCCGCTCGACACCATGACCTATCTGGCCTACAAGCTCAGCGGCTTCCCGCGCGAGCGGGTGATCGGCCAGGCGGGCGTGCTCGACAGCGGCCGCATGCGCACCTTCATCGCCATGGAAACGGGCATTGACCCGGAGAACATCCACACGACCGTGCTGGGCGGCCACGGCGACGAAATGGTGCCGCTGGTGCGCTATTCCAACATCGCCGGCATCCCCCTCACCTACTTCCTGAGCCAGGAGCAGATAGACCGCATCGTGGCGCGCACGCGCGACGGCGGCGCGGAGATCGTGCGCTATCTCAAGACCGGCAGCGCCTACTATGCGCCGGGCGCCTCGGCCTGCAAGATGGCGCAGGCGATCATCAAGAACCAGCATCACATCTACCCGGCCTCGGTCTACCTTCAGGGCGAATACGGCATGCACGATATCTGCTTCGGCGTGCCGGTGCAACTGGGCCGCAACGGCGTCGAGCGCATCATCGAGCTGGAGCTGAACGAAGAGGAGAAGGCCGCCCTCCAGCGCTCGGCCAACCTGATCCGCAGCACGATGGCCGCGTTGAAGTTGGACTAATCTGAACACAGTCGCATCACGTGCCAACACTCTGCAAGATGCCCGGCACGTCAAGCGACCGGCGCTCGCGCTGGATTGCGTGGTTTCCACCGCAAGCGGACAAGGGCGTCTCTTGCCGGCCAAGATCCTATACGAGGAGATTCCCTGGTGTCCTACGAAGTCACTCATCTACGCCTTCGGCAATGGGTGGCCGAAACGGCCGCCCTGTGCCAGCCCGAGAACGTTTACTGGTGCGACGGCAGCCGGGCCGAGTACGATCGGCTGATGGCGGCCATGGTGCAGAGCGGCGCGGCCACCCCGCTCGAGCGGCGGCCGAACTCGTTCCTGTTCCGCTCCGATCCCAGCGATGTGGCGCGCGTCGAGGATCGCACCTTCATCAGCACCCCGCATCGCGACGATGCCGGCCCCACGAACAACTGGATCGCGCCCGATGAGCTCAAGCGCACGATGACCGAACTCTATCGGGGGTGTATGCGGGGCCGAACGATGTACGTGATCCCCTTCTCGATGGGGCCGCTCGGCTCGCCCATGGCGAAGATCGGCGTCGAGATCACCGATAGCCCCTACGTCGTGTGCAACATGCACATCATGACCCGCGTGGGCCGGCCCGTGATCGAGGCGCTGGGCGCCGACGGCGACTTCGTGCCGTGCCTCCATTCGGTGGGCGCGCCGCTGGCGCCGGGACAGGCCGATGCAACCTGGCCCTGCGCGCCGGTGGAGAAGAAGTTCATCAGCCACTTCCCGGAGGAGAACCTGATCTGGTCGTTCGGTTCCGGCTACGGCGGCAACGCGCTGCTCGGCAAGAAATCGCTGGCCCTGCGCATCGCCTCGGTCATGGCCCGCCGCGAGGGGTGGTTGGCCGAGCACATGCTCATCCTGCGGCTGATCAGTCCCCAGGGCCAACAGTATCACATCGCGGCCGCGTTTCCGTCGGCCTGCGGCAAGACCAACCTGGCCATGATCCAGCCGACGATCCCCGGCTGGCGGGCCGAGTGCCTGGGCGACGACATCGCCTGGATGAAGATCGGGCCCGACGGCCGGCTCTACGCCATCAATCCCGAGGCCGGCTTCTTCGGGGTGGCGCCGGGCACCTCCTATCAGTCCAACCCGATGGCCATGGAGACGATCCGGGCCAACGCCATCTTCACCAACTGCGCGCTGACCGACGACGGCGATGTGTGGTGGGAGGGGATGGGCGTGCCGGCGCCGGCGCATCTGGTGGATTGGCGGGGTCGCGATTGGACCCCCGCCGCCAAGGAGCCGGCCGCGCATCCGAATGCCCGCTTCACCGCGCCGGCCGCCCAATGTCCCATCATCAGCCCCGATTGGGAAAAGCCGGAAGGGGTGCCCATTGATATCTTCCTGTTCGGCGGCCGCCGCGCGGGCGTCGTTCCCCTGGTGACCGAGGCGTTCGACTGGGATCACGGCGTCTTCCTGGCCGCGACCGCCTCCTCGGAGACGACGGCCGCCAACCTCGGCGCGGTGGGCAACCTGCGCCGCGATCCCTTTGCCATGCGGCCCTTCTGCGGCTATAACATGGCCGATTACTTCCGGCACTGGCTGGAGATGGGAGACCGGCTGGGCGACAAGGCCCCGCGCATCTTTTATGTCAACTGGTTCCGCAAGGCGGCCGACGGCCACTGGCTGTGGCCCGGCTACGGCGAAAACAGCCGCGTGCTCAAATGGATGTGCGAGCGGCTGGAAGGCGCGGCCCCGGCGCGGGGCACCCCCATCGGCCTGCTGCCGGCCGCAGAAGACCTGGACCTGGCCGGCCTGTCGTTGCCCCCCGACGACCTGCGCGAGCTGTTGCGGGTGGATGCAGCGGCCTGGCGGGCCGAGCTGGCCGACATCGAGCGGCATTTCGCCCAGTTCGGCGCGCGGTTGCCGGAGCGGTTGCACCGCCAGGTGGATCTGTTGCGGGCACGGCTCAACGAACCATCAAATCAATGACAGCGAGTTATGCAGTAGAGTTATGCAATAGAGGCTTCCAGCCGGTCTGCGACCGGCGTCGTCGGCTCGAGAACGCCTGTTGATCACGAAAATGCGCACCTATCGTTACTTCGACCTGATCATGGCCCTCTTCGTGACGGTGTTGCTCACGAGCAACATCGCGTCCTCGGCCAAGATCGTGGACTGGGGCGTGGCCCTGCCGCTGATCGGGCTGCCGCTGGCGTTCGACGCCGGCACCCTGCTCTTCCCGATCAGCTACATCTTCGGCGACGTCTTGACCGAGGTGTACGGCTACGCGGCGAGCCGGCGGGTGATCTGGGCCGGCTTCGCGATGGCCGGCCTGATGGGCCTGACGCTGTGGACGGTGGCCCGGCTGCCCGGCGAAGCGACCTGGCAACAGACGACCGGCCAGGCCGCCTACGACGCGGTCCTGGGCGGCGTCAGCCAGGGGGGCATCCTGGTGGCGAGCATTCTGGCCTACTTCTGCGGCGAGTTCAGCAACTCCTTCGTGTTGGCGAAGATGAAGGTATGGACCGGCGGCCGCTACCTGTGGACGCGCACCATCGGCTCGACCCTGGTGGGCGAGGGGGTGGATAGCACCGTGTTCGTGACGATCGCCTGTGCGCTCGGCGTCTTCCCGTGGAGCGTGGCGCTCAGCATCATCGCGGCCAACTACATCTTCAAGGTGGGCATCGAGGTGCTCTTCACGCCGATCACCTACCGGGTGGTCAACTGGCTGAAGCGGGCGGAGCAGTGCGACCACTTCGACCGCGACACGAACTTCAACCCGTTTGTGCTGGCCGCCCGATGATGGATCGAGACCGCGAGTACCGCGCCGGCTTCGTGGCCGTGGTGGGCCGGCCCAACGTGGGCAAGTCCACCCTGATCAACGCGCTGGTCGGCGAGAAGATCGCGATCGTGTCGCCCAAGCCGCAGACCACGCGCAACCGGCTCCTGGGCATCCTGACGCGCGAGGACGCGCAGGTGATCTTCATAGACACGCCCGGCATCCACCGGCCGCTCCATCGGCTGGGCCAGGTGATGGTGGAGACGGCCACCGCCGCGTTGCCCGACGCCGATGTGGTGCTCTGGCTGGTGGATGCCTCGGCGCCGCCGACCGACGAGGACCGCCAGGTGGCCGCGACGCTGGCCGATCTGCCGGCCGAGGTGCCGCTGCTGATCGGCCTCAACAAGTGCGACCGACTTGCGCCAAATCGCGAAGAGAGTACAATAGAGGCGTATCGGGCCCTGGCCCCGCGCGGGGAGATCATCCTCTGTTCCGCGACGCGCGGGGATCATCTGGATGAGCTGCTCGCCAGGTTGATCTCGGCCTTGCCGCCGGGGCCGCCGCTCTATCCCGAAGACGAGATCACCGACCAGCAGGAACGGTTCATCGCCGCAGAGCTGGTGCGCGAGCAGGCGCTGTTGCACCTCCACGACGAGGTGCCCCATGCCGTGGCCGTCCTGGTCAACGAGTTCAAAGAGCGCAGCGAACAGCTCACCTACATCTCGGCGGTCATCTACGTCGAACGGGAGAGCCAGAAGGGCATCCTGCTGGGCCAGGGCGGCCAGATGTTGAAGCGGATCGGCCAGGGCGCCCGGCAAGAGATCGAGAAGTTGCTCGGCCGGCAGGTGTACCTGGATCTGTGGGTGAAGGTGCGACCCAAGTGGCGCTCGAAGGACGAGGAGCTGCGGCGCCTCGGCTATCGGCCGCCGCGGGTCAAAACGACGAAAGGAGGTGAGCATCGGCGTTAGAGGAGTGGGGAGCCCGCGCGTTCTGTGCAGCCGACAGAACGCCAGGACGCATCGTGTTGCTTCGAGTCAAGTGCCAATCCCTTTTTACGCCCATCGAAGGAGGACTACACCATGGATTTCAATCGCATGATCAACGGGATCATTCGCGCCATCAAGCTCGATGCTACCTTCTATGAGGAAGTCGAGCAGGATCCCTCTTACGACCAGGAGTCGTTGGGGGTCGTCATCCTGGCCTCGGTCATCGGCGGGCTGGGCGGGCTGATCAGCATGGCCATGACCGGCAAGATCCTGCAGGCCATTCTTGCGTTCATCGTCAGCGTCATCCTGACCCTCATCGGGTTCTTCCTGTGGGTTTGGGTCGCCACCTACATCGGCACCCGGTTCTTCAAAGGAACCGGCCAGTTCGACAACCTCAAGCGGGCGATGGGCTTTGCCTATGCGCCGCAGCTCCTCAACGTCCTCAGCTTCATCCCGTGCCTGGGCGCCATCATCGCGCTGATCGCCTGGGTGGTGTCGGTCATCGCCGGCGTGATCGCGGTCCGGCAGTCGCTCAACCAGGATAACACCAACGCCATCCTGACGGTGGTCGTCTCGGCCATCGTGGTCTTCGTCGTGCTGGCGGTCATCGGCGCCATCCTGGCGGCCATCGGCATCGGCGGCGCCGCGATCGCCGGCGCGCTACAGCGTTAACATTCCATTCACGCGCCAGGTGCTTCGGAGGCGCCTGGCGTGCGGCAAGATCGAAGCAGAACATGGCGGTCGGGGCGCACGGCCGTGCGCCCCGACGGATGCCCGGTGCGTGTGAGAACGGAGGAAACCCCATGCTCGTCGGCGAACGCATGACCCGCAATCCGATAACGGTTACCGAAGATACGAACATTGACGACGCGCTCCACCTGATGCGCGAGCGCAAAGTGCGCCGCCTGCCCGTGCTGGATCGTTCCGGCAAGATGGTGGGCATCGTCTCGGACCGCGATCTCCTCCACGCGTCCCCTTCGCCGGCCACTTCGTTGAGCGTCTACGAGCTGCACTACCTGCTCTCCAAGCTGACCGTCAAGCGGGTCATGTCCAGCCCGGTGATCACGGTCTCGCCCGATACGCCGCTGGAAGAGGCCGCGCGCATCATGGCCGACAACAAGATCGGCGGCCTGCCGGTGACCGAGGCCGGCCAACTGGTCGGCATCATCACCGAGACCGACATCTTCAAGACGTTGCTCGAGCTGCTGGGCGCGCGCCAGGCGGGCGTGCGCGTCACCGTCAGCGTGCGGGAGGGGAAAGGGGTGCTGGCGCACATCACGCGCGCCCTGGCCGACCTCGGCGCGAACATCATCAGCGTGGCCACCTACCGCAACGCCGGCGACAACGAGCCGCGCATCGTGTTCAAGCTCAACGAGGTGGAACCGGAGGCGGTGCGCCAGACGCTGGAACGGCTCGGCCTCGCCATCACCGACTTCAGGACGATGTGAAGGGTCCGGGATGCAACAGTACCTGGATCTGCTGCGTCACATCCTCGATCGGGGAGTCCGCAAGGCCGATCGCACGGGCGTAGGCACGCTGTCGGTCTTCGGCTATCAGATGCGCTTCGACCTGGCCGCGGGCTTCCCCCTGCTCACCACCAAGCGCCTGCACGTCAAGTCCATCATCCACGAGCTGCTCTGGTTCCTGGCCGGGGAGACGAACGTGAAGTACCTCCAGGCGCACGGCGTGCACATCTGGGACGAGTGGGCCGATGCGCAGGGGGAGCTGGGGCCGATCTATGGCCGGCAATGGCGGTCGTGGCGCGCGGCCGACGGCCGCACGATAGACCAGATCGGCCAGGTGATCGAACAGATCCGGCGCAATCCCGATTCGCGGCGCCTGATCGTCAGCGCGTGGAACGTGGGAGAGATCGAACAGATGGCATTGCCGCCCTGCCACGTGCTCTTCCAGTTCTACGTGGCGGACGGTACGCTCTCGTGCCAGCTCTATCAGCGCTCGGCCGATGTCTTCCTGGGGGTGCCGTTCAACATCGCGTCATACGCGCTGTTGACGATGATGGTGGCGCAGGTGTGCGACCTGCGGCCGGGGGAGTTCATCCACACGCTGGGCGACGCCCACCTCTATCTCAACCACCTGGAGCAGGCGCAGCTCCAGCTCACGCGCGCCCCGCGGCCGTTGCCGCGGATGCGGATCAACCCCGAAGTGCGGTCCATCTTCGACTTCCGCTACGAGGACTTCACGCTGGTCGGATACGATCCGCATCCGCACATCGCGGCCGCGGTGGCCGTGTAAGGCCCTGCCCCTACTCCACGATCACCCGATCCGCGGCGCTGCGGCCGAACGTCTCGGGCATGTACATCTCCTCGGCCTTCGCCGGCGGCGCGATGAACACGCCGTAGTTGGTGGCGCGCGCCACGTAGGTGTAGGTGTGCACCCCCTCCCACAACAGCGACGCGAACGCCTCGACCCGCTCATCGCGCAGGTTTTGATGCTCGTACCAGGTGCGCGTCCACCACCAGTAGCGGCCGGCCTGTTGCTTCGGGTCCTGCGGGATGCTGCCGGTGACGGCCAGCGCCGGGTTGAGCGGCTCCAGCCCGGCCGGCAGCGGATCCACCAGCGCGACATGGTAACGTCGCGCCGGCGCCACCAGCGTCAGCCGAACGCGCACGCGGGCGCCGGCCTTGATGTGCCACGCGCCGTCGGCATCGCGCTTCACATCGGCCGGATCGTCCACCGCCTCGTAGACGCGCTGCACGGCGAACCCGGCCTCGTAGGCCGGCAGCTTCAGGTCGGTCGGCGCATAGCGCAACCCCAGCCGGTAGTAGAGCCGGCCCGCGCCTTCCTTCGAGAGGATCAGGTCTTGCGGCCCGGCCCGTTGCGCCAGGAAAGCCATCGGCGCCGTCACCTGCTGGTAGTCGGTCGTGCGGCCGCGGAAGGTCGCCTCGCCCACGTAGTCGGCCCCCAGCCACATGCGCGCCACGAAGTCGGGCGTCTGCGCCTCGTAGGTGTTGAAGTAGCGGTCGAGCGCCAGCAGGATGAAGACATTCTCCTGCGTGTTGGCCCAACGGCCGGCCTTGCGCTGCGCCAGCAGCCCGGCCACCAGCTTGGGGATCAGGTCGCTCTGCGGCTGGTCGCCGATCAGCGCGTCCAACAGGATGCCGTCGGCCCGGCGGTCGGAGTGGAGCAACAGATAGGCGCCGTCGCTGTAGGAAGTGGCGAAGTGCGCCGCGCCGGCCGTCTCCGTCACCCGGTTGCTCAGGAAGCGCCGGATCTCGGCCACCTGCGCCTGCGAGTTCTTGTCGTCGCTCAGCACCGGATAGAGCCAGCCGATCGCCTCGAAGCTGAGCCTGTCCAGCCCGCCGGCCTCCTGGATCAGCGCGCGGGCGCGAGGAGCATCCGCGTCGCCGAGCTGCTTGCGCACGTTGAGCGCGTACGCGGTCAACGTGCGGCGGATCTCGGCCGGATACCACGCCGGATAGCGGGTCTCGATGGTCTTCAGATAGTTCAGCGAGCGCTGGATCATCTCCGGCGGCACGGCATAGCCCTTCGCCTTCGCCCGCGCCAGCGCGTGCGCCGCGTGGATCGAGTGATAGGGCCACGTCTCGTCCCCGCGCTTCCAGAGCGGAAAGCCGCCGTCGCTATTCTGCATTCCGGCCAGCCGCTCGATGTCGCGCGCCACGGCCGCGTTGATCTGGTCGGCCGGCGGCAACCCCGCGGCCTTGAACGCAGTCAACACGTCGCGCAGCGCGGCTACGGCCAGGATGCGCGAGGCGAGCTGCTCGGAGCACTCGAACGGGTACGCCACCAGGTAGAGGAACGCGTCGGTGAGCGCCTGCAGCGCGGTGGACGACGTGCTGATCTCCAGGCCGCCGAACTGCGTGAAGACGTTGCTCGGCGCGATGATCGGCTGGGCGATGGCGCCCTGGTCGATCACCCCGTAGACCGCGAACGCCTCGGTCGTGGCGGGCGTCCACACCGGCAGCTCCAGTTGGCTGGCGTCGGCCCATTTGCCCGCGGTCGCGGCGATCTGGAAGCGGGCCGTGCCGGCCGAGACCGTCTCGGCGGGGAAGCGCACCTCCACGCGGTCGTTGGCGGGCACGGTCACGCGCTGGCCCGCGGCCGAGATCGTTCCCTGGCTCCCGCTGGCGGGAGCGGCCGCATTCCCCCCAGATTGGGGGGCAAGGGGGGCGGCCGCCACGAACTTCACGTTCGTCCCGCGCACGGCCACGTCCACGGGCATGGCCGCGTCGGTCTGGTTCTGGACGACGACCGACAGCTCGAAGCGGTCGCCGAAGTTCAGGAAGCGCGGGGGCGAAGGCCGCACCATCAGCGGCAGCCGGGCGGTGATGGCCGATTCGGCCTGGCCGAACTGCTTGCCGCCCGCCACCGCCACCACCATCACCCGGTAGCGCGTCAGGTTGTCGGGCAACTTGACCTCGACCGTAGCCTTGCCCTCGGCATCGGTCGGCACGGCCGCCGCGAAGGTCGCCAGGGGGTTGAAGTCGGTGCGCACGGCGATGGGCGCCGCGGCTTCGCCGGTCGCCGTCCCCTTCTCCATCGTCCTGGTGGCCATGGCGGCGGGCGCGGGCGCGGCCGCCAGGCCGCGCGCCATGCCGTCGGCCTCGGCGCCCATAGCCCTTTGCGGCATTTCCTCCGCCAGCGCTTCGGGGTTCGCCAGGATGATGTTGCTGCGCAGATAGGTGTCCTGCACGCCTTCATCTCGCTGGCGGTAGAAGACCGCCAGCGGATCGGCCATCTGGTAGTTCGTCAGGGCCAGGATCGCCTCGTCCACCACCACGACGGCCAGCTCCGCGGCCGCTACCGGCTTGCCCGCGGCATCCTTCACCGTCACGTCCACGGCGGTCGCGCCGCCCGGCTCCAGCCGGGTGTCGCGCGGAGTCGCCTCGACCTTGAGCGTCCGCTGCAGCGGCGGGATCGCCAGGTTGAGCTGGCCCGTGGCGAACGCGGGCCGCTTCGGCAGGTCGGACTTCGGCTGGCCCGCGTCGTCGGTGCGCGGGGCCGCGCCGACCAGGTCCACCTGCACCCACAGGTTAGGGGTGTAGCCCTCTTTGATCGGGATCTTCAGCGTGTGGGACGGCCCGGCCATCGCGAACCGTTCGGTCGTCACCAGGCCGGACCGGCGCAGCGTCACCAGCCCCTCGGCCGGATAGAACGGCGCCTGCACCAGGATCTCGGCGGTGTCGCCGGGCCGATACTCCTTCTTGTCGGGGATGAGGGTCGCCTCTTCCTGTTCGACCTGCCGCGCGGGGGGCCGCTGGCCGCCGCTCACCCAGCGGTCGAACTGGCTCTGGTTGGGCCGGCCCTTGCTGTCGGCGATGGTCGCCACGATGCGATAGGTGCCGCCTTCGGGCGTCTCGAACGTGCACGTCACCGGCTCTCGGGCCGAGGTGACCGTGCACGGCTGGACGACCGTCTCGACCTCTTTCCACTCGCCGGCCTTGAACTGCCATTCCAGCCGCGCGGCGCGCATGGCGATCTTCACGCCGGGCACGGGCTTGCCGTCCAGGTCGGTGACGATCGCCTGGATCTTGAGCGGCTGCTCGCGCTGGACGAAGAGGCGTTCGGAGCGGATGCCGACGTACAGCTCGGCCGGGTGCACCAGCAGGCTCGTCGCCGCGTTCCACGCCTGGCGGTTGACGTCCATGACGCTCGCCTCGGCCTTGATCACGATCGGCTCGGGCGGGACAAGCGCGGTCGGGAAATCAATGCGCAGGCGATGCACGCCGGAGGCGTCGGTGCGGCCGGTGAACGTCTCGGCGGTCTCGACGGTCGGCCCGCCGGGTCGAGGCGCGCGGCCGTACGCCCCGACGACCCCGCCGATCCACCACCAGGGGGTCCAGGTGCCGAAGGTGAAGTCGGGCCAGCCGGGCGGGCTATAGCTGCCCTTCGCCTGCGACACGCGCCAGGTGACCTCCGCGTTGGGCAAGCCGCCGCCGGCGTAGTAGGTCGCCGCGACCTCGGCGGTGGTGTGACCGCCGGCGAAGTGCGGGCCTTCGCCGGCGCTCGCCTTCACCTCGAACTCGGGCCGGCGGAACTCCTGCACCTGGAAGGTATGATTGTATTGGACGCCGTCGGCCGCCTGGCCGCCGGCCCAGATCAGCTCCAGGGTGGCGGGGCCCAGGTTCATCGTGTCGGTGAGGGTGAACGCCAGAGTGAAGCCGCCGAGCGCGTTGACCGGTGTCGCGCCGCTGCGCACCTCGTTGCCCCGGCTATCGCGCAGCCGCCAGCTCACCGCCGCGTTGCCGGCGGGCAGGGGCATCACGTCGCCGGTCGGCCCCGCGCCGATCAGGCGGATCCATCCCTTGACGTGCACCTCTTCGCCGGGACGGTACATGCCGCGGTCGTCGAAGACGTACCAGCGCAGCGCGTGGGACTGCGGCCGGCGCTGCCAGCCGCCCTCGCCCCAGAAGTAGGGGCTTTCCGGCAGCAGCGCCACGTCGGCCCCTTTGCGGCCCACGACCGCCGTGGCCGGATTGCCGTAGGGCAGGGTGAAGGTCGCCAGGCCGGCGTCGTTCGTCGTCGCGGAGCCGCCCGCGGGCAACAGGCTGATCTCCACGCCGTTCAGCGCCGCGCCGTCGGCCAGCGCGCTGGCCCAGACCAGCAGCCGGTCGGCGTCGGCGAACGCGTCGAGGCCGATGCGGGTGGCCTGCACCCACGCCTGGAACACGGGCGGCTTCTGGCGGCCCAGCAGGCCGGCCCACCGTCCCGCCTCCGGCTCGACCACCACCACCACATGGCCCAGGCCGTTCGTCAACGCCTCGCTCAGGTCAATGGCGGTCTCCACCATCTCGTCTTCTTTGGCCTTGATGGCGATCGTGCGGCTGAACGCCTGCACGCCGGGCGGAGTGGGCCGGCGGTCGGTGCGGCCGTACTCGCGCAGGTAGGCCTTGAACGCCGTCCAGTCGTCGGGGGTCACGCGGTAGGCCGTCACCTTGAGCCGCTCGTAGTTGATCGTGTAGATCGCATAGCTGGGCGTCTTCGTCGAGGGATCGAGCACCAGGAAATTGCCGCCCGGCGCGGACGCGCTGGGATAGGCCGAGCCGACCTTGATCGTGAACGCGTAGGCATTGCCCAGCGTCTGGCCGAACTGGTCGCGCAGGCTGCCGCTCACCTCGATGCGGTAGGTGGTGCGGCCCTGGCTGCGGCCCTGGATCATGATCGTGTTGCCCTGTGCGGCGATCCTGGCGCCGGGCAGCGCCGGCGTGATCTTCACCCAGGCCGGGTCGAACGCGGCCGCGTCCAGGGGGTTGTTGAATTCGATCCACCAGGGCATGAGGGGCGCGCACTGATCGCCGTAGCCGCAGCGCGCGCCGAGGGCCTGGAACGCGCCGTAGGTCTTGAAGGTGAAGGATTGCGCGGCGGCCGTGGTCAGGGGGCCTTCGCCGGAGGGGGTGCCGGGGCCGATCGCCACGGTGATCGTGCTGTCGGCCGGCAACAGCTCGACGGCCCGGAACGCCACCCAACGCTCTGCGCCGGCCTGGTTCGCCAGCCGGCTCACCGCCTTGTCGGCCTCGACTTCGGCCGCGGTCGCCGGCCGGATGGCGATCGCGGCGCCGCCGGCCGTCACCTTCACCGTCTTCAGCACGGCCGCGGGATCAATGCGCTGGTCGAAGGCCGCGCACATCAGCACATCGCGGCGGGTGGGGCCGCGGGTGGGGTAAGAGGCCTTGAGGGTGGCCGGCGGCGTGGTGAAGGTCCACGTGACGGCCGAGGCGAGCACGCCGCCCGTCGCCGATTTCGTCCCGGCGGGGATCTCGACGGTGTACTTCGTGGCCATCGGGAAGCGACCGGACGGCTCGAACATCAGCGTCTTCGTGCCCACCCAGCGCCATTTGCCGGCCGGCATGGGCGAGAGCTTGACGGGCACGACGCCCTGGGCCAGATCCGCCAGGCCGGTGAGCGCGACCATCGGCTGGTTGAAGGTGACGCTCAGGTAGGGGGCCAGCGGGACATCGCCGTCCGGCTGGTAGCGCAGGACTGCGAGCGGGCCGGCCGCCCCGGTCTCTGGCGGCGCCGGAGGGGTGGGCGGCGGGAAGGGCAACTCGATGGTCTTGCCGGGCCGGGGCGCGGGCAACGAGCCGGGACGCAGGGCGAACGCCTGCTGATCGCCGGCGGCCGCCTCCAACGTCGGCAGGCGGTCGAGCACTCGTTGCAGATCGGCCGCGGCCAACGGCTGGCCGGCGGCGGTCGGCGCGGGCGTGGCCCGGCCGGCCTGCTCCTGGCCTTCGCTCAGGCGCAGGCCCGCGGCCGCGGTAGGCGTGGCCGACGGCTGTCCAGTCGGCCCGGGGGCGTCCCCGCGCGAGGCGCCGGGAGTGCCAGATGGAGCCATGATCACCTCCGGGGTAAGGGTGGGCGTAGGGGTGGACTTGCCGCCGCACGCCGTGACGGTCACCAGGACCAGGAGCATGACTGAAATCAAGAGACGGGCACGCCACATAAGCTGTTCCTCCTTGTAAGACCCTGGGGAAAGACCGACATGCTCATTATAACAGATTCCGACCCAAATAAAGAGACGCCGAAAAGAGAGAATCCGTTCCCGCGCCGCTCCCGTGCCGCAAGCCTCCGGCTTGCGCCCACCAAATGCGGACACAAGCCGGAGGTTCGCGTTACGAAACCACGGCAACGTCCTGGGGCATGTTTCGGGCCCGCACCTGAAATGACCGGCCGCCCGCCGCGTGATTCGTGCATTCGTGCGATATTCGCCTGCCCTGGCGGCCAGGCCAGGGTGGAGGGCCCCCCAGCATCGGGTCATAGTATCGCGCGCCACAGTACATCAGCCCCGTGCCCCGGTCCAGCTTCTGCCCGGTGAACGCCCGGTCGGTCGGCAGGCCGGTCGGATTGTTGGCGTGGGGCTGTATCGGAGTTGCTTCTGCTTATTGTGGCGGCGGTCGAATATCAGCTCACGGCAGGAATCCGGTTATGCATTGCGCTTTAGCCGGTCTTGTGTAGTCGGGCGCGTCCCTCCCGAATAGCATGGTCAAGCTTTGCTTTTTCCGACTCGAAGTTATCTTCTCGAAAGAGGGTCATGACATCGGACCAAAGTGGACGGTACGTGGCGGATAGCTCAACGAACACATCCTCCAATGTTTGAACCTCAGCATTGGCAAATCGTTGTTGTATCTCTTCCTGATTTGGAAAATGCCCCAACAGGTAATTAATCACATCGTCCAAAGCATACCATTGAAGGCCAGGCAGATTTAGAACCTTATGACTGCGCCTCGGAACCATCGCAATTTGTGTAAGACCTATACGCCCTCGGTCTACAGCGATAAAGAGGCGACAGTCTCTTCCCTGCAATAGAAAGCTGCAGGAATCCATGGAGCCGTTCTCGACCTGAAGAACCGCGAATCCAAATTCATCGAATAGCCACGCGAAATGCTTTTCAAGCAACCTTAGGTATTCTTGACATTTTGCTGGTAACATCGGCCTTTACCTCATGTCGGACTTCGTTACTGATTGCCCGCCACGAAATTGTCTGCCCAGCGCTTGATCGGCGCCTCTTATGGTGCCTTAAGCCATCCCGTATTTGCAACGTTTCTTATATATCCGAATTCTCGCGCAAACTCATCGATCCACATGACTTCTCGAGCTGTCCACGACTTTGGCATAGTTTGTAGGACATCATCGATTGTCATCCCACTTGATATATCGATCCGGCTGATACCGGCCTTCATCTGCTCATAGATCACCTGCCGATTAACCTGCTCGGTTAGGCCCTTCTCGGCCAACACATCCCAGAGCTTGTTGCCAGCGTCGAAATACTTGCCCCCGTGTTGGGTAGCCTCATCAATGTAATTCAGGGTGCCCGGTGGTGCCTTATATGGCCCGATCACAAATCTGTCGCCTTCGCCCTGGGTTGAAGCCCTGACCGCTGCTTCGACCGGGTCTACCCCTTGCTTGATCAACTCGCTGAATCTGCGCCAAGGATCGCCTGGCCCCAGTCCGCCCGGCCCCGCGGTATTACCCGCCTGTGAAGCCGCCTGGTGTGCGGCATTGCTCGCATTAGAGGCCACCTGGTTCAGACCTGCATTGGCTTGTTGCGCCAGTTGCAGCGCTACCTGCCCCGACGGCGATGCCGCAAACTGACTCAGATTAGCGGCTAACTGGATAAGCTGTGGCCCATAAGATGCGACCGCGTAGCCTACCTCGCAGCCCAAAGCAGCCAGAACTCCTAGCGGACCACTACCCATTAGCGGGGCACATGCGGCGTTATGCCCAGTCGGATCGGTATACTTAAGCGGATTATTGTTCGCATACGCATACCGATTGAGGCTCTGCGGATTCCCCGGCTCCGGCACCACCGTATCCGGCGACAGGAACATGCCCAGCGCCGGGTCGTAGTACCGCGCGCCATAGTACATCAGCCCGGTGCCCCGGTCCAGCTTCTGCCCGGTGAACGCCCGGTCGGTCGGCAGGGCCGCCGGGTCGCCGGCACGGGGGGCGCCATAGGCATAGTAACGCACGTCGTTGGCCTTGACGCCGCTGGCGTTGGTGGCGACCACCGTGCTGCCCAGATGGTCGCCGTGCAGGTAGAAGAGCACGCCGTCCTGCCGCACCGCAATCCGCTGCCCGCCAAAGTCGTAGTATTTCGTCGTCGTGAGCACCTGGCCGCTGGCCACCGATACCACGACCTCGTAGTGCGGCCCGATGAGGCGCGTGACCTCGGTCGCGGTCGCCTGGCGCACGCGCGCCGCGGGTTGGGATGGC
>Ga0209162_1000664_pt1 | contig 36682 bp, 32 predicted proteins | sample YNPNPMetaG_FD_187121 | JGI IMG/M metagenome (GOLD analysis project Ga0209162, IMG submission 187121) | Anoxygenic and chlorotrophic microbial mat microbial communities from Yellowstone National Park, USA - YNP NP MetaG (SPAdes) (version 2) ...
AAGCTGGATCCAGTTGCGGCCCTCGGCGTGCAGATCATTGCGCAGCAGGGAAGGCGGCTCGTTGCGGTTCCAGAGAACGATGTCGATGTCGCCGTCGTTGTCCAGATCCCCGAAGGCGGCGCCGCGAACGGAGTGTTTCTCCAGCATGGCCGGGCCCGCCTCTTCTTCGAGCCACTCGAAGCGGGCGTCGCCGAGGTTGCGAAACAGCATGGGCCGGGTCTTGTAAGGATAGGCAGGCAGCGCCGCTTCCGTCTCCGGATACACGCATCCGGTGCCGATGAAAATGTCGGGCAGCCCGTCATGGTCGAAATCGTAAATGCCCGTGCCCCATCCCACGCGGCGTGTTTCCACGCCGACGCCGGCCTTGAGGGTGATGTCGCGGAACATTCCCTTGCCGTCGTTGATGTAGAGCACGTGGGTGTCGTCGGCGAAGTGGGTTTTGAAGATGTCCAGCCGCCCGTCGAGGTTGACATCGCCGATGCCGAGCCCCATGCCTGCCTGCTCCATGCCGTCGTCGTTCAGGGCGATGCCGCGTTCGATGCCCTCCTCGGTGAAGGTCAGGTCGCGGTTGTTGCGGAACAGCAGGCTGGGGGTGGAGTCGCAGGCGTTGTAGATGTCCTGCCAGCCGTCTTCGTCGATGTCGAAGGCGGTGGCGGTCATGCCGAAGCTCTTGTTGTATTTCGCGATGCCGGCCTTCTCGCTGATGTCCTCGAACGTGCCGTCGCCGCGGTTGAGGTAAAGCCAGTGGCGGGCGGTTTTCAACCCGCGCGGCCCGCAGGAAACGGGCACGCCTTTCCAGTTGCAATTGGGGTTTTCGCCCGGCTTGGGCGTGTTTTCGAGATCGAAGTCGATGTAATTGGAAACGTAGAGGTCGAGAAACCCGTCGCGGTTTATGTCGACGAAAGTGGCCCCGGAGCCCCAGCGGGGCACCTTCGGGCGCGGCTTCGGGAGCAGGCCGGCCTGCCCGGCCACATCCGTGAACGTTCCGTCGCAATTGTTGCGGTACAGGGCGTTGTCCCCCCAGTACGTCACAAACAGATCCATGCAGCCGTCGTTGTTGTAATCGCCAATGGCGACGGCCTGCGCCCAGCCGGGCTCGCGCCACAGCCCGGCCTTCTTCGTCACGTCTTCGAACTTCAATCCGCCCAGATTCCGGTACAGGCGGCTGACGGCGTCCGGCGGCGGATCCTTGATTTTCGACCCCACGATGAGAAAAATATCCGGCAGCCCGTCGTTGTCGTAATCGAAAATCGCCACGCCGCCGGAGGATGTCTCCAGCACGTAGTCCGATTTTTCTGTCCCGCCGTAGTGAAGGACCTGCACCAGGCCCGCCTCCCTGGCCACATTGGTGAATTTGGCGAGCCACGGGATTCCCGACGCCTTCGGCTTCGCCTGCGGTTTTACCCCGCGGCTGGCGATGCCTTGCCCCCAGGCGGCGCAAGCCGCCATTGCCAGTATCGCCACCAGTCTCGTCAACGGCTTTCCGGCCCCTCTTTCATCAGCGTATCGGATTCCACCCGGAGGCGGTCCCGTTCGACCACCCGCGCCTTCAGCCGCCGCACCTCGTCGAACTCCGCCTTCGCTTCCGCCTGTCGCCCCAGCGCCTGGTAGACGCGCCCCAACGCGAACCGCACCGCCTCCTGATCCGGGAGGATCCGCCTGGCTGTTTCCAGCTCTTTCAGGGCCAGCTCCAGTTTCCCTTCACGCTGATAAATGCGCCCGAGTTGATAGTGCGGATCCCCGTAATTGGCCCGAAGGCGGATGGCGCGTTCCAGCATCCTCCTGCCCTTTTCGGAGTCCCCGTTCCTGTCGTAGAGCACGCCGAGCTGGTATGCCGACTCGGCATCGTGCGGGTTCAGCGCCACCGCCCGCTCAAGGAGCGGGATCGCGGCGGCGTCGTTCCGCTCGAGCAGCTCGAGCCGCCCGAGAGCGGCCACCGCGGGCTGGAAGTCCGGCTTCATCTCCACCACCTGGCGGAAGATCTCCTTCGCCTCCGCCCACATCCCCCGCCGGTACAAGAGCAATCCTTCGATGAGCTTCGCCTGCACCGGGTTGGACTCGGTCCTGGCCAGATACGCCGCCGCCCGGTTTTCGTCTCCTCCCCGGGCGTGAGCATAGGCCAGCGCGTAGAGGATGCTGCCATCGTTCGGGTTCAGGCGGTACGACTTTTCCAGCTCTTCCAGCGCGCCGCGAAGGTCGCCCGACTCCATCAGGCAGAGCCCCAGCAGCTGGCGCGCCCGCGCCTCGCGGGGATACCGCCGCAGGAAGGCCCGCAGGTGCTGCACCGCCTCGGGGAAGCGCTTCAGGTGGCTCAGCGAAACCGCCAGGTTGAAGTGGACCTCGGCGAGCCGGGGGTTCGCCCGCAGCGCTCTTTCATACAGCGGCACGGCGTCGGCGTACAAGCCGCGCCGGGCCTGAACTGCCGCCAGATTCGACCAGCCCTCGGCCGAGGCCGGGAATTTCTTCACATATTCCCGGAACAACGCCTCCGCGCGGTCCAGATCGCCCCGCGCAAACGCGCGCTGGCCGTCCCCCAGCAGGTCCTGCGAGGGGACGGCCAGCGCGAGAAGAATCAGCGCGAATCCCCACATTCCGTGTTCAGGATATCGCGCCTGCGGCACCGCTCAGAAGTAGAGCTTCGCCGCCAGCTGGATGATGCGCGGGTCGCGGGTCGCCGTGAGCGCGCCGAAGCCGAAGCGCCCGCCGTTGCCGCCGAGCGCCGTCGGGAGGTTGATCACCCGCGAGCCGTCCTTGCTGAACACCATCGAACGGTTGAAGTCGCTGAAGCGGGTGTGGTTCCAGGCGTTGAACATCTCCACGCGAAGCTGGATGTACTTGGCTTCGTCGTTCTTCCAGTACGGGATGTTCTTGAAGACGGAGATGTCCCAGTTGTGGTCGCCGGGGCGGTAGACGACGCGCGGGCCGCTGTCGAATCCCTGGCTGCCCTTGAACGCCGGGATGGCGAAGCCGGCAGCATTGGCGTCGATCCACGCGTAGTCTGTCTTGGTGTAGTTGAACTTGCCTTTGATCACCGGGCGCGGGCCCACGTCCACCGAGCCGGTGAAGCGCTCGTTCAGGTTGCCCAGGCCGTCGATCGAGAAGCTGAGATTGTCGGGCTGGCCCGTCTGCATCGTGGTGATGCCCGAGATCTGCCAGTTGTTCACGATGTGGCCGAGGAACTTCGAGGCGCCCGAATCGCCCTTGGCGAACTTCGGCAGGTTGTAGACGTAATTGAACACCAGGTTGTGCGTGCGGTGGTAGAACAGCGGCCCGTAGTCGGCGCGGCGCATGTCGAACGGATGATTGGTGGTGTAGTCGTCCGTCGTCGTGCCGAGGGCGCGCGACCAGGTGTAGGCGACGCCGAATGTCAGGTCGCGCCCGAACCGCCGGTTGGCGCTCATCTGCAACGAGTGGTAGTTCGAGTTGGCGCCGAAGCTGATGATGTTCGTGTTCGCGTAGCCCTGGAACGGGCGGTAGAACAGCACGTTCTTCGTGGTGGAGCCGTCGAACTTGGGATTCGGATTCAACGGGTCCTGGTTCTCCGGCAACCACGCCGAGCCGTAGGGCACCGCGTTATGGTTGCGGCGGTAAATGATGTGGTTTGCCAGCGAGCCGACGTAGCCGATGTCGAACAGTACGTTGAACGGGAGTTCCCGCTGGATCGACACGTTCCAGTTGTAGGTGGTCGGGATCTCGCCGTGCTTGTCGAAGCCGTTGACGTTGGCGGGGAAGTAGACGCCTGCGCTGGCCGGCGGGATCGAAGCCAATTGCCCGTAATAGAACTGCGGGCTGTTGGTCGAGGGCGGGTTGGGCAGCATGTCGAACACCGGGTTGCCCTGGAAGCGGTCATAGAACACGCCGCCGCCGATGCGCAGCACCGTTTTCTGCATGAACTGGTAGGCGATACCGATGCGCGGCGCGAAAAGCACGCCCTGCCCGTCGATCAGGCCTTTCGGATAGCCGTCGCGGCCGGCGCGGCCCATGCCGTTGGCGTAGAGGCCGTCCACGAAGCCGCCGCCCGCGTTGACGATGGCGCCGGTCAGAGCGCGCGGGCCGGTCTGGCCGGTGACGGGATTCAACGCAACAATGGCGCCCGTGTTGGGGTCGCGGTACGGCTGCCACAGCCGCGCCGCATTGGCGGGGTTGTACAGCGACGGGTTGAACGAGGAGGTTTGCAGCGCCTTGTCATACTGCGGCTGGATGTAGTAGAACCTCATGCCGTAGTCGATGGTCAGCTTGCGCGTCACGCGCCAGGAGTCCTGCCCGAACCACTCGACGTTCCAGTAGCGATACTGCCCGTTGCGCACGATGTTGGACTGTTGCAGCCGCTGATAGGTGCCGGTGAGGCCGTTGGTCCAGGCCCAGTTGGTGTCGAACGGGTTGGACGAGTCGCGGTCGAACCAGATGTTGCCGTTGACGCTGGTGAACGCCGTCTGGTCCTTCAGGCTCTTGTGCAGGTAGATGCCGAACTTGAGCGTGTGCGCGCCCATCACCTTGGCGATGTTGTTGGTGATGTCATACGTGTGGTTGAAGTTGCGGAACGGGGTGCCATTGAAGCCCGTGAACGGGGCGTTGGGTACGCCGCCCCAGCGCCAGTTCTGCACCAGCCCCAGCTTGTCGGCGTCCGGGAACGGCATCTTGTAGCGGAGTCCGAGCTTGGCCCGGGAGAAGGTGTCATCCACGGGGTCGATGTTCAGCTTGTTCTTTGACGAGCCGAAGATGAACTCGTTGGTCAGCGTCGGGTTGATCACGGTGGTGACGTTGGTGATGAAGCTCCAGCCCGGGTTGCCGAAGTTCATCGGCGCGAACGGGATGTTATAGTCCGCGTTCCACTGGCCGTAGTTCTTGTTCGTCTGGCTGTAGGTCTTGATGAAGCGGCTGTACAGGCGCCACTTGTCATTGATGTTGTAATCGCCGCGGTAGACATACTCGCGCCGCGGGTACGTGTCCGACTTCTGGGACTGGTAGTTGAAGCTGGGATCCTTGCCCAGCGCGTTCGGCATCGGATACCAGTTGAGGATCTTGACGCCGTCCGGGTCCTGCCGCGAGGCGGGGATGATGTTGCCCGGGAACTGGGCGCCCCCGGCGAGCGGGTCTTTGACGACCACCGGGCTGCCGCCTCCCTCGCGCGATTGCGAGAAGTCGCCCTTGCGCTCCAGCTCCGTGGGCACGGTAACGTTCCGCAAGCCTTGCGGCACGAGCTGGTTCTGCCACTCCATGCCCACGAAGAAGAACAGCTTGTTCTTGTCCTGGTTAAACTTGCCGGGAATGTAGACGGGGCCGCCGAGGTTCCAGCCGGCGAAGTTATAGCGGTAGAACTGCCGCGGCCGGCCTTCGATGTTGTTTCGCCAGGAGTTCGCGTTCAGTCCCTCGTGGCGGTGAAAGATGTAGCCGGTGCCGTGGAATTGCTGCGTGCCGGATTTGGTCACCACCTGGATCTGCGCGCCGGAGGAACGGCCGAACTCGGCCGGCTGCGCGTTGGTGGTCACCTTCATTTCGGCGATCATGTCGATGTTCGTGGTCGCCAGCACGCCGCCGTTGGAGCCGGTGTCGACGTTGGTCACGCCGTCCAGCAGCAGGTTGTTCTGGTTGCCGCGGTTGCCGTTCGACCAGATGCCGCCGAGGCCGCCCGTATACACAACTCCGGGAATGGTGCGGGCCAGGTCGAGGAAGTTGCGGCCGGTCATCGCCAGGTCAAGCACCTGACGCGAGGTCAGGATGCCCGCCTTTTCCGCGCCCTGGGTGCTCACCTGCACGGCGCTGGCCTCCACAGTAATCGTTTCGGTCAGCGCGCCCACGCTGAGCACCAGGTCTCCCAGCGTCACGCGGTCGCTGGCGAACACCTTGACGTCTTTTTGTTCGTACTTCTTGAAGCCGGGAGCTTCAATGGTGATCGTGTAAGTACCCGGCAAGACCGGGGTGAACACGAAGGCGCCGTCGGTGCCGCTCGTAATGGAGCGGGTTCCGCCCGTTGCCTGGTCAATCAGAGTCACTCGCGCGCCCGCGATCACCGCATCCTGGGTGTCCTTGACCACCCCGGTGATGGATCCGGAGATCTGCTGGGCGAATGAGAGACTTGCCGCTAACGTGATCAGGATTGCCGCGCCCAGCATGCGGCGCAGCCAACTCCCGCTTGGTCTCATTCGCGATACCCCTTTCGGTTATTTGCCCGCAGGCTGGCCGCCTGGCGGGGGCGGACCTGCGGTTAGGGCGATTATATTACCGCCCGGATACGATTTCAAGAGAAATCAGCAACGCCCGGTTCCCCGTCCCTCGCGGACTTGAAACGTTCCAGAGGGTCGCCGCCCGGAGGCGGCAAATCGTTTCAAGCCACTGCGGCGCACCACCGCTCCGGCGCCTCTTCCGCCGGGCGGACGGGGAGCGGGTCCTCCCGGGTTTCCGCCTGTGCATGAAGGATTTGAACAAACTCGGAAACCATCGGGGCGCAAGCGGTCTCGGGATACATCAGGAAGAACAGCTGGCGAAGGAGCGAGCTGTTGAGGTCCGTGCTGATCAGCGCCAGATTCGCCGCCGCCGCGGCGACGCACTCCCGGCAGCTCAGCCCCGCTTCCCGGCAGCGGGCCAGCTGGCGATCGGATCTCGGGCGTCCTGCGGGCATCGTTCGGACCTCCTGGCGCAGCCACAAACTCCACGCTCCCCGGGCCTTCGGCCTCGTCCAGCCCGCGGCTGGCGGCAGGCCTGAACGGCCGCCGGGGCACTCTTCTCTTATGCCCGGAATGCCCTCTGCAAACCCAGACTCCGGATGCGGGTCAGCTACAGGTTCTTTGCGGGTAGCGCGCCCCCCGCAAACGGGGGGATGGCAGGCAACGGACGCCCGCTGCCACGGGAGTTGATGCAGGGCGTCCCCAAGACAGAAGAAGGACGGGTGTGCGCGTCAGCGCCTGAAGCGCTCCCGAGGTCTCGCGGGTCCGGGCTCAGGAAAGAGCGGCGACGATTGCCTGGAAAACCTCGTCCGGCGTGCCCGAGCCGTCGATGCGTACGTAATTGGCGTTCGAGTAATGCCGGATCAGCGGGGCCGTGCTGCGCTGATAGGCGGCCAGACGGTTCCGCACTGTGTCCTCGCAGTCGTCGTCCCGCTGTTTCAATTCCGCGCCGCAGGAGTCGCACCGGCCCGGCTGCCGGGGCGGACGGGTGCTGAGGTTGTAAATCGCCCCGCATTGCGGGCAATAGCGGCGGTTGCAGGTTCGCTCAATGAGCAGCTCGTCGGGCACGTCGATGTGCAGAACCACCGGATCGGGCATTCCCAGCTCCCGCAGCAGCGCGGCCAGAAACTCCGCTTGCGGGATGGTCCGCGGGTAGCCGTCCAGCAGGAAGCCGTTACGGCAGTCGTCCCGGCTCAGGCGGCTGCGGACAATCCGGTTCACCAGATCGTCGCCAAGGAGGCCTCCGGTGATGGTGACGCCGGCCGCGATCCTGCCGAGCTCGGTTCCGGCCTTGATCTCGCCGCGGATCATGTCGCCCGTGGAAATGGCGGGAATCCCGAAGTGCTTCGCCAGGCGCTCGGCCTGCGTGCCCTTGCCGCAGCCCGGGGGGCCCAGCAACAGCAGCGTGCGCGTCCGGGCGGACGTTGAGGAGGCGGAACCGGTTTGTGTCGACATGGCGGATGCCCGAAAAAAAGTGTATCGATTTCCGCCAATTCCAGTCAAATCGATCTGAATATCTGCTGCAACCTCTGCATCGCATCCCGGAACAGCTCCGGCGGCGGCAGCAGGCTGAAGGCGAGAAAAGCCTCGCGCCCGAAGTCGTAAAAGTAGCCCGGATGCGCCAGCACGCGGGCTTCTTCCAGGAAGAGCAGCGCCCACTCCTCTTCCGAACGGATGCGCGGCGCCTCGATGAGCGCGGTCCAGCCGCCCTGCGGTTCATGCAGCCGCCAGGCCGGCGTCTGCGCCACGCAGGCCCGCAGCGCGTCCCGGTTGGCAAGAACGCGCGAGAGGACCCTCTCCTGCACCAGCGGCGCCAGCTCCAGCCACCGGGCGGCCGCCAGCTGCACGGGCGCCGCCGCCGGAAGGTAGGCGTCGGCGATCCATTCGAGCCGCTCGAGCGCCTCTTGCCGCAGCGGTTCCGGCCCGGCCACGTGGATCCAGCCGAGCTTCATCTGCGGCAGGCCTGCGGTTTTCGACAAGCCGCTCAGCGTGAATGTCAGAGCCAGGTGTGGCGGCGCGAGCGAGGAGATTCGCGGCGCGGCCTCGCGCCAGGCGTAATCGAAAAATACCTCGTCGACGATCACGGCCAGGCCGCGCATCGCCGCCAGCTCCTGGAGCCGCAGCCATTCCTCCGGCTGCAAGTATGTGCCCGTCGGGTTGTTGGGGTTGACCACGACGATGGCGCGCGCGGCCGGGTCGAGACTGGCCTCCAGCGACGCCACATCCAGCCGCCAGCCCCAGTCTTCGGCGAGGGGATATTGCACCGCACGGACCGATTCCAGTTCCGCCAGGCATTCGAACAGCGGGTAGGAGGGCCGCGGCGTCATCACCGCATCGCCAGGATCGCAGAGCAGCTTGAACAGCCAGCCGTACGCCTCGCTGGTGCTGGAAGCGAGAACCAGATGCGACGGGTCCAGGCGCGCGCCGTGCCTTTGATGCCACTCGGCGATGGCCTCGCGCGCGGCGGGAAGACCCTGCGGGTGCGGCTCGTACCGAAGGCAGCGCGGATCGTGGAGCGCCGCCAGAATTTCTTCGTGCGGATAGGCGATGCCGGCGGCCGTCGGGTTGGAAATCGTCAGGTCGATGACAGGCGCGCCCGCGGCGGCCAGTTCGGCCGCGCGGCGGGCAAGGGCGTTCGGCCTGAAAGACCCGGGCGTGCGGCGGGAGAATCGGGTCACGCTTCGGCCACCACCGGGTTGCGCAGCTCGCCCAGCCCCTCGATGCGAACCACGACTTCGTCCCCGGGCCGCAGCCAGCGGGGAGGCTTCTTCGAAAAGCCCACGCCGGAGGGCGTCCCCGTGGCCACAATGTCGCCGGGCTCGAGCGTCAGCACGCCGGAGATGAAGGCGATCAGGTCGCCAATCTTGAAGATGAGCTCGCGCGTGTTGGAAGCCTGCATCCGCTCGCCGTTCAGAAAGAGCTCGATGTCCAGCGCGTGCGGGTCGGCGATTTCGTCCGCCGTGGTGATCCAGGGGCCGGTGGGCGCGAAGCTGTCGAAGGTTTTGCCCATGAGCCACTGGGATGTGGCCAGCTGGTAGTCCCGGGCGCTGACGTCGTTGAAGCAGAGATAGCCGAAGACGTGTTCGCGCCAGTTTCCGGCCGGAATATGCCGGCCACCGCGGCCAATCACGAAAGCGAATTCCGCTTCGTAATCCGGCTTTTTCGAGTTTTTCGGCAGAATGATCGGGGCGCCGGGGCCGATAATCGTGTTGTGATATTTGCTGAAAATCGTCGGAATCTGCGGGATTTCCATTCTTGCTTCGGCGGCATGGTCCCGGTAATTGAGCCCGGCGCAAAGAATTTTCGGCGGCCTCGGAAGGGGCGCCAGCAGAACCACCTGTTCGAGCGGAAGCCCGGGGTCGGGCGATGTGTCGAGATAGCGGCGGATCCGGTCGAGCGACGCCGGGGCCGAGGCGATGATGTCGAGCATGGAGGAAAACCCTGCCGGCTGCAAGGTGAAAATCCGCCCGTCGCGGACCAGGCCGGGGAGGGCGACCCCGGCAGGGCTGAGGAACGTGGCCAGCTTCATCGCGAGTTCGTGCGCGCCCGCCTGGCAGGCGCATCCTTTCCCGGTGGCTATTTTCTCAGAAGAGGCGGGGCGGGGAGGGCGGAGCTATTCCTGCATCATCGCCTGGGTGTCGATCTCGCGCCAGGCGCTGATCTTCAACCGCCGGCAGACCCAGCAGAGGTTTTCCGAAGAAAACGGCGCCACTTCCGCGCCGCATACGACGCACCCCTTTCGCTTGCGCTCCGGGCGCGGCGCCGGTTCCGCCTGCGCCTTGACGCGGCGGCCTGCGGGCTGTTTCGTCTTTTTCGCCATCTGTTTCCAGCTAATCACGCCCCGGGGGAAAGATCAATCCCCTGCGGCGGGGGCGACGGCGGCGGCCGCGCGCCGCCGCGCCAGCCATGCCTTCGCGTCCTCGACGTAGGAATAGGAAACGGGAACGACGAGCAGCGTCAGCAGGAGGCACAGAAGCTGGCCGCCGATGATGGTGACCGCAATGGCCGAGCGCGTCGCGGCCCCGGTGCCGATCGCCACGGCCGTGGGGATCAGCCCCGCGATGATCGAAAACGTCGTCATGAGGATCGGTCGCAACCGCACCCGGTTGGCTTCGAGGATCGCCTCCCGCAAGGGCTTGCCGGCCGCCAGAAGCCGGTTCATGTAGTCCACCTGGAGGATGCCGTTCTTCTTCACGATGCCCAGCAGCAGCAGAACGCCCAGGGCGCTGAAGAGGTTCAGCGACCGCCCGGTGGCGATCAGGCTGACGAGGGCGAACGGCACCGACAGCGGCAGCGTCAACAGAATGATGAACGGGTGGACGAGGCTTTCAAACTGGGCCGCCAGAACCATGTACATGAAGATCGACGCCAGCCCGATGGCGAGCACCATGTTGGCGGTTGTCTCCTCGAGGATCTTCACCTGTCCGGAGAACGCCAGCCGCACGCCCACCGGCAGGTCCATTTCGTCGACAACGCGGCTCACCGCTGCGGCGGCTTCCCCCAGCGTGTAACCCGGGGCCGGGTTTCCGTAGAAGGAGATCGCATACTGGCGTCCGACGCGGTCGATGCGCGACGGGCCGACGCCGCGCTCGAGGCGCGCGATCGAGTCCAGGCGGATCAGGCCGAGCTTGGCCGAAGGCACCAGCAGGCGGCTGAGCACCTCCGGGTCGTCCCGCTGGCCGGGCATCAGGCGGATGGTCACCGGATACTGTTCGCCCAGTTCCTTGAAGGTGCTGATCTCGTCCTCGCCGGACATCAGCAGGCGGACGGCGCTGGCCACGTCGCTGACGCGGACGCCGAGGTCGCTGGCCAGCTGCCGGTCGATCTGCACTTGCAGCTCGGGGTTGCTGAAGTTGAGGTTGGCGCGCATGTCGGCCAGCTCCGGCTGCTTGAGCAGGCGCTCCAGCAGTTCGCGGGAGAGCGGCACCAGCTGCTCGAAATCCGGCCCCATCAGCGAGGCGCGGATGGGAGCGAACGTGTCGCGCCCGCCGAGCACGTTCGGAAACGTCACGGCAGGGCGCGCATAGGAGTACTCGCGCAGGATGGCGCGGATCTGCTGGGCCGTCTCGTTGAGGGGCCCGCGTTGACCGGGCGGTGCGAGCAGCACCGTCATGCGCGCCATGGTCACGCGGTCGATGAAACCCGCGCTGGCAGGGATCACCCTCACCACGCCCGGCACCTTTTCCACTCTCGCGGCGATCTCCAGCGCCACCTTCTCCGTTGCCGCCAGCGACGACCCCTCGGGCATTTCCATCGAGATGCCCAGCTCGCTCTGGTCCTCCTGGGGCATCCAGTCGCGCCCGATGAAGCGGCCCAGCACGAACGTGGAGCCGAAGGTGACCACGCACAGGACGACGATCGCGAAGCGGTGGTTGAGCGACCAGGAGAGAATCCGCATGTAGAAGCGCTCCCAGGGCTGCTCCTTGTGACCGTGCCGCGCCTCTCCGTGCTTCTTCCGCTTCAGCTTCAGCACGCGCGCGCTCAGCGTGGGCGTCAGCGTGAAGGCCACGAGCATCGAGACGAGAATCGAGAAAGACATCGTCCAGCCGAACTGGTTCAGATAGCGCTTCGCATAGCCGCTGACGAAGGCGATGGGGACGAAGATGATGACCAGCGACAGCGTCGTGGCGAGCACCGCGAGGGAGATCTCCTTCGTGGCGTCGATGGCGGCCTTCTTCGGGTCGATGCCCGGGAAGTTTTCGAGGTACCGGTAGATGTTCTCGAGCACGATGATGGCGTCGTCGATGACGATGCCCACGGCCAGCGTCAGCGCCAGCAGCGTCATCGAGTTCAGCGTGTAGTCCAGATACCGCATGATCGAGAACGTGGTGATGATCGACGTGGGGATCGCCACCGAGCTGACCAGCACCGTGCGGAAATCCCGGATGAAGATCCAGATGATCAGAGACGCCAGCAGCGAACCGAGCACGAGGTGCTCTTCCAGGCTGTGCACCGAGTTCTTGATGTAGGTGGCCGTTTCCTTGATGACGTTGAGCTTCAGGCCGGGCGGCAGCTGGCGGTTGATGTCGGCGACCTTCGCGACCACGTCGTCCACCACTCTGACCGTGTTGGTGCCGGTCTGCCGCTGGACATCCAGCAGGACCGCAGGCTTGCCCTGGTAATAGGCGAAGGACCGGCGCTCGGCCATGCCGTCCTCGGCGTAGCCGACGTCCCGTACGCGGATGGGCACTCCGTTGACGTTCTTGATGATGATGTTGTTGAACTGTTCGACCTGCTCGACCCGGCCCATCGTGCGCACGCCCATCTCCTGCGGCCCGCGAATGATGCGGCCGCCGGGGGCCTCGACGTTTTCCGAGCGGACGGCGCGCTCCACGTCCTGGGCGGTGAGGTTGTACCCGTTCAGCTTGTTCAGGTCGAGCATGATGTTGATCTGGCGCTTGCGCCCGCCGCTGATGTTGACGGCGGCGACGCCGTCCACCGTCTCCAGCCCGCGGCGCACGATCTTGTCGGCCACCTCGGTCAGTTCGCGCACGCTGGCCTCGCCGCTGAGGGCCATCGTGACCACAGGGTCCGAGTCGGGGTCGGCCTTGCGAACCACCGGCGGAAGCACGTTCGGAGGCATTCGCCGCACCGCCCCGGCGGCCTTTTCGCGCACCTCCTCGACCGCTTCGGAGATGTCCTTCTCCAGCACGAAGGTGACGATGACGTTGCAGGAGCCTTCGGTCACGAACGCGCGCAGCTCGTCGATGCCGCTGATCGAAGAGACCGCCTCCTCCAGCGGCATGACGACCTGCGAGACCATCTCCTCGGGGCTCGCGCCCGGCAGCCGCGTGTTGATGTACACGGTGGCCGGGTCGGTTCTCGGGAACAGATCCACGCCCAGGTCGAAAAAGCTGAACAGTCCCATCACGGCGAGGAACAGGATCAGCATGAAGGCGAAGACCGGACGCTGGACGCAGATCTCGGTGAGACGCACGGGCGGTATGGCTCCTTACACCACTATGATGCTCGCCGGACGAGCAAAAGTTACGGTTCTTCGTTTCCGGCCGCGCCCGGGCGCCGGCCAGCGCCGCCGCCGGAGGCTATGCGAAAATGGCGAGTTCTATGTCCGATATCGCCTTTCTCTTTCCCGGTCAGGGCTCCCAGGCCGTGGGCATGGGCAAGGCCCTCGCTGAGACGTGGCCCGCAGCCCGCGAGGTCTTCGAGGAGGCGGACGACGCGCTCGGCTTCGCCATTTCGAAGCTGTGCTTCGAGGGGCCCGAGGAGCAGCTCCGGCTCACCGAGAACACGCAGCCCGCTTTGCTGACCGTCTCCATTGCCGCATTCCGCGTCCTGGCGCAGGAGGGTTTTCGCCCGGCCTTCGTTGCCGGCCACAGCCTGGGAGAGCACTCGGCGCTCGTCGCCGCCGGATCGCTCCGGTTCCGCGATGCGGTTCGTCTGGTTCGCAATCGCGGCCGCTATATGCAGGAGGCCGTGCCGCCCGGCGTGGGCGCCATGGCGGCGGTGCTGAAGCCGCCGATGGACAAGCTGGAACAGATCCTCGCGGAGGCGGCGCAGGGCGAGATCGTCGCCGCGGCCAATTTCAACTCGCCCGACCAGGTTGTCATCGCCGGCCATGCCGGCGCCGTGGCCCGCGCCTCGGAGGCGTTGAAAGCCGCAGGTGCCAAACGCGTGGTGCCGCTGCCGGTCAGCGCCCCGTTCCATTGCCCGCTGATGCGGCCCGCGCAGGAGCGGCTGAAGGCGGATCTCGATGCGACGCCGTTTGCAGACCTCGCCGTTCCGCTGGTGAACAACGTCGATGCGGAGGTCGTCACCACGGGCGCCGATGCGCGCGAAGGCCTTTATCGCCAGGTGTCCGGCGCCGTGCGCTGGACCGATTCGATGCGGAAGCTGGCCGGGCTGGGCATGCGCCGCGCCGTCGAAGTCGGCGCCGGGGCCGTGCTGTGCGGGCTCCTGAAACAGATTGCGCCCGAGGTGCGCACGGCAAAATTCGGCGACCCGGCCGACCTTGACAAGGTACGCGGGCTTCTCGGATAAAATTGCAGGTTTCGCCCGGAAACCGGCGCGGTTGCCCGCACAGCCGCGCTGATTCTCCGGGCGGCAGGGGGCGCCGCCCCGGCGGCAGGAATGCGCAGCCGGGGCGGGCGCCGCGCTGTGCTGTCGGCCGGGACGGCCGTTGGATACAATAAGGCGAACCTTATGCTGCCGAGATTGCCGGTCTTCGCCACGGCGGCGCTGCTCGCGCTGCTCGCCGGCGCGTGCAAGAAATCCGTGCCTCCGAATGTCGCTGCCACGGTGAACGGCCGCGCCATCACCTACGCCGATCTCGACAAGCAGTACAAGCGCCAGTTCCCGCAGCAGCCCGAGGGTGCGACGCCCGACCAGGTCCTGTTCCAGAAACTGGAACTGCTGCGCGCGATGATTGACGAGGAGATTCTCCTCCAGCGTGCCGAGAAACTCGGGCTGCTGGCGCGGGATGAAGACGTCGAGGCCCGTCTGAACGAGATCAGGGCGCCCTACACGCAGGAGGAGTTTCGGAAACAGCTCGACGCGCAGGGAATGACGCTCGAGGAGCTGAAGAGCCAGATCCGCCGCTCGTTGTCGATCGAGAAGCTCCTCAACAAGGAGATCGGCAACCAGATCGTGATCACCGACAAGGACGTCGCCGACTTCTACAACGCCAACCAGGCGATGTTCCGCTTCCCCGAGACGAACTACCACATCGCGCGCATCGTGGTCACCTCCGGTCCGTCGCCCGAGGTGCGCAACCTTTCCGGCTCGAAGGCCCAGAACGAGGACCAGGCCCGGAAGAAGATCCAGATGATCGAGGCGCGCCTGAAGCAGGGCGAGGATTTCGCCAAGGTGGCCCAGGCGTTCAGCGAGGACCCACAAAGCGCGCCCAACGGCGGCGACATGGGCTTCATCCCCGAGTCTGCGCTCCAGCAGGCCGACGCGGAAACGCGCCGCGTCATCCTGTCGCTGGCCCCCGGCCAGATTTCCCCGCCCCTGCGCACTCAGGGCGGGTGGCAAATCCTCAAGCTGATCGCCCGCGAGCCCGCCGGCCAGCGCGAGCTGAACGACCCGCGCGTCCAGCAAAACATCCGCGAGACGCTCCGCACGCGCAAAGAACAACTGCTGCGCAACGCCTACCTCGACGCCTGCCGCAACGAGGCCCAGGTGGTGAACTACCTCGCGCTGTCCATCGCGCCCGGATTCAGCAAGAAGTAAGAGGCTCCGGGGCAGCCGCCGGGCTTCGCTATGATGGGGATTCTGCATGCTGCCGGCCTCTGCGCTTAATCCCTTTGAATGGCCCGAGCAATGGAGAGACGTTTCGCTTGCGCGGCTTCTCGAGCCGGCGCCGTTCAACTGCATCCTCCTGCCGGAGCAGGCGCCCGCCGACCTTGCCGCGGGCTTGCGGGGGCGCTTTGAGGTGCGCGAGCGTTTGCCGTGGCGCAAGCTGGCCGAGATCGAGTGGAGCCGGCCGGGGGAGCTGGTTCTGATCGGGGATGCGGTGTGGCCTTCGGTCGGAGCGGCCGCGGGCAGCGATTCGACAGAGGCCGGGCCCACAGGCTTGCCCTGGCTCGAGGCCAACGGCTGGATCATCCGCATGGCGCGCGACCTGGCCCCGCAGGCGGCTGTATGGGTTCGCTCCAGCCCGCCGGAAGACGCCGCCCGCATGGACGCGAGTCTTTTCGAGCTGGCCCAATGCGAGGCTTGGGCGCACGGGGCTCGGCGGCCCGTGTGGCTCCCGCCCGCGGTGGCATCCGGGCTGGCGGCGGACAACGCCGCAGCCCGCGCCTGGTGGCGGCGCGTGGTTTCTGCGGTGGAGTGGTGGGCGCAACGAGCGGACCGGTCGGCCTGGCCGACGCTGGCGCGCCTGCTGGTCGTCAGTGATTTTTCCGGGTCGAACGCATACCCGGCCACCGAGTTTCTCAACCTCGCAGCGCGCCGCAATCTCCCTTGGCGGGCCGCATTGCCGGAGAAAGCCGGGGCCGCGCTCGCCGGCATGGCCGCCGTGCTTTATGTGGACCAGGAGCCGCTGGCCGGGCCCTTGCTCGCACAGTTGCAGGAGTTCCTGCTGCGCGGCGGGCTGCTGATGTGTTTGCCGGAGGCGGGCCGCGCCCTGCGCGGTTTGCGGGCGTCGGAACAAACACACCCGAGGTTTGACATCCATGCCTGCGGCAAAGGCCGCGCCGCGTTCAGCCGCGCGGGCTGGGACGACCCGTATCTGATGGCGCTGGACGCGCACCTGCTGATGAGCCGCCGCCACGACGTGGTGCGGCTTTTCAATCCCGGCTCGATCCTCGCCTGGCCCGCGCTGGGCCCGGATCGCCGGCGCCTGCTCGTGCATCTGCTCAATTACAGCCGGCATGGCGCCGCGCACGACGTGGCGCTACAGACCTGGAAGCCGGTGAGGGCCGCCTGGGTCGAGCAGCCGGGCGGTCAGCGCCGCGCCGCGGCGGTGCGCCGGGAAGCCGGCGGCTGGGAGGTGCCGCTGGAGCCGTTTGAACACTATTGCGCCGTGGAACTGGAGGGGAACGAGGATGCATGAGGGAACGATTCTTCAGCCGACGCGCCGTGGCTTCATGGCTTCGGCGCTGGCTTCGGCGCTGCCGATGAAAGCCCGGCAGGCGCCCGCCGCGCGCGTCGCCATTGCGCGATGCGACGACTACGGCCGCGGCCTGCACGAGTCGCTGGGCCGCCTGTTGGACATGCTGGGCGGAGCGGGCCGGCTCGTCGGCGGAAAGACGGTGACGGTGAAGATCAATCTCACCGGTTCGCCGACGATGCGCCTCGGAGTCACGCCGGCGGAAAAGGCGCAGTACACGCACCCGGCCGTTATCGGGTCGCTGGTCCGCCTGTTTGGCGACGCCGGCGCGAGGCGCGTTCAGATCGTCGAAGGCTGCTTCTCTTCCGACGAGCCGCTGGAGGAGTTCCTGCTCGCCGCCGGCTGGGATCCCGCGCCGCTGGCCGCATCAGCCCGGCAGGTGCTGTTCGAGAACACCAACATCGCCGGGCGCCGCGGCGGCTATGCGCGATTCGTGACGCCGCATGGCGGACATCTGTTTCCCGGTTTCGACCTGAACCGCGCCTACGCCGACTGCGACGTCCTCGTCAGCGTGGCCAAGCTGAAGGAGCATGCCACCTGCGGCGTCACTCTCGGCATGAAGAACATGTTCGGCGCAACGCCGCTGACCATTTACGGCGACTACGCCGGCAAAGACGAGCCGGACGAGTGCGCCGCGCGCAGCGGCCGTGTGATGGTGATGCATTACGGCCGGCGCCCGCCCGCGCGCAGCGCCCCGCAGCCGAAGGAAGACGGAACGCCGCGCGACGACAAGTGGCGCATGCCGCGCATCGTCGCCGATCTGTCGGCGGCGCTGCCGGTGCATCTCACGGTGATCGACGGCATCGACACGATGGCGGGCGGCGAGGGGCCGTGGATCCGCGGCTGCCGCCCCGTGCATCCCGGGCAGCTGATCGCCGGGCTCAACCCCGTGTGCACGGATGCCGTGGCGACGGCTTGCATGGGCTTTGACCCGATGGCGGATCGCGGGCAGCCGCCCTTTGAGCGCTGCGACAGCTTTCTGAAACTGGCCGAAGATCTGGGCGTGGGCACGCGCGATCTGCGGCGGATCGAGGTTGCCGGGGTCCCGGTCGAGAAGGCCCGGTTCCCCTTCCGTGCATGAGCCGGAAGGAGACTTCCGGAACCGCACGGTGCGGGGAGAACATCTACAAGGACGATGGCGAAATTCTGCGGAGGTTTCTGCATATGAGGGACAGATACTCGCTGCCCTGGTCGATGGTCACGCCCAGGAGCGTGTATCTGAACCGGCGCCGTTTGCTCGCCTCGCTGCTCGCCGTGCCGGGGCTGGCTGTGGCCGGACAGAAGCTCGAAAACGTGCGCAAGAGCGGCTACGGACAAGGGGAGAAGCTCACCCCTTACGATGCGGTGACCGGGTATAACAACTTCTACGAATTCGGCACAGGGAAGGAAGACCCGGCGCGGAACGCGAAGAACTTCCGCACACGCCCGTGGACCTTGCGCGTGGATGGCGAAGTTCTGAAACCGCGCACTTTCGACATTGACGAAGTGTTGAGGCTCGCGCCGCTCGAGGAGCGCATTTACCGCCACCGCTGCGTGGAAGGCTGGTCGATGGTGGTCCCGTGGATCGGGTTCCCGCTGGCGGAACTTCTGAAACGGGTCGAACCCAACTCGAACGCAAAGTTTGTGGCGTTCGAGAGCTATTACGACCCGCGCCAGATGCCACAGGCCGCATGGGCGGGCATCCCGTTTCCCTACGTTGAGGGCCTGCGGCTCGACGAAGCCATGCATCCGCTGACTTTGCTGGTTTGCGGTCTGTATGGCGAGGTGCTGCCCAACCAGAACGGCGCGCCGCTCCGGCTGATCGTGCCGTGGAAATACGGCTTCAAGGGGATCAAATCGATTGTCCGCATCCGGCTCGTAAAGAGCCAGCCGCCCACCACGTGGAACCTTGCCAATTCGCGGGAATACGGCTTTTATTCCAACGTCAATCCGCAGGTGGACCACCCGCGCTGGAGCCAGGCCAGGGAGCGCCGCATTGGCGAGTTCTTCAAGCGGGATACGTTGCTGTTCAACGGATACGGCAACGAAGTGGCGCGGCTCTACGAGGGCATGGATCTGCGCAAATACTATTGATGCACGCACAAGCGGAAAGGCGCGCAAGGCGGGAATTCGTTATCCATTGTGCGCTCTTTTTTCTGATTTCGCTTCCTTTTATTGCTCTGCTGGCGGGTGTTTCCCAGGGTTCGCTAGGCGCGAATCCGGTCGAAAAGGTCACTCGGGAAACGGGGCAGTGGACGCTGCGCCTGCTGCTGGCGACCCTGGCCGTCACGCCGCTGCGCCGCTGGCTGGGCGCGCCCTGGCTGATCCGGTACCGCAGGACGCTGGGGCTGGCGGCGTTTTTTTATGGCTCGCTGCATCTGTTGACGTACGTGTGGCTGGACCAGTTCTTTGACTGGGGCTCCATGGGCCGGGACATCCTGAAGCGGCGGTTTATTACCGCAGGGATGCTCTCCTTTGCTGCGATGGTTCCGCTGGCGGCGACCTCCACGCGCGGCTGGATCATCCGACTGGGCGGCAAGCGGTGGCAGCGGCTCCACCGCCTCGTTTACCTGGCCGCCGCAGCCGGCGTGGTGCATTTCTGGTGGCTGGTGAAATCCGACATCCGGGAGCCTGCCCTGTATGCCGCCATTCTCGCCGCACTCCTGCTGGCCCGCCTCATGAAATGGGGTCAGACACCCAATTCCCCATTTCTCGCTGCCCGCGCCGGTCCCCTCTCCAAATCCTCATGAAATGGGGTCAGACACCCAATGCCCCATTTCCGCTCCGCCATGTCGTGTTCTTGAAATGGGGTCAGACACCCAATGCACCATTTTCGCCCCCGTGTCGGCTTCTTGCCCAAGGTGGTGAAACGCTCCCCTGAAGGCGCGGACGGGCGAGAGCGCGGGAACTGGCTGCCTGCATATCCGACCAACATGGAACCGGCGTTCGGTCAGGCTCTTGCGGATCCATGCGGGCGCGGGATTCCATCCGGTGCTCGCCCCGGCCAGGGCCGCGGGCATATTGCCGGTCCACTGCCGCTCGCGGCCGGGAAAAATGGGGCATTGGGTGTCTGACCCCATTTTCGGCCTCTGTATCTCGTTGGCAGATAAGTGCGGGCCGGGGAAAAAATGGGGCATTGGGTGTCTGACCCCATTTTTCAGATTTTGGCGGCGGCCAGCTTTTCCAGCGTCTCTTCCTCGACCCTGGCGTGGAGCGAGTTGCCGTGGGCGTCCATCGTCACCACCGCAAGGAAGTCCTCCACCAGCAGGTGCCACATCGCTTCCGGGATGCCGAACTCGAGCAGATGCACGCCCAGCACCTTCTTCACCGTGCGGGCATAGAACTGCGCCGCGCCCCCGATGGCGTGCAGGTACACGGCGCCCGTTTCTTTCATGCCCTCCAACGTCTTCTTGCCCATGCCGCCCTTGCCGACAACAGCCTTCACGCCGTAACGGCGCAGGATTTCGGCCTGGTACGGCTCCTCGCGAATCGACGTCGTCGGCCCGGCCGCTTTCACCACCCAGGTCTCACCCTGCTTCAGCATCACCGGACCGCAGTGGTAAAGAATGGCGCCCCTGAGGCTGACCGGCGGCTCGTTCTTCATGAGATAGGCGTGCACGGCGTCGCGGCCGGTGAACATTTCGCCGCGGACGAGCACGACATCGCCGACCCTCAGCGCCCGCATCTGGTCGGTGGTCAGCGGCGGCGTCAACACGATCTCCCGCCCGGTGAGCGGGAAGCCGCTGTCCCTGGCCAGCCGCTCCACCGGCCTGGACGGGTCGCGGTAGAGCCACCCCGTGATGGCGCCGCTGGCCGCGTCCAGACGCACGCCCAGCCGGCGGAACGCCCAGCAATCGTACGCAACCGAGACGAAGAACGACGCCGGCAGCCGGTTGGCCGCACAGATCTTGCAACCGATCAGCGCCACGCGGCCGCCGAGCCCCATCGCGCCGATGCCCAGCTTGTTGGCCTCCTCCATCACCTCGGCCTCGAGCTTCGCCAGCGCCGGGTCCGGGTTCGTGTCGTCCAGCGTCCGGAACAGCTGCATCTTGGCCAGATGGTAGCCGTGGGCGCGATCCGAACCGATGCAGACCCCGAGGGCGCCCGGCGCACAGCCCTGGCCCTGCGCCTGCCAAACCGCGTGCAACAGGCACTTCTTCACGCCCTCCAGGTTGCGGTCTGCGCGTCCGAGCTTTGGCAACTCGCACGGCAGCGAGTACTGGATGTTCTTGTTCTCGCACCCGCCGCCCTTCAGGATCAGCCTGACCTCAATGTCGTCCCGCTCGTGTTGCTCAAAGTGGATCACCGGCGTCTCCACGCCGAGATTGTCTCCGGAATTCTTGCCCGTGATCGAGTCCACGCTGTTCGGGCGGAGCTTGCCGCGACGGGTGGCCTCCGCCACCGCCTCGCGGATCGCCTGCGCGATCCGCATCTGGTTCACGCCGACGGGCGTATGGACGATGAACGTGGGCATGCCAGTGTCCTGGCAGATCGGCCCCTCGTCCTCATACGCCATGTCGGTGTTCAGCACCATGATGGAAAGCGCCTGGTGCGATTGCGTGCCCGGCTGCTCCCGCTCGAGCGCCATTCCCATGGCCGCGCGCACATCCGGCGGCAGGTTGACCGATGTCTGCGTGATCAGCTCGATGAGACTGTCTTTGAGGAATTCCATGACGGCTGCGGCTCCTTTCGATGCCCAAGTTCCATCCTAGCGCCGGAAACGCACCCGCAATGGCATTGCACGCGGGCTGCCTGCCTCAGCGCAGTTTGAGCCGGGCAACGGCGGTCATGCCGGGCCGCACCAGCGAGGAGGGGCTGGTGAAAGCCAGCACCACGGTGTTGTTCCCGGCCGATTTCACCGTCGCTTCCAGGGCGCCGCCGGGCAGCTCGGCCAGAACGATGAGCGCCGCGTCGCCCGGCGCCAGCCGTTTCGTGTACGCCTCCGGAGCGTCGGCTTCCAGCTCGAGATGCGACCAGTCGGAGGCGATCTCCACCAGCCCCTCGAAACCTTCCTCGACGGTCTCCCCGGCGCTCTTGCGGATCCGCACGACGATGCCGTCGGCCGGCGACACGATGTTGCAGCTCGCGGCCCGGTCCCTGGCAGCATCCAGCTCCTCCCTCCGCTCGGCCACGATCTTGCGGGCGTCCTCAAGCATCGCCAGGGAGGCCTGCACCCGTTCCTGCGCCGCAGCCAGGAGCTCTTCGGCGCGGTCACGCTCCTTCTGCGCCGCGCGGTAGTCCTCCTCGGCGCGCTGAAAGACCAGCTTCGGCGTGGCCCCTTCCCGGATCAGCGTCGCCTGGCGCTGATAGATCTTCTCGACGCGCGCCAGTTCGCTTCGGGCCCGCGCGGCATCCGCCGCCAAGCGCGATTCCTCCAGCCGGAGGGCGGTCAGTTCCGCCTCCAGCGCCCGCAGCCGCGCCTCCGCCCGCTCCAGCTCTAGCCGCGCTTCCACTTCCTCCTCGCGGATGGCGTCGTTGGCAATACGGCCGAGCACCTGCCCTTCGTGAACCTCGTCGCCCGGGGCGACGGCAAACTCTTCGACCACCCCGGACACGGGCGCGTTGATGGAGATCCGCTCCACGGCCCGAATCAAGCCCTCCAGCGTGATTTCCGTCCCCGCAGGCAATTCCGGGCTCGCCACGGGCTGCTTCGGCGGCGCCTGCTTGCGATGCCACATCCAGGCGCCGGCGCCCGCCGCCCCCAGCAGGACGACTCCTGCGAACAGGACCCACTTGCCGCGCATCCTGATTCGATGATAGGCCATCCGCGCGCCGCCGCCCCGGCCCCGGCGGTTGTGCCCCCATTGAGCCGGACGGCCCGCGGGTGGTAGGCTCACCGTGAGGAGACGCGAATGGGCGCTCTGCGGCTTGGCGACGACGTCGACGATTACTGCATCAAGTGCAAGCGCATCACCAACCACTCCGTGCTTGCGCTCGTCGATGGCGAGCCCGCGAAGGTGCGCTGCCGCACGTGTTACAACGAAGGACCCTACCGCCGCTGCGTCGCCCCCCCGACGAAGCGCGAGCTGCAAAAGGCGGCCTTGCTCGAACAGATGCTCAAGGAAGCGCCCGCCGCCCCGGCCGAGGCGCCGAAGAAAACGGCAGCGCGGCGCAAGAAGTCCTAGCCCCCGGCGGGCTTGTCCGAAGGCCGGCCCGCCGCCTCCCCCGCGGCCACCTGCCGGCGGATCTCCGCGAGCACTTCTTCCCTGCGCTCGCTGGTGTCGAGGTTCTTCTCGAGATACCGCAGCGCGGCGCCTACGACATCCCGGTGGTGAAGGGCCGCCGAGAACCCTTCCCGGGTCGTCAACCGCAGCCACAGCTCGTGCAGGCGGTCGATGTCCTCAGGCCATAGGCGCGGCGGGTGCGGCCCGAGGTTGACGTATGTCGACGGCCGGTCCGGGGCAATGATTTCCAGCGAGAACGGATGGCGCGGCTCGGGCAGCTGCTCCCAGGCGAGTCCGATGCGCCGCGCCAGCTCCTCGCTGGGCATCGCCCGCGACACCCCGGTCACCAGCCGCGACGCCTTGAGCTTCTGCGCCGTGTGAACCATGGCGAGGAACGGGTCCGTGGCGGGCACCACCAGCAGCTCCACGGGCTTGCCTTCCTTCTCGGCCAGGGTGACGACGCGGGTGAACAGCTCGCGCTCGTAATCGGTGAACAGCTGGTCTTCCGTCAAATCATGCTCGCCCGCCCCCGCGTCCACGGGCCGCACCGTCATCACCACGATGTCCTGGCGGCGGATGTTGGTCTTTCGCAGCACGGCCTTGAGATGGTCCATGCGGTTGTAATCACGGATGGCCACCAGGACGCAGCCCGGGCGGGCCTGCAACCGCTCCGGGTCGACGTCCGGCTCGTGGTCGAGATTGAACTCTTCGAGCGCCTGCTCGCCGCGCTGGCTGCGGGCCCGCGCGTTGGCCCGCTCGGAAGCGGTGAAGACGGCGAACAGCAGGACGGTCATCGTCAGCCCGTAAATGGTGGCGATCTGCTTGGTCAGCAGGTTCGTCACCGCAACCAGAAGCAGGGCCAGCGTGGTCGCGCCCAGCCCGACGGGGATCTCCATCCGCCCGAGCCGGAGGTTGAGCGGGAACTTGTACTCCTGGTCCTTCCGCTGGAAGCGGAGCGCGAGCACGCCGAGCCCTTTCAGGGCGAAGCTCCACACCACGCCGAAGGCGTAGGCTTCGCCGAGCAGATACACGTCGCCCCGGGAAGCGAGGATGGTGATGAGCTGCGCGGCGGTGATCAGGCCGATCAGGCGGAATGTGGTGCCGAACCTCGGGTGCGGCTTGCGGAACCACCCCGTCAGCACCCCGTCTTCGGCGACCCGGTTCAGGATCCCGTTCGCGCCGATGATCGAGGTATTGACCGCGCCAGACAGAATCATGGCGCCAACAATCACTACAAAGACGTGGAAGCCGAGCCGCATCAGCCCGGGGCCGGCCAGATAGCCGGTCAGGCCGCCGATGAGGTTCTCGAAGTATTTCGGGCGCACATCATCCGGGATCAGCATGACCGCCGCGAACGTGACCGTCCCGGTGGCGACCAGCGCATAGATGCAGACGAGGTTGGCGGCGCGGATGAGGTTCCTCATCTTCGGCGCGGCAATCTCGCGGTACACCTGCGCGAGGGTCTCGAACCCGCTCATCGCCAGCAGCGTGTGGCCGAAACCGATGACCAGGGCCGCCGGCCAGATCGTGGGCCAAAAAGTTCCTTCCAGCCAGCCCAGCGAATGGGACTCGAAGCGGATGTTTTCCGGCGTGGGCAGCGGCGGCAGCGAGACGCCGCCCCGCACGAGCAGCGTGACGGCCGCCCACGCCAGCAGAACGCCGACCATCACCGTGGTCACCTGCATGATGCGCAGCGCCTTGCCGGAGCTTTCGTGGATCCCTTTGACGTTCTGCCGCCAGAAGTAAAGCGTCACCGCCACGCCGAACAGGACCGCGAACGCGGGGGGCGGAACCCGGAAATCCGAATGCAGATGGGCCGACATCTCGTTGATGAGTCCGGCCAGGTAATGGCCGGCGGAAACCGAGGAAATCGGCCCGGTAAGCACATAGTCGACCACCAGCGCGGACACGGAAAACTTCGCCGTCACCGGCCCGATCGAGTCCCGCACCACCACATACACGCCGCCGCGGACGAACATGCCGCAGCTTTCGAGATAGATGGACCGGATGGCGAAGCCGAACAGCAGCACCGCCAGAACGAACCACGGGGCGGACTTGCCCAGGGCGTGCTCGGCGATGCCGCCGACGTAGAACATCGTCGAGGCAAGGTCGCTCAGCACGATGGCCGCGCCGCGCCAGAAGGAAATGAACGACAGGGCGACCGTCGTGGCGACAACGATCTTCGGGAGATTCTTCTGAAGAGCCTGCTGCGAAGGACTGCCAGGTTCGGACATAAAAACGGCGGCCCCGTGAAACCGGCCGCATTCCCTATCTTACGATCAAAGCATGAGCGAAGACCGCGGCGCGCAGCTCGCCCGCGAAGTGGCCGCCCGGCTGCGCGCCGCAGGCTACGAGGCCTGGCTGGTGGGCGGCTGCGTCCGCGACCGGCTGCTCGGGCGCTCCGTGCACGACCGCGATCTGACCACCAACGCCACGCCGCGCGAGTTGCGCCGCCTGTTTCCCGACGCGCTCGAAGTGGGCGCCCACTTCGGCGTCGTGCTCGTGCGCAAGGACGGCGCGGAAGTGCAGGTGGCCACCTACCGGAGCGAGTCGGCCTACCGCGACGGCCGCCACCCGGACGAAGTCCGGTTCGAGAAGGACGTCCGCGCCGACCTGGCGCGCCGCGATTTCACCATCAACGCGCTGCTCGAAGACCCGTTCACCGGCCAGGTGGTGGATCATGTGGGCGGCTTGCAGGATCTCGAGGCCCGGCGGATCCGCGCCATCGGAGATCCGCGGCGGCGCTTCTCCGAAGACCATCTCCGGATGCTGCGCGCCGTGCGCTTCGCCGCCGAGCTCGGCTTCGAAATCGAGCCGGCCACCTTCGCCGCCATCCGCGAACTCGCCCCGGCCATCCAGCGGATTTCGGCCGAACGGATCCGCGACGAGCTCACTCGCATCCTGACCGGCAACGCGCCCCGCCGCGGCTTCGAGCTGCTGGACCAGACCGGGTTGCTCGAACCCCTCCTGCCGGAGGTGGCGCGCATGAAGGGCGTCGAGCAGCCGCCCGAGTACCACCCCGAGGGCGACGTCTGGACGCACACGCTGGCCATGCTCGGCTGCCTGCGCCGCCCGCCGCTCGATCTGGCCTGGGGCTGCCTGCTGCACGACGTGGGCAAGCCGGCCACGCAGACCTTCGAGGACCGGATCCGCTTCAGCGGCCACGAGAGGGCCGGCGCGGAGATGGCGCGCCGGATTCTGGAACGGCTCCGCTACCCCAAAGAGCTGGTGGAGCGCGTCGAGTGGCTGGTGGCGCAGCATATGCGGTTCAAGGACGCGCTGAAGATGTCCGACGCCACCTTCAAGCGTTTCGTCCGCCAGCCGGGCTTTGAAACGCTGCTCGAACTGTACCGCATCGATCTGGCGGCGAGCGGGCGCCCCATGGAGAACTATGAAGCCGTCCGCGCGCGGCTGGCCTCGATCCCGCCGGAGGCGCTGCACCCGCCGCCGCTGCTGCGCGGCCGCGACCTCGTCGCCATGGGATACGCGCCGGGCCCGGCGTTTTCCCGCGCGCTCAAGGCCCTGGAGGAAGAGCAGCTGGCGGGACGCATCCGCACGCGCGGGGAAGCCGAACAGTTCGTCAGGCGAGTTTTGGGACCACCATCCACTTGAGGGTCCCGCGCGGCCGCAGCGCGGCGCCGTCGACGTCGATGCGGATCATGGCGCCTTTCTTGAAATCGATCGGGAGTCCCGGCGCGCCCAGCAGAAAGCCCGCCAGCTCGCTGCACAAAGGCTCGTGGGACGCGCACAGGACCGAGGGCTGGTTCGAGTAGAGACGAATCTCCTCCCATGCCTCCTGCGCGGACGAGCCCGGCGACAGCGCGCGCGCCGGCACGATCATCGCCTCCGGCGCCAGCACTTCGTGCGCGATTTCCGCCGTCTGCCGGGCGCGCAGGAAAGGGCTGGTCAGGATCAGCGACGGGCGCACGCCGGCCTTGGCCAGCCGCCGCAACAAGGCGCGCAACTTTTGTTTCCCCTCCCGCGTCAAGGCGCGGTCCGCGTCCGGCTGGCCCGGACGCGCATCTTCGGCGATGCCGTGCCGCAACAGGAGGATCTCCACGCCGACAGTCTCCACCCCGTATTGTGTCATACTCCCCGGTAATGCCCGCCCCGCGAGACACAGCCTTCTGGCAGGAAGGCGCCCTGTACTGCGCCCTCGGCGCCGCCGGAGCCGCCGCGGTTTCGATTGCGGCTTCGCAGCTCCTGCTGGGGGCCGCGCTGGCGTGCATGCTGGCCGCGCGCCTGCGCTGGCGGCTGCCGCAGGGCTGGCCCCTGCTGGCGGTGTTTGTGCTGTGGACCCTCGCTGCGCTGGCCTTGAGCGACGCGCCGGCCGCCGGCCTGCCGCAGCTCAAAAAGTTCTACGCGTGGCTCACTCTATTCGCCGTCGTTTCCACGGTGGGAAGCGTGCGGCATGCCCGCTGGCTTGCCTGGTGGTGGCTGGCCGGCGGCGCGGCCTCGGCGCTGTGGGGCTGCGGCCAGTTCGCCGTGAAGTACCTGGCTGCGCAGCGGGCTGGGGCGGACTTCTACGCTTCCTACGTCGGCGCGCGCATCACCGGCTTCAACAGCCACTGGATGACCTTCAGCGGTCAGATGATGCTTGCGCTGATGGCCGGGCTCGCGCTGGCGCTGTGGGCGTGCGGCGAGCCGCGCCTGCGCCGCGCGGCGTGGCTTTGCCTCGCGTTGATGGCCGCGGCGCTGGTGCTGGCGATGACGCGCGGCGTCTGGATCGGCGCCTTTGCCGGCTCGCTGTATTTGCTGTGGCAATGGCGGCGCCGGGCGGTGGCGGCGCTGCCCGCCGCCGCTGCGGCCGTGCTGTTGCTGGGCCCGCCCGGCGTGCGCGAGCGCGCGCTCTCCATCATCCGCCCGCACGGCGTCACCGATTCCAACCTCCACCGCGTTTACACCTGGCGCACGGGAGTGGAAATCGTCCGTCGGCATCCCTGGTTCGGCGTGGGGCCGGAACGCGTGGGGGCGCGCTTCCGCGAGCACATTCCCCGGGATTTGCCACCCGAGCCGCCGCCCGGCTATTACGGGCACCTGCACAACATCTATTTGCAATGGGCCGCTGAACGGGGCGTGCCGGCAGCGCTGGCCGCCGTGCTGTTTTTCCTGTGGCAGCTCGTTCTGGCGTGGCGGCGCGCCCGGGTTGCGCCGGAAGGCGAGCGGTGGGTCCATCATGCGGCGGTGGCGGCGCTGGCCGCCGTGCTGGTCACCGGCCTGTTCGAGTACAACCTCGGCGACAGCGAGGTGCTCGCCATGACGCTCGGCTGGACGGCCCTTTCAGACCGGCTCGGCAGGCCCGGCGCCGCTTGAGCCTGAGCGCGCCGCGCGCCGCGCGCCGCGGCGGGCGCACTGCACCAGCGCCTGCACCTCGGCCGGCGTCAGCTCGCGCCACTTGCCGATCTCCAGCCGCCCGATGCGCACCGGGCCGATGGCCGTGCGCACCAGCTTCAGCACCTTGCTGCCGACGGCTTCCACCATCCGCCGCACCTGCCGGTTCCGCCCTTCGGTGATGGTGAGCTCGAGAAACGTGCGGCCGCTGCTGTCGCGAAGGCGCACCACTTCGGCGGGGCGGGTAAGCCCGTCTTTCAGCTCGACGCCGCGCCGCAGCGCCGCCACCTGTTCGTCGCTGAGCTGCGTTGCGGTCTTCACCAGGTATGTCTTGGGCACATGGTATTCCGGGTTGGTGACCAGCTCGGCGAACTCGCTGTCGTTGGTCATCAGCAGCAAGCCGGAAGTGTCCAGATCCAGCCGCCCGACCGGGAAAATCCATTGCCGCATCTTTCCCAGCAGATCGTAAACGGTCGGCCGGCCTTGCGGATCGCGCCAGGTGGTCAGGTAGCCTTTGGGCTTGTACAGCAGGAGGTAGACCTTGCGGCCCGCCGACAGCGGGCGCCCGTTGACGGTGATCCGGTCGCGGTCCAGATCGACCCAGGCCTCCGGATCCGTCTGCGGCCTGCCGTTCACGCGGACCCGGCCGCTGCGGATCCACTCCGCGGCTTCCGTGCGCGAGCAGAAGCCGAGCCGCGAAAGCGCGCGGTCGAGCGTCTTGAGGACCCGTTTGGCGGGCGCGGGCTTTTGAGCGGCGGCTTTGCTGCGGCGCTTCAAGACTCGGATTGTAGCGCGGCGGGGGTGCCGGAAGGCGGCAGCCGGCCCTCGGCGGCAAGGCAGGCCGGGATGCCCTCGCGGTATGTAGGGTATCGCAGGGCCAGTCCGTGAAGCCGGAAGACGGCTCGCCCGTCGACGCGGCGGTTGGTGCGCAGCGTGCGGTGCAGCGAGCCCGGCTCGGCCCCCGCGGGCATCGGACAACCCAGGAGAGAACAGACGAACGCAGCGATTTCGCGTTGCCGCGCCGGCTCGAGGTCGGCCACCGGCCACGCGCCGCCGACGTCGCTCGCGAGCGCGGCTTCCGCCAGCGCCGCAAGGTCGTCGACGTGAATGCGCGACACCCACGCCGAGCCGTCGCCCGCCATGCGGAACCGGCCCGAAGGGATCGACACGTGCACGCCCCGCCCCGGCCCGTAGATAGCTGCCGGCCTCAGGACGATGGAAGAGCAGGGCGCCGCCAAAACCCGCTGTTCGGCCTCATGGCGCAAGCGGGCTTCCGTCGTGCGAGGCGCCGCGGGCGTCGTTTCATCCACCTCGCGCTGGTCCCCGTAGACGGCCGTCGTGGAGAGATACACGATGCGGACGGCCGAACCGCCCAGCGCGTCCAGCAGGCGGGCCGTCACTTCGCGCGGCCCGTCGAGCACCGGGATCGAGTGCAGCACGGCGCACGGCCGCGGCGACTCCTCCGCCAGGGCGCGGATACTCTCCGTGGAGGCGGCGTCAAACGCCACGCGGCGGATGTGCGGCAGGTCCGGCAAATGGCGGAAACTGCGGCCCGCGGCGGTCACTTCCACGCCCCGGGCGGCCAGCCGCGCCGCGACGCGGCTCCCCGTGTAGCCGCAGCCGAGAATGAGGACCGGCGCGTTCATCGGAGTGTGCGCAGCTCCGGTTCGGCAAGGTGAGGCACGGCGTTGAAGCAGGCCAGCGCAGGCACGCCGCCGCGAGTGTCCAGAATGGTGAAGTTCGTGTTCAGGGCCGCGCCCGCCATGCGCATGATGGGCATGGGGTCGCTGCTCGAAAAGGTCGACGCCACGGAGATCGCCGCCGGCGTGGCCGAGGTGAACACTGCGGTGCGCTGTGCGCCGTTGGCGGCCGCATCGCGAAGCGCCGCCTGCACGCGGCCCACAAAGGCTGCCCAGCTCTCCCCCTCGAAGCTGCAGCGGCCCTCGACCCAAGCGCGCACCACGGCCGTGTCGGCCGGTGTCCACTGCCTGTGAATGGCGCCGTCGCCGGCGCGGATCCGCGCGAGCATTTCCTCGTACTGCGCGCGGAATTCCGCGTCGTGGGCGGCAATCTGCGGCGCGATGCCCGCGTACACCTCGTCGAGATCGAACTCGCTCCAGCGCGGGTCCGCTTCGATCCGGGGCGGCGCGGCGCCGGCCGCGGCCAATGCCTCGCGGACGATCGCCGCCGTTTCCTGCTGACGCCGCAGGCCCCCGGCGACAATGCGGTCGAAGACGATCCCCTCCCGAAGGAAGAACTCCGCCAGGAGGCGCGACTGCCGTCGGCCAAGAGGCGAAAGCCGGTCATAGTCGTCGCGTGTGCCGGCTTGGCCGTGTCGAATCAGGAACAGGGAAGTCACGATGGTTGCCGGGCGGGAAGAGGCGCCGCTTTCTCCATTTCAGCAGATATTCTGCCCGGCGGCGGCGCCCCAAGGCGGCGGCCCCGGGGAGTGGCGCGCGAATTGCATACCGTTTGGTATGAACTCGGCGGTGCATAACATGGAATTCCGCCCGCGGCTGGTGTTCTGGGAGCTGACAACCGGCTGCAATCTCAGGTGCATCCATTGCCGGGCGAGCGCCACGGAGCTGATGAGTCCGGATGACCTGAACACCCACGAGTGCTTCCGGATTGTCGATCAGCTTGCGCCATTTGCCCCATTCATCCTCGTCCTGAGCGGGGGCGAGCCGCTGTGGCGCCGCGATGTCTTTGATATTGCGAGGCGAGCCGTCGGGCACGGCATCCGGGTGGCGCTGGCCACCAACGGGACGCTGGTGGACGAGGCGATGGCGGAACGGATCCGCGATGCGGGGATCGTCCGTGTTTCCATCAGCCTGGACGGCGCCGACCCGGCCACGCACGACGCCTTCCGCGGCCACCCCGGGGCCTTCCAGGCGGCCTTGCATGGCATCCGGTGCCTGCAACAGGTGGGTGTATCCACCCAGATCAACACGACCGTCTCCAGGCACAATGCCCATCAGTTGCCCGAGATGCTCGAGCTGGCCAAGCAGCTCAAGGTCGACGCCTTCCATCTGTTCCTGCTGGTCCCGGTGGGCTGCGGGTTGACGATCGCGGAGGACCAGAGCGTCGACGGCGCGGAAGCGGAACGGATCCTCAACTGGTTTTACGACCGGAGCCTCGATTCCGGCATGGAACTGAAGGCGACCTGCGCGCCGCAATATTACCGGATTGCGCGGCAGCGCAGGGCCGAGGCGCGCCGCGCCGGCGAGGCCGTCCCCGACATGATGCCGCACCCGAACCACTCCGGGCAGCCGGCCGCGCTGCACCAGATGACGCGCGGCTGTCTGGCCGCTTCGGCCGTGTGTTTCATCTCGCATCTCGGCAAGGTCCAGCCATGCGGCTATTTGCCGCTCGAGGCCGGGGATCTGAGGCGGCAGACGTTCGAGGAAATCTGGCGCGACTCGCCCCTGTTTGCCGACCTGCGCGACCTCGACAATCTGCAAGGCAAGTGCGGCATTTGCGAATTCAAGCGCGTCTGCATGGGCTGCCGCGCGAGAGCGTACGGCTTTTCCGGCGACTACCACGACGAAGAGCCGTTCTGCATCTACGAGCCGCGGTCGGCGCATGCCGACTGAGTTCTTCAGGAAGGCCGACCGATTCCGGGGGGATGATTCATGCCTGCCATTGAGGCACGAAAGCGGGAGGGCGCGCCCGGCAGCCGCCTCCGCCATGTTCTCGTTGTCTGCACGGGCGAGCAATGCCGGCGCCGCGGGGCCCTGAACCTGCTGAATGAACTCGCGGAGGCGCGCGCCTGCGCACAGGCCGACTTGCGCATCGCGGCTTCGCGATGCCTGGGACACTGCGCCCTGGCCCCGGCCATGATGGAGAACGGCGAGCTGCTCGCGGCCGTCTCCGGGCGGAAGTTGCGGAAGGAGCTCCGCCGCCTCGGCCTGTCGGGAAGCTGAATCCGCGCGGCCAAGGGACGGTCCGCCCGCCGGGTCTCAGGCGTGGGCGGCCATGTCCATGCGCTCGATGCGCGGGGCGACTTCCACGCGCATCGGCATGCCGTTCTCGCGCGCCTGCGGCTTGCGGCGGTCCACCCGCGAGGCGGGCACGCTCACCAGCCGGGTGGCCTCGCCCCACGGCTCCGGGTAAAGCTCCATGGCGAACGGCTCGTCGCCCTCTTCGAAGCGGCGGTAGTCGGCCTCGGTGACATAGCCGACCCAGGCGACCTCGCCTCCGGCCAGCTTGTGGACCTCGAAAGCGCCGTAAATCGGCTTGGCGAAGAGCGGGATTTCATCGCTCGAGGCGGCGGAAGAAAAGCCGTAAACGCCCTCCGGCAGGCGGCGGATCCCGAAGCCTTCATCCTCGGGACGGATGAGCCGGACCTGCGCCCGGGCGCGAAGAGCCTGCCGCTCGGGCGACAGGGTCACGTTTTGATCCTGAGCCATAGCAACCTGCTTTCCTTGCCTGGATTTATGGGGGTTCGATCCCAGTATCCAACGCCGGCCCTGCGGCGGGCAAGAGCGCGCCGAGGAATGCGAAAATGCGGCGCAGACCGGGACAGAACCGCCGGGAGCGGCCGATTCAGACGATGTAGAGGCGGTTGACGGCCTGCTGCACGGTGCGCAGCAAGGGCGGAAGGTAGCCAAGCGAAGGCACAGCGGCCTGTCCGGCCAGCGCCTCGTCATGGTTTCGCGCCAGCTCGTCCATGGTGGTGACCTCGAAACGGTCGCTGTTTTCGGCCAGATAATTGAGCAGGGTGGTGAACCGTCGCATCACGATGCGATCCGGCCTCATCTGCCTGTACTGGACGTCTCTGGCTTTCACGCAGGCTGAACGATTACCGTCCCGGGGCGCATTCAGTGTGCCGGAGCAGTTTTCGCTTCATGATTGGGCGAGCCGTGGCTGCCGGCCGGCGGCGTTTTGATCTCTGTCGGCTCGCGGTATTGCACCAGCACGGAGACGCGGCGGTTGGCGGGGTCGAAGGGGTCCTTTTTGTTCCGCAGCTTCTGGTCGGCGAAGCCGCGGATCTGGGCGATGCGCTCCGGCGGGACGCCGCTTTCCTCAAGCAGGCGCCGCGCGCTGTTGGCGCGGTCGGCGGACAGCTCCCAGTTGGTGTAGCCGCGGTCGGTCGAGTAGGGTTTGGCGTCGGTGTGCCCCTCCACGAGCAGTTTGTTGGGAATGCCTTTGAGCTGCTCGCCCAGCATGCGGATCAGCTCGGTGCCTTTCCCCGTCGGCTTCGCGTTTCCGCTCTCGAAGAACATGCCGCCTTCCTTTTCGAGCAGCTCGATGCGCAGCCCCTCGCTGGTCACCGTGACCTCGATGTTCTGCTTCATCTGCTCGAACTGCGGCAGCTCGCGCATGGCCTGTTCGAGCTTCTCTTTCAGCTTGCTCATGTCGTCCTGCGAGAGCATCAGTCCCTCGCCCGCGCCGCTCATCGTGGTGCCCATGAGGTTGCCCTTGCCCGTGGGGTCCTGGAAGTAGCCGCCGACGGCCTTGCGCACCTTCTCATCGCTCGAAAGCAGCCAGAGGACGATGAACAGCGCCATCATGGCGGTGACGAAGTCGGCGTAGGCGACCTTCCATGCCCCGCCATGGTGGCCTCCATGGCCGCCTTTCTTTTTGCGGATGACGATGACGGGCGCGGAATCGGTCTGGCTCGCCATGGCACAGGGCTCCTTACGCGGCCGCCTTGGCCGCTCCCTTGAGCGTCGCCTCGGTGTCCTTGAACGAGGGCCGCAGGTGGGGCGGAATGCTGCGCCGCGCGAACTCCACCGCCAGCGAGGGCGGCATGCCCTTGATGAAGGCGAGCACGCCCATGCGGAGCATGTTCAGATACTGGCCGTGCGCCTCGTTGATTTTGCTCATGTTCGACGCAAGCGGCCCGAAGAACCCGTAACACATCAGGATGCCGAGGAAGGTGCCCACCAGGGCCGCCGCCACCTTGTGCCCCACCTCCTCCGGCGGCCCGCCGATCGAACCCATGGTGATGACAACGCCCAGCACCGCGGCCACGATGCCGAGGCCGGGCAGCGAGTCGGCCACGCTGGTCAGCGCCGCCACCGGCTCGCCGCCCTCATGATGGTGCACCTCGATGTCGAGCTCCATCAGCTGGTCCAGTTCCAGATGGCCCACGCCGCCCGAAATCGCCATGCGCACGGTGTCGCAGAAGAAATGCAGCGCATGATGGTCGGCGAGGAATTTCGGATATTTGCTGAAGACCTGGCTCTTTTCCGGCTCGTCGAGGTCGCTTTCGAGCTTCGCCATGCCGTGCTTCCTTGCATAGACGAAAACATCGTTCAGCATTTTCAGCTGCTCGAGATAGAACGCCGCGTTGTACGGCGATCCCTTCAGCGCGCCAATGAGCCCCTTGAAAATCCCGATGATCGTGTGCAGCGGGTTGGCGATGAAAATCGTGCCGAGCGCCGCGCCGCCGATGATGACCAGCTCGGCCGGCTGCAACAGCACGTGGAGGTTGCCGTGCTCCAGCAGATAGCCGCCGATGATGGACCCGAGGACGATCAGCGCGCCGATGATGATGTACATATCCAGGCAAGCCCGCCCGGCGCGGGCCTCGAATCCCGTATCGGCACGGCCGGAGGCGATTTGAAGACATTCATTCGGGAACAGAGCGGGCGGGCGGTACACTGAAAGAAACGCATGCCCGGGCCTTTCGATCTGGCCGCGAAAATGAAATCCCCGCCCGCAGCCGCCCGCGCCGAGGACGCCGCGCGCGCCGGAGAGATCGCCGCGCGCCCGGCCATGGCCGGGCTGCTCAAGTGGTTCGCCCGCCAGCGGCAATGGATCGACGAGCAGCATCTGGCGCTGTGCCGCATCCCGGCGCCGACCTTCCAGGAGGGCCCGCGCGCGGAGGCCGTGGCGGCGTTGCTCGAATCCTTTGGCTGGACGGCGAAAATCGACCGGGCCGGCAACGTCGCTGCCACCTGGGGCGCGGGGAAAGGCGGCCCGGTGGTGGCCTTGACGGCCCACCTGGACACGGTGCTCGCGCCGCGGCGGCCCTCCGACATCCGCGTCGAGCCGGGCGGCGTTTTCCTCGGCCCCGGCGTGGCCGACAACGGCGCGGGGCTGGCCGCCCTGGCGGCGGTGGCGCGCGCCCTCAGCGAGCACCCCTCGGCCATGCGGGCAGGCCAGCTGCTTCTGGTCGCCAACGTCGGCGAGGAAGGAGAGGGCAACCTCAGCGGCATGCGCTACCTGTGCCAGCAGTCGCCGTGGGCCGAGCGGCTTCATGCGCTGATCGTCCTCGACGGGCCCGACGTCGGCCACATCACCGCCCAGGCCCTGGCCTGCCGGCGGTTCGACATCACCGTGAGCGGCACGGGCGGACACAGCTGGTCCGACCGCGGCATGGCCAACCCGGTGCACGCCATGGCGCGCGCCGTGGCCTGGTTCTGCGACGAGCGCGAGGCCTCCGGTGTCCAGGCCGCGAGCAGCTGGAACTTCGGCGTCATCGAGGGAGGCGCGACGGTCAATGCCATTCCCTCGTCGGCGCGCGTCAAGGTGGATCTCCGCAGCCAGAGCGCGGCCGCGCTGGACGAGCTGGCCGCGGCGCTCGAGTCCGCCTTCGAGCGCGCGGCAAAGAGGGAAAACGAGCTGGCCCGCTCGGGGCGCGTCTCCGTGCGCCTGCGCGAGACCGGTTCGCGCCCCGGCGGCGCGCTGGCCCCGGACAGCCCGCTGCTGGCGGCGATCCGCAGCGTCGACGCCTGTCTCGGCATCCGCAGCGAGCTGGACTGCGCCTCCACCGACGCCAACGTGCCGCTGTCCATGGGCCTGCCGGCGATCTCCATCGGCGCCGGGGGCTCCGGGGGCGGCGCCCACACGCCGAATGAATGGTATTCGCCCGAGGGCCGCGAGCTGGGCCTGCGCCGCATCGCGCTGCTGCTGGCCCTCGTGCTGGAAGGCCTGCCGCGGCCATGAGGGCGGCTCTGTCCCGCCTCCGCGCCGAGCTGGCTCTGGCGGCGGTGGCCTTCATCTGGGGCTCCACGTTCGTCATCGTCAAAGAGGCCCTGGCCGACGTGTCGACGTTTCTCTTTCTGGCGCTCCGCTTCACGCTGGCCAGCCTGCTGCTGGCGTTCTGGCTGCGGCGGCGGCTGGTGCAACGTGCGCCCGTCGACTGGCGCGGAGGGGCGCTGTGCGGCGTGCTGCTGTTTCTCGGCTACGCCCTGCAAACCGCCGGCCTGCGGTGGACGACGGCCTCCAATTCCGCCTTCATCACCGGACTTTACGTGGTGATGGTACCTTTGCTCGGCTCGCTCGTCTATCGAAACAGGCCCCGCCCGGCCGAGCTGGGCGGGGCGGCGCTGGCCGTCTGCGGCACCGCCCTGATGAGCGGCGGCCTGCCATCGGCGTGGAACCGCGGCGACATCCTCACGGCCGCCTGCGCGGCGGCCTTCGCCGGCCATATTCTCGCCGTGGAGCGGTATTCGCGGAGGATGGATTTCGAGCGGCTCAGCCTGATGCAGATTGCCGCGGTGGCCGCGCTGTCCTGGGCGGCG
>Ga0209162_1000665_pt1 | contig 36649 bp, 27 predicted proteins | sample YNPNPMetaG_FD_187121 | JGI IMG/M metagenome (GOLD analysis project Ga0209162, IMG submission 187121) | Anoxygenic and chlorotrophic microbial mat microbial communities from Yellowstone National Park, USA - YNP NP MetaG (SPAdes) (version 2) ...
TTGCCGTGGACAGCGCCGGTAACGCCTATGTAAGCGGCCACACGAACTCGCGCAATTTCCCGCTGGCCCGTCCGCTCCAGCCGGCCTACGGCGGAGGGGAGTATGATGCCTTTGTTGCCAGTCTGAATCCTGCCGGCAACCAACTGGTCTACTCGACGTTCATCGGCGGCCAGGGCTCCGACCACAGTTGGGATCTGGCTCTGGACAGCGGCGGCAATGTCTATGTGATCGGCGGAACAGACAGCGTCAATTTTCCCCTCGTCCGCCCCATCCAGTCCGTGTACGGCGGTGGCGAGTCGGATGCGTTCCTCCTGCAACTTGACAACAACGGGACCCTGCGATTCTCTTCTTACCTGGGGGGAGCAGCCAAAGATGTGGGTTTTGGCCTGGCTGTGGGCTCGGACTGGGTCGTTCACATCACGGGCGGCACGTGGTCGCCGGATATGCCAACCTGGCACCCTGTCCAGTATTATCACGGATACACGGATGTCTTTGTTGCTTACACGGGCCTGGTGCCCACCCCCACCCCCACGCCGACTCCTACTCCTTCTGCGCTGGGGTCAGCCGGTCCCGATGGCGGGCTGCTGTGGCTGGCTTACTCGGACCACCTTGTTGCTCTTTCTGTGCCGCCGGGAGTACTCGATGCGTCGTCAGTGGTCACGCTCACCTACGAGAGACGCAGCGACCAGCAGGGCGACCTGCGGGGCTTTGATCAATTCTTCGCGGTGACTTCCACTGCGCCGCTGCCCAGCACCGCCCAGCCGTTTCAGCTCATCCTGGGCCTTAGCAGCTATAGCCCTGTCTCTTCGCCCACTCTCTACTATTTCAACGCTGGCTGGTGGGTGACGGACAACATCACCATCGCCGAGAGGACGGATGGGCATATCATCGCCTGGATTGCCAGCCCTGGCAGCTATGGCGTTCTCGGCGAGGCAAATCATATCTACCTGCCGCTCGTCTATCGCAACTTTTGACGAGCGCCAACCGCAAACGCCAGGACGAGGCCAGCAAGCACAACGCAGGCGATGCTGGCCTCGCTCGCTGTTGCCTGCTGCGCCGGATTGCGACCGCCCGGCGTCAAGATGTTGACGCTGCCGACAGTCACCTCATCCCCGGACTGGCTCGCCGGCGGATCGACGATCCAGCCGCTGTCGCCGCGGTCGTTGCTGCCCTCGCCAACCCAGATCGCGCCGTCGTCAGCGCCCAGGCCGGCAAACGGCGCCTCGAACACGACGCCATCGCTCAGCACGCCGAAGGAGAACGGCGTCACCCGTGCCCCTTCGGCCACAAAATCGACCCCCACCTCCAGCCCGGCAGCGGGACCCGGCGCCAGCAGCACCAGGTTGTCGTTGTTGCGCCCGATGCCAAAGCCGGGATCGGTGGTCGTGTCCAGGTTGCCGTTGCCGACGTAAAAGAGCAGCCGTCTGTCCCGCGCGTCCAGGTCGTCCCGCCCAAACTGCGCCGCGTTGGCAGCCGTCTCGGTCGCCACGATCAGGATCGTCGTCCCCTCTGGCACCGCCGCCAGCGAGTCCAGCGACGGCAGGATCAGCGACCCCTCCGCCGTCCCCGTCCGCGTGTCGTTGTCGGTGAGGCGCCAGCCGCGCAGATCGACCCCGCCAGGGCGCATGACCCGCAGCTCGACCCAGTCCCCCTCGATGGGGCGGTTGCCGATAGAGGCGTAGGGTGTGCCGTTGTCGTTGATCCAGTATTCGGCGATGACGACGTCATTGGGCTGAACGGCGGCCTGTTCCGTCGCCGGGGCAAAGTGGGCCGTGAACGCCTGCGGCCCGCTCACAGTGACCGTCAGCAGCGTTGCCTGCCCCCCTGCCCCCCAGCCGGCAAAGGCATAGCCAGGAGCGGGGACGGCCACGGCCTCGACCGTCCCGCCCACAAAGCAACTTCCCTGCCAGGGCAGCGTCGGCAGGGGCGCGCCGTAGACGTAGACTGTCCCCGCCCCCCGCGGCTCGGCGTCAAAGGTCAGCGTGGCGATGCCCGGTAGCCCCAGCGCCGCCACAAGCTGCTCGCGCACCTGCTGCGGGCGCTGCTGCGCCCAACGGCGCAGCGCGGCGACGTTGTCCTCCCAGCGGGTCGGCGCGGCCCAGCGCGCCTCCTCGTAGCCGATGTCGGGGCGCAGTTGCGCCGCCAGCCGCTCGACCTGCGCCTCCATCGCCGCCGCCGAGAGCGTGGTATTGAGCAGCTCCTCCGCCCGCCGCAGGAAACGCGCGCGGTAGGCGGGGTTCTCCAGCAGTCCCTGGAGCAACAACGCCGTGTCCTCCGTGCCCCTCAGCAGCGCGCCGTCCCCCGCGCCCCAGTCGGGCCGCGTCCCCTGCCCTCCGTACAGCCAGAACCAGCGCCCGCCGCCCTGGCGCGAGCGGGCGGCGCTGAAGCGGTCGGCCGGCAGGCCAAAGTAGATCTGCAAAATGGCATAGTCGGTGAAATCCGCCACGTCCATCTGCGCCTCGACGACGGCAAAGCTGGCCTGGTCTGCCAGATCGTGGCTTGTCACCCAGTCGAGCAGAGCGTCCCAGCTCTGGCTGTCCCCCTCCTTCACATCCCCATCGCGGATCAGGTCGGCGGAACGGATGCCCAGGTTGTCCTCCAGGAAGAAACGGTCCAGCCGCTCGCTGAGGCGGTAGATGCCCCACGGCTCGCCGTTGATAAAGAGCAGCACCGGGCGGCCCTGCACAGCGGTCCGCCCCAGGCTGGCGGCGACCGTGGTGACGAGCGCGTCCTCCAGCAGCGTCCAGCGGCCCGAGCGGTCGCCGGCCTGCAGGAGCAGCCGCTTGTACGATTGCACGTCCTGGTAAGGGTGAGCGGAAAAGAGCGGCGTTTGCAGCCGCGCCAGGCCGTACTCGTTGCGGAAATAGAGCCGCCAGGAGAGCTTGTCCGGGCGCTCGCGCCGCCGGCCCTCGACGCGCAGGCCGGCGTCAGCCTCGACCAGCGTCCCGCCATCGACGTAGGTGATGTGCACCGGCCGCTCCCAATCGTCGCCGCGCTGCCAGGCATTGGCAGCGATGCCCCGTTCGGCGTCCCACAGGTCCAGCGGCTCGACGGCAAGCGAGAGCACCGGCAGCGCGCTCTCGACGCCGACGATGTACGACGTGCTGGCAACAGGGCCGGCCGCGCCGCCGAGGACCTCCCGCGCGCGGACGACGGTGACGCCGGGGAAAGCCGCGTCGATGAGCAGCGGCTGCTCGTAGAGCGTGCCCACGGTCAGCGTCGGCTCGTAGCCGCCGGTGGTGAAAATGACGTCGGCCGCCGGGTCGAACGGGCGGATTTCGACCCGCAGGCTCTGCTCGTAGCGGCCGCCCGGCGGCGCAAAGAGCGGGCCACTTGCCCCCTCCGGCGCGGGCGAGAGCCAGGCGCCCCTCTCCAGCTCCTGCGCCAGCCAGAAGACGGCGGCCAGAGCGGCCAGCAGCAGGAGCGGCAGCAGCGCCGCGCGGGGAGGCAGCGCGCGTTTCATCGTACCTCCAGCGGCCCCAGCAACACCCGCCGCTCGGCCAGCACAGCCCCCGCCGCGTCGCGCGCCACAACGCGATCACCGCTGACGGGGTCGTACAGGCCCACCGCCAGCAGGTAATCGCCGCGCGCGGCCGTCGCCGGCAGCTCCAGCACGTGCTCGTCGCGCACCGTCTCGCCCGGCTGCCAGGCGGTGGTGGGATAGGTCCAGCCGACCGGCACGCTGTCGGCCTGGGCCACGATCTCGCCGTCCGGCCCCAGCAGGTGGACAAAGACCTTGTAACCGAGCGGCACCGGGGCCAGGACGCGCCAGTAGAAGGCCAGGCGCAGCCGCTCACCTGGCGCGACGCGCGTCGGCGCGTCGTAGCCCAGCAGGGCGATCTCGCTGCCAAAGGTGAAGCTGAGCGGATGGTCAGGGGTGGGCAGCGCGGTGCTCACGGCCGGCGGGCAGTCGAGGGAGGCCAGCGTCGCTCCTTCCGCGCCGTCCTGCGTCGGCAGCGCCGCGCCGTTGGGGCGGTAGAGCGCGGCCTCCAGGCGGTACGTGCCGGGCGGTAGATCCGCTGGCGCAAGCAGCATCTGGCGGTCCTCCAACGGCGCGCCCACGTTCCACAGCGCCGTAGAAAGCCCGCCCGGCGTGACGCTTTCCGTCTGCGCCCAGACCTGTCCGCTGGCCGCATCGACCAGGCGCACAACGCGGCGCAGTGGCTCGTCCACGGGCGTTGCGGCGCGCCAGGTGAGGGTCAGGTAGAGCGGCTCGCCCGGCACGATGCGCCGGTTGCCCATGCGGCGGGCAAGCAGTGCGATGCGCCCGTCAAAGACTGCCGTGCTGCTGACTGTCTCGCCAGCGTCGAAGGGGGAGGGCTGGTAGCGCAGGACGAGCAGCGGCGTGGCGGCGTCGTAGGGGCTGGCGGCGCGGTAGACCTCACGCCAGCGTTCGACGAACGACGGCCGGGCGAGCATGCTCTGCCAGGCTGCGCTGCGCGGGACGATGAGATAGTCGGCCTGGTTTTGCTCCCCCGTGCTGATGCAGGCTCGCTCCCGCGTTTCACCGCCGAGGTCGCCGCCAGGCACCCAGACCCTCTGCGATCTCTGCGTGCTCTGCGGTAAAAAAGGAGATTCACACGGTTGCTCCTGCGGCAGCGTCTGGCGGCCGGTCAGGCAGGCCAGCATCGCCGGACGCTCCGTGGCGATGGTCTCTGTCGGCAGGCTGTTCTCTCGCAGCCACAGGGCAATCTCTTCGTACAGCCGCAGCCGCTCGACCGGGCGCAGACGCCAGTCCTGCCACAGCGCGCTGCCCTGCCAGACTATCAGCGCGACCAACGCGATCAGCAGCACGACGCGCCGCAGCGCCTCTCTGCGCTCGAAGGGCACCGCCAGCCACTCCAGGTCCGGCACGGCAGCGGCAAAGCCCGCCGCGACGGTCAGCTCCAGCGCCGCCAGCATCAGCGCCAGCCGGCTGGCATCTGCTCCCTGCAGGAGGCCCAGCAGGCCTTCAATGCCCCCTGCCAGCAGCGGCCCGGCGGCCAGGGAAGAGAGGGTGGGGCGGGCGTGAGGGCGGAGCCATGCGCGCAGCAGGAGCGGCAGGACGAGGGCCACGGCCAGGGGGCGGGTCAGGGCCAGCAGGAGCAGCGCCGCCAGCGCGGCCCCCAGGCACCGTCGCGCCGTCCACCAGGCGGTCAGGCCGGCCAGGCCCAGCGCCAGCGCCGCTTCCAGGCCCAACGCCTGTCCCTGCAGGGGATGGGTGACCAGCAGCAACATCGCCGCCAGGGCGAAGGTGGGGCGGCGCAGGGCCAGTCCCACAGCGGTCCAGGCCACGACGCCGGCCGCCCAGCCGAGCGCGCTGAGCGCCAGCGCCGTCGGCGGCAGCGGCAGGCGCAGCCAGGCGGCCAGCGCCAGGAGCAGCGTGTGCAGGGAAAGGTCGCCGCGCCAGCCCGCCCCTGCGACCAGGTCGCGCGCGGCGTTCATGGGGACGTAGGCCGCGTCGTTGGTCACCTGGCCCCACGCCGCCGCCACGACCAGGGGCAGCAGCAGGCCCACCGCCAGCAGCGCGCGCCGGTCGAGGCGCAGCCCTTCCGTCACCCCGCTCACGGCCCCTGTCCCTGGTACAGCGCCTCGACGTCCACTTCCGTCCCCCAGACGCGCGCGCCGTTCAGGTCGATCCAGCTCCCTGTCTGCACCAGGGTATGGCGGTCAGCAGGGGTATCGATAAAGGTGACGTCGCTGGCGCTGATTGTCGCCGGCCCGTAGGTCGGCTTTTTGATGTAGGCGACCAGGCCAGCGATGCCCGCGTTGACGATGGTGGCGTTCTCGACGGTGGCGTGGGAGAGGTCTTTGCTGACGACGGCGAAAGCGACGTTCTCGAAATAGACGTCGCGGGCGGTCAGCAGGCTGTTCTCCCCCACCGAGATGCCCTTGTCGCCGATGTCGAGGAAGCGGGCGCGCGTCACCTGCACCTGGCTGCCGCTGACGTCGACGCCGTCGCCGCCGGTGTGGTGAAAGACGCACTCTTCGACCGTGCCGTTGGCAAAGTCGGCGTCGAAGGCATCGGCGGCGGCGGGGCCAAACTCGGAGCTGCGAAAGGCAAAGTCGGCGCGCACGACGTTGATGGCGTCCTCGCCAGGGCTGTCGAGGATGCGGCAATGATCGAGGGCGATGGGACTCTGGTAAAAGGTCACTCCGCCGGTGAGCGTCCAGCCGTTGCGGTCGACGGGGGCGGCGCGCTCGACGGTGACGTAGCGCCAGGTCGACGGCGCGCCGGCCTGCAAGACGATGACGCCGCGCCACTGCTCGCCGAGGGGCCGCAGGGCGATGGGCGCGTCTTCGCCGCCAGCGAAATCGAGCGGACCTCGCGCAAGCAGGAAATGGTCCGCGCCGAAGAGGAGCGTCGTGCCGGCCTCCAGACGCAGCCCGAATCCCTCCGGCAGGATCAGGTCACCCGTCACCTCCCACGTCCCCGGGGGGACGGACAGCATCGCCTGACCCTCGACGGGCTGGAGGAAGGGGTTTTGCGCCAGCGCCTCCTCCAGCGTGGGCGTTGGCGGCAGCGGACCGTCTGTCAGCACGGGCGGGTAGGCCGGCGCGACGGTCTCGGTGTGGGTGTCGTTCATCCCCCACAACTGCGTGACGAGAGCCAGGGCGGGCAGGTTGGCGCTCTCGTCCAGGCCCAGCCCGGCGCGCGGAATGCGCAGCCTGGTATAGGGTAGGAAAGTGGCCTCGTCGTCCAGCGCGCGCAGGACCAGCGCCTCTGGCGCGGCGGGCGGCGACGGGACGACCAGGCTGGCCGATTCGGGGGCGGCCCAAGCGGCGCGCGCCGGCAGCAGCGCGCCGTTTACCTGAATCCCCACGATCTCCAGCGGCAGGTCGAGCAGGTTGCCCACCTCGATCTCGACCGTCTCATCCGTAGCCCGGCGGACGTGGGCGTAGACCGTGCGGTAGGGGTCGATCATCTGCCGCAGCAGCCCCTGGCGACGGCGCAGCTCGTCCCACGGCGGCGTCAGGTGGCGCTGGTCGAACTCGGGCAGGAGGGCGGCGCGCAGGGCATCGTACTGGGGGCCCAGTTCGGCCTCCAGTGCGTCGACGTAGCCGGGCTGGGAAAACTCGTCCAGCGCGCGCACATAGGCCGCCTGCAGCTCGGGGGAGTGGTAGAAGGGGTCGTAATGAAAATCCTGGCGCAGTCCGACCATGTTCGGATCCAGGTAATCGGGCAGCGGCTGAGCGTCAAAGACCAGGGGTTCCAGGCGGGCGGTGATGGGGTTGTAGTAGTAGCGCAGGTTGTGCCAGATGAGGGCGTGTTCGCTGTTCCACAGGTCGCTGAGGGCCAGGAAGCGGCCCATCAGCTCCAGGTCGAACACCTCTCCGGCTTCTCGTTCGCCCGTCCACAGGCCGCGCAGCAGGCCCACGGCGGCGTCGCGTTGGGCGGAGAGCGCCGGGTCGCGCGAGATGCGCCCTGTCTGGAACTCGTCGATCAGGTAGAAACGCTCGATGCTGGGCGGCATGGTCTGGTCGTCGTAAAAGGCGCGGTACTCCCACAGCAGGTCTTCGCTGTAGCGCAGGATCAGCCCTTCACGGCGCTCCTGGGACTCGAACAGCTCACGGGCGAAGGACTCTTCCAGCGCATAGATGCCCATGTACTGGCCATTGAGGACGACGTGGAGGAAGTGATAGCGCACGGTCAGCACCCCTTCGCGGCGCAGGTTCGCCAGGTAGGCCCATTCGTTCAAGAAACCGCGCGTCGAGGGGTCCTGCAGGGCGAACTGGCGCATGCCGAGGATGCCCTCCTCCCCCCTCACCCTGACGCGGAAGGACCACTTTTCGTAGGCAAAGTGGTCGCTCCAGTCGCCCTTGAGGCGCACTTCGACGGGGATCTCGGCGCCGCGAAAACGGATGGTCGCCGGCACATAGTCGGCGTCGCTGGCCAGGAGGATGCCCAACTCCAGCGCCTCCTCCCGTTTGGCCGCGATGCGGGCCAGGTCGTGGGGGGCGATGTCCAGATAGAGCGTCTCCAGCGTGTCCCCGCTCTCGCTGGAGGTCGCGGTGGGCGTGGGCGGCGGCGTGGGCGAGGGGGCGATGGGGGAGGGAGGGATGGGTGTGGGGTGGGAGGCGGGCGGGGTCAGGAGCAGCCAGGCCGCCAGGAAGCCTGCGCCAAAGGCAAGGAGCAACAGGGTCAGCAGCAGCGGCGGGGAGAGGCGGCGCGCGCTCATGGCAGATCGACTCCGTCGAAATCGGGGCCGGCGAGCAGCCCCTGGACGTACTTGGAGTGGCGGTCGGGCCGCAGAGGGAAAGAGGCCAGGGCATCGCTCAGGCGGCGGGCAGCGGCCGGCTCTGCTTTGAGCTCGATGACCGTGCGTTCGCTCAGCGGCGCCGGACGGCGCAGGTTGGGCCGGACGGCCAGGCGCTGGTTGTAGGCGCGCAGGTCGCTGTCGATGGTCAGGCGCATCGTGCCGTCGGCGCTGACATAGTAGGCGCGCTGGTAGCAGTTGATCAGCACCGGCTCGGGAAACTGGCCCAGCCAGAGGGCGGCCTGTTTGTTGGCGGCGGCGCGCAGGCGCTCGACGAGCTCCGCCCAGGTGAGCGCCGTCAGGTCGAGCGTGCCGTCAAAGAACCAGAACTCTTTCCAACCCACGCGGCCTTCTTTGTGCTTGCGCTCCATCTGCGCGCCACGGACCGTTTCCAGGTGCGGCCCGTACCAGCGCAGCCGCAGCTTGTCGCGCTCCCCTGTGCCACCCAGGTTGTCATTGAGGCTCTGGCAGTCGATGGTATCAAAGTAGATGTTGTTGACCTGGCGCGGCGGGAAGGACACCCGCCAGTGCGCCGGGTGCAGGCGCACCCACGCTTCGACGGCCGCCAACTGCTGCGGCGGGCAGGGGATTTTGATTTCGTAGCGGGGCAATTCAGTGCTCATCAGGGTTGCAGGGACAGCTCGTCATAGCGCACGGCGACAGCGATGTGCTGCTCAGGAAAGCCCCACAGCCGGGCAATGACGTGGAGTGGGGGGGAGGCAGCCATCGCCGGCAGCTCTGTCTGCTCCACCCGCAGGTGGACCGTGGCGGCAGCGCGCAGGACGACCCCCTCCGCGCCGTCGACCAGCATCGCGCGGTCGGCCTGGTCCACCCAGGCCGGGTCGAGTGGCAGATAGACGCTCTCCTCGACATCCAGGCCGGCGACCTCGACCGGGAAGGGCTGGGTGTTGGAAAGGACCAGGACGAGCGCGGTCGGTTCGCTTTGCAGGTATGCCAGCAGCGGCTGCGTCGGCGCGACCATGCGGCGCATCGCTGTCTGGTGCGCCTCCAGCGCGGCCCACGGCAACTCGAGGCGGCCCAGGTCGCTGCCCAGCGCCTGTCGCAGCGCCTCCGTCTGCGCTGCCAGGTCGTCGCGCAAACGGGCCAGCGAGTCGGGCGAGCTGAAGGCGGCCAGGGCGCGCGCCCAGGCGGCCTGTAATGGCGGATCGTCGAGCAGCGCGGCGGGGAGGGGGGCGGCCGGGCCTGGCCGCGCCGCCGTTCCCAGCGGCTCGAACAGAGCGCGCTGAGGGTCATAGACCAGGCGCAACGTGCGCCAGTCCGGCGCGACAGTCCCCTGCCAGAGTGCGGTCAGGGCCAGAAAATCGGCCATCTGCTCGACGTCGAAGGCGGCGGACGGCGCGACCTGACCGGCGCGCAGCGCGCGCGCCCGTTCCAGCGCCTGCCAGCAGAGGAGGGCGTCCTGGGCAGGGGGGGCGGGGCCGCAATCGACGGCGACCTCGGCATAGGCAAAGCCGTCACCGGGCAGCAATGCCCCCTGGCGAACGAAAGCCTGCCAGTAAGCCGTCGCGTCGAAAGAGATGACGGGGCGGGCGGGGCTGCCGGCGGGCACTTCTTCCAGCGCATAGGCCCCCCAGGGGCTGCCGTTGACCAGGAGGCGGACGAACTCGTAGCGCGGCGTGGGCAGGCCAGCGCGGCGCAGCGTCTCCAGATAGCCCCAATTCGCCAGCGCCGTCTCGTTGGCGGGGATGAGGACAAAGCGGCGCAAGCCGAACGGCGCGTCGCCGCTCTCCACGGTCACCGCGAACGGCCAGCTTGGGCTGGCCAGCATCTCGGCGTGGCCCTCCAGCAGGCGCATGGTGATGGCGGCAGAGCCGTCGGCGTGGGCGAGGGTGGCCGGGTAGGTCGTGCCGTCGGGGTCGACAAGAGCGCCCAGTTGCAGCGCGTCAGCGCGCTGCTCCGCCAGAAGGCGGTAATCCCTGAAGCGCAGGTCGAGGCGCAGCGTGGGCAGGTCGGAGCGGTGCAGCAGCGCGCCGACGGCAAAGGCCGGGTCCGCGGCGAACTCGACCAGCGGGCGGTGCCAGCCCTGCTGGTGGATCAGAAAGCCCATTGCCAGCGCCAGCAACAGCAGGCCGACCGTGAGCCAGCGATTGAGCCGTGAACGGCTGTGCCTCTTTGGGGGTGAGGCATAACTTTCCTGGCGGGTGATTCTCACTCATCCTCCCAGCGCCTGCTCCTGCTGGAGGAAGCTGATCTCAGAGACGGTAAAGTTGCGTCTGAGGTCGTCGACCAGCTCGTTGAGCGCGCGGGGACTGGGGGTCTGGACCAGGTAGGTGAGCTGCAGCGTGCCGTCGCGGCTGTCGAGGCGGCGAAAGTCGACCACGTCGAGGTGTTCCAGCAGGCGGTCGTTGACGCGGGTGAAGAGGGCTTCCTGTCCCTCCGCTTCTTCCAGCAGCAGGTTGAGATAGAGGTTGTGGGCGGGCGGGCGGCGGCGCAGCGCCACGCGCAGCGCCATCACCGCGATGATGGCCAGCACGCCGACAACAGCCGCCCAGCGCTGGTCGGCGCCGACCCCCAGGCCGATGGCGATGGCGATGAAGAGAAAGAGCAGCTCTTCCGGTTCCTTGATCGCCGTGCGGAAGCGGACGATGGACAGCGCGCCCACCAGCCCCAGCGAGAGGGCCAGCGACGATTTGACGATCGAGATGACGAGCGCAGTGGTCAGGGTAAGGACGGGCAGTAGCTGGGCGAACTTGCGGCGGTTGGAGAGAGACTGCCCATAGTGTTCATAGTACCAGGCGACCAGCAGCGAGAGGATCAGGCCAACCGCCAGGTTGAGCACCAGGCTGCCCAGCGCCAGCGGCGTGAATGCAGTTCCGTTCCCCATCAACGAACCTCCTGCCAGGGGTGTACCCTGAGCGGACCATCATACCACGGTTGAGGGAGAGGGTCAAATCTTGCCCGAAGGTCACTGCTCAGGCAAAACAGGTTTCACCAAGTCACCAGGGTGGTAGAAGACACGAATGCTTCCCAAAACAGAGCTCTCCTCACTTGACAATCGCCCTCTCTGTGGTACGATGTAGCGTCTGGCGGCCCAGATGTGGGGTCTGGGAACGATATTCCCCCTACAGGTGGGGGATGGAGGGGCATGTCACCGATATTCCAAGTCCGGGTCTGCCGACGCGGACCGGCCGATGGGCAGGCCGATGAGCTGCTGGCCCAGATCGCTCGCCTGGGCTGCGAGGAGATCCGGCAGGTGTCGGTCAGCCGCCTCTACTTCCTGCGCGGCTCGCTTTCCCCCTCGACCCTCGAACAACTGGTGCACGCTCTGTTGTGCGACCCCATCGTCGAGGACGCCACATGGCAGGCGCTGGACGAGCCTTCTGCGCTTCGGGTGACTTCGCCCACAATCGAGGTCGGCTTCCTGCCCGGCGTCACCGACCCCACCGCCGCCCACCTGCTGCAGCGGGCGCGCCTGCTGGGCATCGGCGCGCTCGAAGCGGCGGCCACCGCCACCCAATACACCTTCGATGGCAATCCCACTGACGACGAGCTGCACCGCATCGCCCGCGAGATCCTCTGCAACCCGGTCATCCAGCGCTACGCGCTGGGCCCGCTGCCGCCCGAGTTCGTGCCCCAGGCCGAACCGGACGATCAGGTGGCAACGATCCCCCTGCGCGACCTGGACGACGCGCAGTTGGCCCGCCTGAGCCGCGAGCGGGTGCTCTTCCTGTCGCCGGACGAGATGCGCGCCGTCCAGGCCCACTTCCAGCGCCTGGGCCGCGACCCGACCGACGCCGAGCTGGAGACGCTGGCCCAGACCTGGTCGGAGCACTGTCTGCACAAGACCTTCAGGGCCGACATTGACTACACCGACCACAGCGCGCCCACTCCGCGCCGCACGACGATCCCGGGCCTGCTCAAGACCTGCCTGCAGGCGGCGACCGGGCGACTGAACCGCCCCTGGGTTCGCTCGGCGTTCGTGGACAACGCCGGCGTCATCGCCTTCGACGAGCAGTTCGAGATCGCCTTCAAAGTCGAAACCCACAACCACCCCTCGGCGCTGGAGCCGTTCGGCGGGGCCAACACCGGCGTCGGCGGCGTTATCCGCGATGTGATCGGCGTTTCCGCCCGACCCATCGCCAATACCGATGTCCTCTGCTTCGCCCCCCTCGACCTGCCCGCCGACCAGGTGCCGGACGGCACGCTCCACCCCGCCCGCATCGCCCGCGGCGTCGTCGCCGGCATCGAGGACTATGGCAACAAGATGGGCATCCCCACCGTCTCCGGGGCGATCCTCTACGACCCCGACTATGTGGCTAACCCGCTGGTCTTTTGCGGCTGCGTCGGCATCGCCCGCCAGGGCCAGCACCGCCGCCAGCCCCGCGTGGGCGACCTGTGCGTGGTGCTGGGGGGGCGCACCGGCCGCGATGGCCTGCACGGCGCGACTTTCTCCTCGGCAGAGCTGACCCACGAGACCGGCCAGACCGTCGGCAGCGTGGTGCAGATCGGCGACCCGATCACCGAGAAGGCGGTCCTGGAAGCGGTGATGCAGGCCCGCGACGAGGGGCTGTACGACGCGATCACCGACTGCGGCGCGGGCGGCCTCTCCTCGGCCATCGGCGAGATGGGGAAGGACATCGGCGTCCGCGTGGAGCTGCAGGATGTGCCGCTCAAGTATCCGGGGCTGCGCCCGTGGGAAATCTGGCTCTCCGAGGCGCAGGAGCGCATGGTCGTCGCCGTGCCGGAGGAGAACCTGGCTCGCCTGGGCCAGATCTGCGAGACCCTGGATGTCGAGTGGACGGTCGTGGGGCGCTTCACCGGCGACGGGCGGCTGCGCGTGGAGCATCGCGGCCGGCCCGTGGTGGACCTGGCCATGGACTTTGTCCACCACGGCTGTCCGCGCCTGACGCTGCGGGCTGAGTGGACGCCGCCCGACTGGCCTGCGCCGTCCATCCCGCCCCAGGCCGACTACACGCCCACGCTGCTGCGGCTGCTGGCCCATCCCGACGTCGCCAGCAAGGAAGCGGTCATCCGCCGCTACGACCACGAGGTGCAGGGGGCCACGCTGGTCAAGCCGCTGGTGGGCGTCGCCGGCGACGGCCCGTCCGACGCCGCCGTGCTGCGCCCGCTGGTGACCGCCGGCTGGCGCGGCCTGGCGCTGGGTTGCGGCATCAACCCCCACTACGGCCGCCTCGACCCCTACGCCATGGCCTGGGCCGTGGTGGACGAGGCGATCCGCAACGTCGTCTGCGTGGGCGCTGACCCCGACCGGATCGCCCTGCTGGACAATTTCTGCTGGGGCAACCCGGCCCTGCCCGACCGCCTGGGTGGGCTGGTGCGCGCCGTGCAGGGCTGCCACGACGCCGCCCTGGCCTACGGCGCCCCCTTCATCTCCGGCAAGGACAGCCTGAACAACGAGTACACGGACGCCCAGGGGAAGCGGCGGGCCATCCCGCCGACCCTGTTGATCTCCTCGCTGGGCATCGTGCCGGACGTGCGCCAGGCGGTGACGATGGACCTGAAAGCGGCGGGCAACCGTGTCTACCTGCTCGGCGAGACCCGCGCCGAGCTGGGCGGCTCGCTCTACCACCGCCTGCACGGGGCACCGGGCGGCGTTCCCCCGGCCCCCCAGCCCGACGGCCCCGCGACGATGGCCGCGCTCCATCGGGCGATCCGCCAGGGGCTGGTGCGCGCCGTCCACGACCTCTCCGAGGGCGGGCTGGCGGTTTCCGCTGCCGAGATGGTCATTGCCGGACGCCTGGGCCTCGACCTGAGCCTGGCCTCGCAGCCGGGGGGCGGCGATCTGGACGACGCGGCGGCGCTGTTTGCCGAGAGCAGCGCCCGCTTCCTGGTCGAGGTGCCGCCCGAATCTTCGGCAGCGTTCGAACGCGCCCTGGCCGGGCGGCCCTGCGCCTGCCTCGGCCAGGTTGCCGCCGAGCCGCTGCTGCGCATCCGCGGCCTGGCGGGGCAGGTCGTCGTCGAGTGCGACGTCCAGGCCCTGCGCCGCGCCTGGCAGTCGGCGCAGATTGTGTGAGGAGCGCCGCATTGAAGCCGCAAGTCCTGATCCTCCAGGCCACCGGCACCAACCGCGACGCCGAGACCGCCCGCGCCGTCGAGCTGGCGGGCGGGCAGCCGCTCGTCATGCACGTCAACCAACTGCGCGGCGACCCGGCCCGGCTGCACGATTTCCAGATGCTCGTCCTCCCCGGCGGCTTTTCGTACGGCGACGCCCTGGGCGCCGGGCGGCTGCTCGCCGCCGACCTGCGCTGGCTGTTCCACGAGCCGCTGGCCCGCTTCGTGGAGGCGGGCAGGCCGGTGCTGGGCATCTGCAACGGCTTCCAGGCGCTGGTCAAGAGCGGCTGGCTGCCCGGCCCGCCGGACGGCGAGCCGCAGGTCACGCTGACCCACAACGCCTCCAACCGCTTCGAGTGTCGCTGGGTCTGGCTGCAGCCGAACCCGGCCAGCCCGTGCGTCTTCACCCGCGGCCTGCGCGAGCCGATCCACTGTCCGGTAGCCCACGGCGAGGGCTGCTTCGTCGCCCGCGACGCGGCGACGCTGGCCTGGCTCCAGTCCCGCCATCTCGTCGCCTTCACCTACGTCGCCGCCGACGGCGGCCCCGCTGCCTACCCGGCCAACCCCAACGGTTCGCTCGCCGACATCGCTGGCATCTGCAACGAGCAGGGCACCGTCTTTGGCCTGATGCCCCACCCGGAAGACCACGTTGTGGCCTGGCAGCACCCGCGCTGGACGCGCGGCGAGGGCGGCAACCTGGGCCTGGCGCTCTTTGAGCAGGGCGTGCGCTACGCCGCAGAGAAGGATGTGGGGTGACAGGAGATCCATGCTTGACAAGACCATCCTGAGACAGCACATTCCCGATGCCATTCGCCAGGTCCAGGCCGACTGGCCCTATCCGCGCCAGAGTGGCAAGGTGCGCGAGGCGTTCCTGCTGCCCGACGGGCGTCGCCTGCTGGTGACCACCGACCGCCTCTCCGCCTTCGACCGCGTGCTGACGGCCGTGCCCTTCAAGGGCCAGGTGCTCAATCAGTTGAGCGCATTCTGGTTCCGCCAGACCGCCGACATCATCCCCAATCATCTGCTGGAACTGCCTGATCCCAACGCCAGCCTGGTGTGCGACTGCCAGCCGCTGCCGGTGGAGGTGATCGTGCGCGGCTACATCACCGGCGTCACCAGCACCTCGCTCTGGACGCTCTACGCCGCCGGCGAGCGGACGATCTACGGCTGCACTTTCCCCGACGGGTTGCGCAAGAACGACCGCCTGCCCCAGCCGGTGATCACCCCCACGACCAAAGCCGGCCCCGGCGAGCACGACCGGCGGCTGACCGTCGCCGAGGTGGTCGAGCAAGGCTGGCTGGACGCGCCGACCTGGGAAGCGGTGCAGGCGGCGGCGCTGGCGCTCTTCGCCCGCGGACAGGCCGTCGCTGAAGCGGCTGGCTTTGTCCTGGTGGATACCAAGTACGAGTTTGGCCGCGCTGCCGACGGGACGCTGATGCTGATTGACGAGGTGCACACGCCCGATTCCAGCCGCTTCTGGCGCGCCGACAGCGCTGCCGAGGCCGAGCCTGACCCGTGGGACAAGGAGTACCTGCGCCTGTGGTACGCCGCCCAGGGCTATCGCGGCGACGGCCCCCCGCCGGACGTGCCGGAAGAGGTGATCGTCGAACTGGCCTGGCGCTACGTGAGCCTGTACGAAGGCCTCACCGGCGCCCGCTTCGAGCCGGCCGGGTATCCGGCGGACGGTCGCCTGGAGCGTTTGCTCGCCCATTACGCAGCCCAGGGTTCTGGCGTGCGGGCTTCAGCCCGTGCCCAGGCAGCCTGAAGGCTGCACTCCGTCATAGCTTGAGGATGGAGAGAGACATGGTCGTCATCATTCTGGGTTCACCCGCCGACCGCGAGTTCGCCGCGCAGATCGCGGCGGCGCTGCGGGAATTGGGCGTCCCTTCGGAGACCCGCATCGCCTCGGCGCACAAGACGCCCCGCTATCTGCTGGACATGCTGGCGCAGTACGAGTCGAGCGGGCAGCCGCTGGTCTACATCACCGTCGCCGGGCGCAGCAACGCCCTCAGCGGGCTGGTGGACGCGGCGGTGAGCGGGCCGGTCATCGCCTGCCCGCCGTACAGCCAGGCGTTCGGCGGAGCGGATGTCTTCTCCTCGCTGCGCCTCCCGTCGGGCGTGGCCCCGGCGCTCGTCCTGGAGCCGGGCAACGCTGCCCTGTTGGCGGCCAAGATGCTCGCCCTGTCCGACCCCGCGCTGCGCCAGCGGGTGGCGGGCGTCCAGGCGGCGCAGCGCCAACGGTTGATCGAAGCCGATGCGGAGCGCAGTTCGCAAACGGCGCTCAAATGAAACCGCTCGATCTGCTGATGACATGCTTCGTGTCTTTCGTGGTAACTGCTCACCGTGGGCACCTTCCGCATAGCGTAGCACGTTTTCCTCTACCACGAAGGACACAAAGGACACGAAAGTTGAACCCATCAAGGTTGTTTTTGTACCCTTTGTGTACTTGGTGGTGAGCAGTTAGCCTTCGTGGTGTAACCCCTTCTTGTGGAGGAGGCACTCCATGCTCGTGGCGGAACATCTCAGGGAATCCTGCGGCGTCTGCGGCATCTACAGCCCGGAGGAGAACGCTGCCCGGCTGGCCTTCTTCGCCCTCTACGCGCTGCAGCATCGCGGGCAGGAGAGCGCCGGCATCGCCACCAGCGACGGCCACCGCGCCTATGTCCACAAGGCCCTCGGCCTGGTCTCGCAGGTCTTTAACGAGGACAATCTGCGCATCCTGCCTGGCTGCCTGAGCATCGGTCACACCCGCTACTCCACCACCGGCACGCAGCTCCTGACCAACGCGCAGCCCTTCCTGATCGAAACGGCCCTCGGCCCGTTGGGCGTGGCCCACAACGGCAATCTGACCAACGCGCCTGAACTGCGCCGCGACCTGCTCCAGCGCGGGGTGGGACTCACGTCTTCGTCCGACAGCGAGGTGATCATCCAGATGCTGGCCGGCGCGCGCGGAGCGACGCTGGCGGAGCGCATCGCCGCCTTTATGCAGCAAGCCCAGGGGGCCTACTCGCTGACCCTCCTCACCCGCGACGCGATCTATGCCGTGCGCGATCCCTGGGGCTTCCGTCCGCTCTGCCTGGGCACCGTCAACGGCGGCGGCTGGATCGTGGCGTCCGAGACCTGCGCCCTGGGCACCATCGGGGCCGCGTTTCTGCGCGAAGTGCAGCCCGGCGAGATCGTCCGGCTGGACGCGCAGGGGCTGACCTCGTGGCAGGGGATGACCGCTCACCCGTCGGCGCTGTGCATCTTTGAGTACATCTACTTCTCCCGCCCCGACTCGCTGCTGGAGGGGCGCTCGGTGCACCACGTGCGCCGTCACCTGGGCGCCCGCCTGGCCGACGAGCAGCCGGTGGACGCCGACATGGTCATTGGCGTGCCCGACTCGGCCACCGCCCACGCCATCGGCTACGCCAACCGCTCGGGCATCCCCTTCGGCGAGGGGCTGATCAAGAACCGCTACATCGGACGCACTTTCATCCAGCCGGACGACCGGCTGCGGCGGCTGGGGGTGGCGCTCAAGTACAACGCGCTGCCTGACCTGCGCGGCAAGCGCATCGTCCTGGTGGACGACTCGATCGTGCGCGGCAACACCAGCCGTCCGCTGGTCGCCCTGCTGCGGCAGGCAGGGGCGAACGAGGTGCACATGCGCGTCGCCTCGCCGCCGATCTGTCATCCCTGTTTTATGGGCGTGGACATGGCCAAGCGCCAGGAGCTGATCGCCGCCCGCATGGACATCGAGGGGATCGCCGCGCAGTTGCAGGTGGACAGCCTGGGCTATCTGTCATTGGAGGGGTTGCTCGACATCGTCGAGAGCACGGCCGAGACCCACTGCACCGCCTGCTTCACCGGCGTCTACCCGCTGGCGGTGGACGTGGCGGGCGGCAAGCGAATGTTCGAGGCATAGGAGGTGAGCACGTGCGCGTCCTGATCGTCGGTTCGGGTGGGCGGGAGCACGCCCTGGCCTGGAAGCTGGCTCGCTCGCCGCGATTGGAGCGGCTCTACGCAGCGCCGGGCAACGGCGGCACCGCCGATGTTGCCCACAACGTCCCCATCGCCGCCGACGACGTCGCCGGGCTGGTCGCTTTCGCCCGGCGGGAGGCCATTGACCTGACCGTCGTCGGACCGGAGGCGCCGTTGGTGGCCGGCCTGGTGGACGCGCTGGCGGCGGTCGGCCTGGCCGCCTTTGGCCCGAGCGCCGCCGCCGCCCGCCTGGAAGGCTCGAAGGCCTTTGCCAGGCGTTTCATGATCGAAGAGGGCATCCCCACGGTGCCGGCGGCGATCTTCCGCGACGCCGACGCCGCGCTGGCCTACCTGCGTCAGCAGGAGCCGCCGCTGGTCGTCAAGGCCAGCGGACTGGCAGCGGGCAAGGGCGTGCTGATGTGCGACACGTTGGAGGAAGCCGAGGCTGCCGTGCGTCGGATGCTCGTGCAGCGGGAGTTCGGTGCGGCGGGCGAGCAGGTGTTGATCGAGGAGCGCCTGACGGGCCAGGAGGTCTCGCTGCTGGCGCTCAGCGACGGGCAGACGGTACTTCCGCTGCTGCCGGCGCAGGACTATAAGCGGGCGCTGGATGGCGACCGCGGCCCCAACACCGGCGGCATGGGCGGCTATGCGCCGTCGCCCCACCTGACGCCGGCGCTGGTGGACGAGATCGTTGCCCGCGTGCTCCGCCCGGCGGTGGACGGCATGCGGCGGCGAGGCACGCCCTACCGCGGCGTGCTCTACGCCGGGCTGATGCTCACCGCCCACGGGCCGCGCGTGCTGGAGTTCAACTGTCGCTTCGGCGACCCCGAAACGCAAATGTTGCTGCCGCTGCTGGAGAGCGACCTGTTGGAGGCGCTGCTGGCCTGTGTCCAGGGCCGCCTGGCCGAGACGAGCCTGCGCTGGCGGCCCGGCTACAACGTGGGCGTGGTGCTGGCGTCGTCGGGCTACCCCGGCGCATACGAGAAGGGCCAGCCGATCGAGGGCCTGGAACAGGCCGCCGAGATCGCCGACGTCATCTTCCACGCCGGGACGGCCCGCCAGGGCGGCCAGCTTGTGACGGCGGGCGGGCGGGTGCTGGTTGTCAACGCCGTGGCGCCGACGCTGGCCGAGGCGCGGGCGCGCGCCTACGCGGCGGTCGAGCGGATCCGCTTCGCGGGCATGCAGTTCCGCCGCGACATCGCCCAAGGGGTGGCGGAGCCGGCGGCGGCTGTCGCCCCGGCTGTGAGCGCCTACGCCCAGGCCGGGGTGGACATTGACGCTGGCGAGCGGGCGGTGCGGCTGATGAAGGCGGCGCTGGAGCGCACCTTCACCAGCGCAGTGTTGAGCGGGGTCGGCTCTTTCGGCGGCCTGTTTTCCCTGGAGGAGCTGTGTCGGGCGCATGACGTGGTGCTGGTCGCCACCACCGACGGCGTCGGCACCAAGACGCTGATCGCCCAGGCGCTGGGCCGCTTCGCCTCCGTCGGCCACGACATCGTCAACCACTGCGTCAACGACATCCTGGTGCAGGGCGCCCGCCCCCTATTTTTCCTCGACTATATCGCCAGCGCCAGGCTCGACCCGGCGCAGGTGGCCGAGGTGGTGAGCGGCTGCGCCGAGGCCTGCCGGGCGGTTGGCTGCGCGCTCATCGGCGGGGAGACCGCCGAGATGCCCGGCGTCTACCATTCCGACGCCTTCGACTTGGCCGGCACGATGGTCGGGTGGGTGGAGCGGCAGGCGATCATCGACGGTCGCTCGTTGCAGGCCGGCGATGTCTGCGTGGGATTGCCTTCTTCGGGCCTGCACACCAACGGCTTCTCGCTGGCGCGGCGCGTCTTTGCCGGCGTGCCGTGGGAGACGCAATTCCCGGAACTGGATAAGCCCCTGGGAGAGGTGTTGCTTACCCCTCATCGGCCGTATCTGGCCGAGGTGGAGGCGCTGTGGCGGGCCGGTGTGCGCATCAAGGCCATGGCCCACATCACCGGCGGCGGCTTTTTCGAGAACCTGCCGCGGGTGATGCCCGAACACCTCGGCGTGCGGCTGGACACGGCTGCCTGGCAACCGCCGCCCATCTTTCGGCTCATCCAGGCCCGTGGGCGGGTCGCTCCGCGGGAGATGTACCGCGTTTTCAACATGGGCATCGGCCTGGTGCTGATGGTGTCGGCGCAGGAGGTGGCGAAGGTCATGAGCACGCTGGCCGAAGCGGTAGTCATCGGCGAGGTCGTTGAACGGGCCGCTGGCGAGCCACGGGTGAAGATGAGGGGAGCCACAGATTACACAGACGCCTCTGATCAATCTGTGTAATCTGTGGCCAGAAAAAACCATGACACGTATCGCAGTTCTGGCTTCTGGACACGGTTCCAACTTCCAGGCCATCCTGGATGCGGTGGAGGAGGGGCGGCTGCCCGGCGTGGAGGTGGCGTTGCTGGTGGTCAACCGCCAGGAGGCCTACGCCATCCGGCGGGCCATCGCCCACGGCGTGCCGCTGGTCTACTTCCCGCTGCTGCCGTTTCGCCGCGCCGGGCGCCCGCGCAGCGAGTACGACGCCGCCCTGGCCGCCATCGTCAAGAGTTTCGACGTCGAGTGGGTGGTGCTGGCCGGCTGGATGCACGTCCTCAGCGACGCCTTCATCCGCGCCTTCCCCGCCCGCATCGTCAACCTGCACCCGGCCCTGCCGGGCTGCTTTCCGGGCACCCAGGCGATTCAGCGGGCCTACGAAGCGTTCCGGCGGGGCGAGATCGCCCATACCGGCGTCATGGTGCACCTGGTGCCGGACGAGGGGGTTGACGTGGGGCCAGTCGTATTGCAGGAAAGGGTGCCCATCTACCCCGACGACAGCCTGGACGATCTGGAAGGGCGCATTCACGCCGTGGAGCATCGGCTGCTGGTCGACGCCCTGCGGCAATTGCTCGACGAGGCGTAACCTATTCTCTGCCTGGTCTGATGCCGCCCCTCCTGACCCCCTCCCCTCTCCCGCGTGCAGGAGGGTGCTTAAAAATATCTCACCGCAGAGCACGCAGGGGACGCGGAGGAATCATCAAAAAACTCGGCGGTCTCTGCGGTGCAAGCTGGGACTTTTTCAGCACCCTCTGCGGGAGAGGGGAGGGGTGAGGGAGTCTCACAGGAGGTGTTTCCGATGGTCAATATCGTGCGCCAGATTGACGATTGGGTGTCCATTCGCCGCGTGCTGGTCAGCGTGTCGGACAAGCGTGGGCTGGACGTGCTCATCGCGGGGTTGGTGGCGGTCAATCCGGGCATCCACTTCTACTCCACCGGCGGCACCTACGCCGTCATCGCCGGCATCCTGGGCGCGGCGGGGGCGCAGCGCCACCTGTCCCAGGTTTCCGACTACACCGGACAGCCGGAGACGCAGGGGGGGCTGGTCAAGACGCTCGATTTCAAGATCTATCTCGGCCTGCTGACCGAAACCTACAACGCGGCGCACCAGGCCGACCTGGCGCGCACGGGGGCCGTGGCGCTGGACATGGTCGTGGTCAATCTCTACCCCTTCGAGGCGACGGTGGCGCGCCAAGGGGTGACGGTGGAGGAGGCCCGCGCCCACATCGACATCGGCGGGCCGTGTATGCTGCGCGCGGCGGCCAAGAATTACCTGCGCGTCGCCGCCGTCGCCGACGTGGACGATTATCCCTGGCTGCTGGCGGCCTTGCGCAAGAACGACGGCCGCCTGAGCCTGGCGCACCGCTTCGCGCTGGCGCAAAAGGCCTTCGCCCATACTGCCCGCTACGACGCGGCCATCGCCGACTACCTGGCCAGCCAGTCAGCGGATGAGGTCGGCAGCGCGTACATCCTGATCAACGGAGGGTAAAGAGATGGAATCCCCGCTCACTCAGGCCTACCACACCATCGTGGCCGAGCACTTCCCGTCGCGCATCGAGATCGCCTTTGTCTTCGACGACCGGCGGACGACGCTGGTGTACGAGAAAACCACCTGGGAGGTCAACGGCCTGCGTCAGGGGTTACGCTATGGCGAGAATCCGGGGCAGGAGGCGGCGCTGTACCGGCTGGTCAACGGCCACCTGGTCCTGGGCCAGGTCGAAACCATCGTGCCGGGGAGGTATCTCGTGTCGGACGTGGAACTGCTGCGCGCCGGCAAGCACCCCGGCAAGATCAACCTGACCGACGCGGACAGCGGCCTCAACATCCTGCGCTATCTGATGGAGCGCCCGACGGCGGTGATCGTCAAGCACAACAACCCCTGCGGGGTGGCCATGGCCGATACCATCGCCGAGGCCTACTGCCGGGCTGACCTGGCCGATCACCTGGCTGCTTTCGGCGGCTGCATCGTCCTCAACCGCCCGGTGGACCGGGCGACGGCGGAGGCGATCGCCGGGCGCTATGCCGAGGTCGTCGTCGCGCCCGACTATGAACCGGGCTGCGTGGACATCCTGGCGCAGCGCAAGAACCTGCGCATCATGCGCGTGCGGAACATCGAACGGCTGGCCAGCTTCGCCGTCGAACGCTTTGTGGATTTCAAGAGCCTGATCGACGGCGGGATCATCGCCCAGCTCTCCTTCGTGCCCCAGACGCGCACCCTCGACGATCTGCGACCGGCCCAGGCCGAACACCAGGGCCAGACGGTGCGCATCGCCCGCCCGCCGACGCCTCAGGAGGCGCAGGACATGCTCTTTGGCTGGCTGGTCGAGGCGGGCGTGACCTCTAACTCAGTGCTGTACGTCAGGGACGGGGCCACGGTGGGCATCGGCGCGGGCGAACAGGACCGCGTCGGCGTGGCGCAGATTGCCCGCGACAAGGCCTACCGCAACATGGCCCACCGCCTGGCCTACCAGCGGCGAGGGGTCAGCTATGATGAGCTGGACGAGGCAAGCCGCGCCGAGGTGGACGCGGAAGTGAGGGCAGCCAACGGCGGCCTGAAAGGGGCCGTGATGGTCTCGGATGCTTTCTTCCCCTTCCGCGACGGCGTGGAGGTGGGACTGAGGGAGGGCGTCAGCGCCGTGATCCAGCCCGGCGGGGCGCTGCGCGATCACGAGATTATCCAGGCCTGCAACGAATACGGGGCGACGATGGTCTTTACCGGCCAGCGCAGCTTCAAGCACTGATGCGGCGGGGTTGGGCATTTTGGACCTGGTAACTCGACAACCAACACGGTCTCGCTCGCAACTCGGCCGACCGTTACCCGCCGTCCGCCGGGCCTGATCGGCTGCTCTCCCCCAGCGCCAGGCGATAGACCGCCTTGCGGCTCCAGCCGGCCAGCGTCGCCACCTCCTGGGCGGCCTGGGCCAGTGAGAGACCCTCAGCCAGGCGCTCCTCCAGCGCGGCCCGCACCTCCGTCGGCTGCCACGGTCCCTCCGGCGCAGCCCCGGCGATCACCAGCGTGAATTCGCCGCGCGGCGCCTCGTTGGCAAAGCGAGCGCGGGCCTGTCCGATCGTGCCGCGCCATGTCTCTTCGAACTGCTTGGTCATCTCCCGGCAGAGGACCAGGGCGCGTTCCTCGCCCAGCACAGAGGCCAGATCGGCCAGAGCCTCGGCCAGGCGATGGGGCGCCTCGAAGGCCACCAGCGTCCAGGGAAGCGCCCGCACGCGCTCCAGCAGCGCCCGCCGCTGCGCTGCTCGCCGCGGCAAAAAGCCCAGGAAGACAAAATGGTCGGTGGGCAGGCCCGAAGCGACCAGCGCCACAATCGGCGCTGAAGGGCCGGGCACCGGCACGACCGGATAGCCGCTGGCGATGGCCGCCCGCACCAGCTCGTAGCCGGGATCGGAAAGGCCGGGGGTGCCCGCCTCCGAGATCAGCGCCACGTCACCCGCCGCCAGCGCCTCCAGCACCGCGTTCAGCTTGACCAGCTTGTTGCCCTCGAAATAGCTGGTCACGGGGGTCTCGATCTCATAGCGCCGCAGGAGCAGGCGCGCGCGGCGGGTGTCCTCCGCCGCGATCAGACGCACCTGGCGCAGCACCCGCAGCGCGCGCAGGGTGATGTCCTCCAGGTTGCCGATGGGCGTGCTGACCAGATAGAGCGTGCCCACAGGACTCTGCCAGAGGCTCAGGCGGGACGCGCAGAGATGCCATAAAGCAGGCCCGGCCGGCCCTCAAAGACATCCCCAACGACCAGCCCGCCCTTGCCAATGTCGTAGCGATGGATGCCCTTGTCGTGGTCGGAACCGCGCATCTTGAGCACGGCGATGGCCCGCTGGACCGCGCTTTCTACTTCCACATAGCGCAGCAGGATGATGACATCGACGGTAAAGGAGAGGCCGCCCCGGTCGGCGCGCACCGCCTCGCTGCGGCTTTCCTCGCCCAGGAGCATGCTCGTCACCCCCTCGCGGCGCAGGCTGTTGATGACGCGCGTGTAGATGTGCCGCAGCTCGTGCGCGTCGGAGGTCAGCCGGCCAAAATGGGTGACGCTGTCCAGCGCCACGCGGCGAATGTTCACCTCCCGCAGCAGGCGGTTGAGCGGGCTGTCGGGAATCTCCAGGCCGGCCAGAAAAACTTCCGGCGAGGTGAACATCAGGTGCAGCTTCCTCTCCCATTCCAGTGGCTCCAGCTCCCACCCCAGCGAGGCCGCGTCACGGTAGAGAGAAGCGGGAAACTCCTCGAAGGTGATCAGCAGGCCAGGCTCGCCGCTCCTGGCACCCTCCAGCAGAAACTGCATGGCCAGCGAGGTCTTGCCTGTTCCAGGCGCGCCGCGCACCAACACGATCGAGCCGGGGAGCAGACCGCCGTTCAACATCTTGTCCAATCCGGGCACACCGGTTTTGACACGAGGCTGGCTCAATGGACACCTCCTTTCACGGGCTGGCTCGAAAGAGGATCAAAGCCTGGCGGCAGTTGTCGTCCAGGCGCACCTGGACGATGGGTGAGAGCGGCGGATGGGCGCGGTAGATGTTGTAGAGGTGCAGTTGGACGTACCAGACCCCTGCCCCGGCGTCGGCCGGCAGATCGACCCGCCAGCCGGAGGGGCCGTAGCGGCTGTCGTTGCCGGAGCGGACGATGGTGTCGAGCGACGGCCCCCAGACGTGGATCGGGTAATCGACCAGCTCCTGCTCCTCCTGGTCGACCACCGCGCCGGCCAGGAACGGCGCGGTGCAGTCCAGGGCCGGTGGGCTGGGGCCATACTCGACGGTGAACGAAAAGGGCATCGTTGGCCCTGGCGTCGGCGTGAGCGTAGCGGGATGTAACGGCGTCGGCGTGGCAAAGGGCGGCGACGTTGCCGTGGGCGTTGCCGTGGGCGGGGCAGGCGTCCGCGTCGCCGTGGGCACCGGCGTGGGTACCGGCGAGGGCGTCGGCGGCGGATAGGGGTTGAAGGGCACCGTCGGATCGGCGGCGATGACCGCCATCAGCACGACCGCCACCCCCGTCGCCGCCAGCACCAGCCAGGTCAGAACTCCCATCAGCCGTTTCGACCACGCTGCTCGCAGGTGCTTCTCCTTTCTCTTGCCACCCGATCCCCTCTCTAGTGCCAGTTCTCCCAGTTCAGCGTGCACACCACGTATCCCAACGAGCTGCTGGCATACCCGCCCAGACGCACGATGAGGACATCGGAGACCGGGCGGTACGTGCCGTCGCGGTCGGGCCGGTCGTTGAACAACTGGACGCGGATTTCCATTGCCTGGTACGCGCCGGGGTTATACGCCTGCTCCCAGGCTGCCTCGTTGCCATAGATGGCATTGAAACGCGGGTTCTCGCCAGCGCGGACGGCAGGCGGGTTCAGGCCAGCTCCCTCGGTGCGGACGTAGTAGCCGGGCAGCGGGTTGCCGTCCAGGTCCTGCACGTGGCCGGCCACGCCAGACCAGTGGTCATATTCGGGGCGGCGCATGGTCACCTCGCAGGTAAAGGGGTATGGCGAGCGCGTCACCCGTGCAGTTGGAGTAGCCGTTGGCGGCCTTGTCGGCGTTGGCGGCCATGTCGACGTCGCCGTCGGTGTGTGGGTCGGCGTGCGGGTTGCCGTCGGCGGCAGGGTCAGCGTGGGAGTCCACGTGTTGGTTGGCGTATAGGTCGGCAACGCTGCCGTAGGCGTGGACGTGGGCGTGGCCGTTGGAGCGACGATGGGCGGAGGGAAAGGGTTGAAAAAGACGTGTGGATAGACAAGAATTGTAAAATACGCAAGACAGGTGAGAAGGGTGAGACCCAGGAAAAAGGTGCTCAAGAGATTGATGAACGATGCGCTCTGCTTCATCCGTTTCCCTCCCTGGCTCACGGGCCTTGATTTACATAACGTTCGATCACAGCCTGCGCCCAGAGGCCTTCGATCCACGTTTTGAACGCCTGCTCGCGGACGTACTGGAGCACCTCGGGGCTCAGGGCGCGATCTGGCTCCCGCTCAATGACCTGGACGATGTGAAAGCCAAACGGACTCTCGATGACAGAACTGACCTGGCCCGGCTGCAGGTTGAAGGCGGCCTCTTCCACCTGAGGGGCGAGCAGCACGCCGCGCGGGAAAAAGCCCAGGTCGCCTCCCGCAGCGGCAGTTGTCTCGTCCTGGGAAAAGGTGCGGGCCAGATCGGCAAAGTCGGCCCCGGCCTGGAGCTGGGCCAGGATCTGCTCTGCCTCTGCCGCTGTGCCCACCAGGATGTGGCGGGCATGGACGTGTTCGGCAGTGGTGGGGACAGCAGAGGTGACGCGCTCGATCACCGCCGCGCCGATGAGCTGCGCCCGCAGCTCGTTCCAGACGTCCTGGCGCGTCAGGCCATCCTGTTCCAGGCGCGCCTGGAACGCCTCCTCGCCGCCCGTCTCGGCAATGATCTGGGCCAGCTCCGCTTCCACATCCTCATCGGTGACCACGATACCCATCTCGCTGGCCGCCTGCTCGATCAGCACCTGCTCGATCATCCAGTTCAGGATCTCTTCGCGGTCGTGCCGCAGCCGTTCCTGCCCCTCCGCGCTGGTCAGATCGATGCCGGAGGGGATCAGGACGGCAGTCTGCCACTGGGCGACCTGGCGCTCATAGTCGACCAGGTAGATCGGCTGGCCGTTGACCCGCGCCGCCAGGGGGCGGTCGGGCGTCGGCGTTGCGGTGGGGGGCACGGGGGATGGCTCGACCTGGCCTTGCGGCGACGGCTCCGCTGGCGCAGGCGTGGGGGGCGGCGCGACCGGCGTGCATGCAACAACCAGAACCAGTACGGCGAACAGGGCAGGAATGTGGCGCTTGTTCATCGATTGTCTCCTCTGCTTTGCAGGGGCATTATACCCACGGGCGGGGTTTTGTGCAATCGGCTGTTTGAGCAGGACAACTGCGAGCAGTTGTCCTACATTGTCACTTCACGCCTTGTGCGGTATACTGACCGCGATGGACGGCTCGGACATCCGCGCGAGGAGAGGGTGCCCTTCGCTGGCCTGGCAGGCCGGGCAGGAGCGCCGCTTTGACATGGTCTGCCGCTGGGCTGACCTGGCGCACAGCCGCGTGTTGGACGTGGGCTGCGGCGTGGGGATGTACACAGCCGCCTTTTTGCGCTATACCCCCCACGTCTATGGCGTGGAGGTCGAGGCAGAGCGGGCTTGCGCGGCCCAGGAGCGAGCAGCCGGCGTGGTCCAGGCGGTGGGCGAACGGCTGCCCTTTGCCGACGCCAGCTTTGACCTGGTCTTTTCCCACGAGGTGCTCGAACACGTCGGCGACGACCGCGCCTGCGCCGCCGAGATGGCCCGCGTCGTCCGCCCCGGCGGGCGCATCCTCCTCTTCGTCCCCAACCGCCTCTATCCCTTTGAGACGCACGGCGTCTATTGGCGCGGGCGCTATCGCTTTGGCAACATCCCGCTGGTGAACTATCTGCCCGATTGCCTGCGCGACCGGCTGGCCCCCCACGTGCGCGCCTACACGGCCCGCTCCCTGCGCCGCCTCTTTGCCGGCCTGCCGCTGCGCGTCCTGCACCACACGCGCATCTTTCCCGGCTATGACAAGATCGCTGCCCGTCGCCCGGCGCTGGGATGGCTGCTGCGCGCCGTCACCTATGCGCTGGAACAGACGCCCCTCCGCGCAGCGGGACTCTCCCACTTTATGGTGCTGGAACGTACACCGTAGCGATGACGACATGGTCAGCGACCGCCGCGCCGCTGCTGTCGACCAGCGGCAGCCGCGCCATCGTCGCCAGCAGATACCAGCTCACCGTCACCTGATAGCTGCCCGGCGGCGCGTCGGCGCTCAGCGGCACGCGGTAGGGATCGACAATCTCCTGACCCGGCAGCCAGCTCGACGTTGGCCGCGTCCCCTGAGCGGGCCAGCTATCGACCTGGCCATGCAGCCGCCCATCCGGTCCTACGAGCTGCACGGTGACGGTATAGTCCTCTGCCAGCGCCTGCAAGGCGCGCCAGCGCAGCGTCACCGGCAGCGTCCCGCCGGGCCGCAGTTGGGCGCTGCCCACTTCCGCCTCCAGCAGCAGAATGCGCCCGTCGAAATTGGCCAGCCCCTCCTGGGCCAGGGTGACCTCCACCGTCGCCAGCTCGCAGCCCGCCGTCGGCAGGGACAGCCAGCGACAGCGGGCCGGCTTTCCCTCCCAGCTTGTCCGCAGGCGATAGGCGCCGGCCTGCGCGGGAGCGGTCAGAGAAGCGCGGGCGCGCGTCGTCCCTGCCGCTGCCGTCAGCTCGCCCGCAGCGACCGCCTCACCCGCCCCGTCGACCCACTCCAGCCGCACAACGCCCCCTTCGTCTAACCTGGCCCAGGCCAGATCGACAGGGACGGGAGCGCCGGCAGCGGCCGTCATGGGCAGGTCATAGCCCACCAGCCAGGCCGGGCCGAGGGCGGCGCGGGCGGGATAGGGCAGCATCGCTGCCTGGCCCTCCGGCGCGACCTCCTGCGTCAGCAGCGAAAGCCATGTCTCTCCGCCATCGACAGCAAGCCCCTCCTCAGAAAAGCGGGGGAAAAGCCCAACCTGAACGGTATAGACGCCCGGCGCCAGCCACGGCGGCGGCGCCAGCGGATGCGCATCTGCCACAACGACGCCGGCAGGCCAGGCATTGGTGGGGTAGAGCCCTCCCACCGGCCGGCTGCCGTCGGAGGTCCAGGCGGCGCGGCCATCGGCGTCGACCCAGCGCAGCCGCACCGTCAGGTCCTCCTGCGGCGCGGCCAGAGTGCGCCAGTAAAGGGTCAGGTACTCGCCCTGACGCTCCCAGGCGGCCAGTTCGATAGCCGGGCCAAAGGCGGCGCCCACGGCGGCGGCAGCGGGTGGCGGGGCGGTCTGCGGCGTCAGGCCCACTTCGACCAGCGGTCCCAGCGAGCGCAGGGCATAGCCCTCCAGGCCGGGCAGGTAGCGGGCCAGATAGACCGTCTGCCCGGCGTTCAGACGGGCGAGCAGGTCGGCGCGGTATTCGCTCTCGCTGAAATGGACGACCAGGTCCAGGTCGGGCCGCAGTCCCTCGGTCTGCTGGAGGTAGTAGAGCGGGGCGAACTTTTCACCGTCTGCCAGGACCGCCGCGCCCGGCGCCAGCGGCAGGTCGAGCACCGCCCGCCCCCACATTTCGGCCTGGTTTCGTCCGCTCTGGTCGACCGCCTCCAGGTTGAGCCAGATGCGGCTGAGCGGCAGCAGGGCAAACAGGGCCAGCAGCAGGGAGGGAGTCCAGGCCGGCAGACGGCGCGCTGCGCCGACCAGCGCCGCCAGCCCCGTCGCCATCCACAGAGCCATCAGCAGGTGCGCTGGCAGGAGAAAGACCGAGATGTCGGGCACCAGATAGGCCACGCCGTAGAGCGCATAGAGCAAGAACGTCGGCGCGGTCAACAGGGCCAGACGGGGACGGCGCGCTGCCAGCCAGGCCAGGCCGAACGCCGCCAGCGCCGCGCCAGCCCAGCCGAACGGTTCCAGCAGCAGCCGCCCCACCAGCAGGTAGCGGGTCGGTGACCGCAGCAGTTCCCACTGGAGCGCGCCGCTGAACTGGCGGCCGGTGATGTAGACCAGGAACTCGCCTGCGCCCATCCAGCGCCCGTCGTGGAGCGCCGGCCAGCGCAGGGGGATATAAGCATAGACCGCCAGGCCGAGCAGGAAGAGCGCGGCTACGCCTGCCCACTGTCGTCCGTCAAGGCGTGGCCGCGCCCGCAGCAGCGTCAGCGCCACGGCAGGCAGCAGCAACACCATGGTCAGGTGGTTGGTCAGCGAGAGGCCCAGCAGCAGCGCCAGCGCCCGCACCGTGGAGGGCCCGTCCTCCCCTTCCAGCAGCCGCCACAGCAGGGAGAGCAGCGCGGCGACGAAGAAGAGGTTGAGCGCATAGACCTCCGCCACCACCGCCTGCGACCAGAGGACGCGCGAAAAGGCCAGCGCCATAACGGCAAGCAAGGCGGTCAGCGGCTGCCGCTCCAGGCGCAGAAGCAGCTCGTACAGCACGGCCAACGCCGCCGTCGCCGCACCAGCCGAGGTCAGGTTGACCCGCCAGGCCATTGAACCGAGAGGGAGCAGCGAGAAGAGTTTGCCCAGCAGGATCAGGAGCGGGTAGCCGGTGGGGTGAGCGACGCCCAACGTCGGCGCGACGACCTGGAACTCGAACGTGTCGGCCTGCCCCACCGAGCGGCCCAGCGTCCCCAGGTAGAGGCCGAGCGTCACGGCGAGCAGCGCGGGCAGGGTCAGCGTCTGGAGGCGTTGTTCGCTCAGCAGGCCGGCGGCGGCGAGGGCCAGTCCGCCCGCCAGCAGCAAGAGGCCCATGGGCGGCGCCGGGCGAGGGGTCAGCAGGTAGAGGAGGGGCAGGAAGAGCGGCGGCCAGGCGCGCTCCAGGCGCGGCCTGGCCGTGGGCGGGGCAAAGAAGCAGAGCGCCAGTCCCAGCGCCGCCCCGCCCAGCGCGATGCCGCCCACAGCCCATGGTGAAGAAAAGAAGAGGCGGATGAAAAGGGCTTCGGCCAGGTAGCGAGCGAGGGCCAGCGTCCAGGCCCCAAGGCCCACGGCCCAGAGAAAGCCACTGCTCAAGTGATGTTTCTTTGCAAGAGCCATGGAGGACGCTCCGCAGGGTCTGTGCGCTGCCCGGGGGGCGACCCAGCGGGTCGCCCCTACCGATGGCGACCGTTCGTGCCGCCTGTCCCTCACGGCGCAGCGGGCGTTGGGCGCTCGTGAAAGTACCACTCCAGGATGTCGTGGGCCACCGGCACCGCCGCCGATGAACCCTCGCCGCCGTTGTAGATAAAGACGATCAGCGCGATCTCGGGCGCTTCGGCCGGCGCATAGGCCATGAACCAGGCATGGGTCGGCTGGGCCAGCCCGGCGGCGCAGATGCCCGTCTGCAGGGCGATGTCGTCGCAGAACTGAGCTGTGCCCGTCTTGCCGGCAACGGTCACCCCTTCGATCTGAGCGCGCGGCGCCGTGCCGTAGGCCACCGCGCCCTCCAATCCCTGGTGGATCAGCGACCAGTTTTCCGGCGAAATGGGCAGCGTGGCGCTGATCACCGGCTGGAAGGGACGGACAACGTTGCCCTGATAGTCGGTGATGTGGTGGACGATCTGCGGGCGGTAGAGCGTGCCGCCGTTGGCTGTCGCCGCCATCACGTTGAGCATCTGCAGCGGCGTCACCAGCAGATAGCCCTGGCCGATGGACAGGTTATACGTGTCGCCTGTGGACCAGTTCTCGCCGTAGGTGCGCCGCTTCCAGGTGGCGCTGGGCACCAGGCCAGGCGTTTCCTGCGGCAGATCGATGCCGGTGAGCTGTCCGAGCCCGAAGAGGTGGGCGTAGGTGGTTATTCGTTCCAGCCCCAGTCCCTCGAAATCGTCCTCTTCAAAGCCGCCGCCGACTTTGTAGAAAAAGACATCGCAGGAGTGAGCCAGGCCATGCACGATATCGAGCCAGCCGTGCCCGGCGCGATTCCAGCAGAAGAAAGGCTGCGCCCGGCCGGGGTCGTTGGGGTAATAACGGTTCGGGACGACGATGTGGCCTGTGCATTCCAGGCGGGTGCGAGAAGTGAGCACCCTTTCCTGCAACGCCCCCGCTGCCACGACGATCTTGAAGATCGAACCGGGAGGGAGCTGGTCGTTGATGGCGTGGTTGATCAGCGGGCGGTGGGGATCATCGTAGAGCCGTTGCAAATCTGCTGCCGAAATGCCCTCGGCGAAGAGATTGTTGTCATAGGTCGGCAGGCTGACCATAGCCAGGATTTCGCCGCTGCGCGGGTCCATGGCGATGACCACGCCGCGGGGCGAGTTGATGTTGGGGCGGTTCATCTGCCGCAGCAGGGCATCCTGGGCCACCTGCTGCAGCTCCAGGTCGATGGTCAGATAGACATTGTGGCCGGGAACCGCCGGTACTTCCTCGCCCAGCACCCGCACCACGCGGCCCAGCACATCCTCTTCCTGATAGCGCTGACCAGGCGTGCCGCGCAGCCACTCCTCGTAGTAGGCTTCGACGCCCGCGTAGCCAATGCGGTCGCTGGAGGGATCGTAGCCCTGGGCGATGTAGGCGTCGGCTTCTTCTTCGGGGATTGCTCCCAGGTAGCCCACCAGTTGCGAGACCAGCGCGCCTTGGGGATATTGGCGGCGGGAGATGGCCTCGACGCGCACGCCGGGGAAAGTGATCGATTCGCCCTGGGCGATGACGAGCGCCGTTTGGCGGGCCACCTCGCGGCTGACGACCACCGGCTCATAGTAGCTGCCCATCTCCACCCGCTCCAGGAGGCCGGGCGAGCCGTCGGGGCTTTCGGCCTGGCTGTAGGGCATGCCCAGCAGCACCGCCAGCCGTCGCAGCGCGGTCTCCCGCTCCAGGTCGTCCTCCGGCAAGAGGGCGGGGATCACGGCTACCTGGAAAGACGGAACGTTGCGCACCAGCGGTTCGCCGTTGCGACTGTAGATGATGCCGCGGGGGGCAGGCAGGCGCACCAGCCGCCCGCGCTGTTCCTCAGCCTGCCGCTGCCAATAATCGGCCTGGACGATCTGGAACTGGTAGAGGCGAAAGCCAAAGATGACCAGGGTAACCACGAGCGCCAGCATCAGAAAAGCCAGGCGCGGCGAGGCGAAAAAGAGCAGCAGGCGGCGCACCCATCCCCGCTGGGGAATCAGCGAGGGTGGACGTGGTTCTTCCTCGACCGGTTCCCACAGATCAGTCTCGTACAAGCGTGAAACCCTCCGGCCGCGTGCGGCGGTCGAGCCAGGACAGCGGCCAGTAGACAAAGGGCGCCAGCACCGCGTTCAGGAGCGCCGACGGCCCGGCGATCTGGGAAAGGCCATAACTCCAGTTCACCGCATGGCCTGCCCAGAGCAAAACCAGCAGCAGAACGACGTGGTAGAAGAAGCAGGCGATCAGCATAAGCAACACCAGTTGCAGGGGTGTCGATCCCAGCTCCTGTCCCCACTGGCGGCGCACCAGGAGCGAAACCACGAGCAACCCCAGCGTGATGCCGCCGAGCGGCCCGCCGGAGAAGAGGTCGAGGATCATCCCGCCGATGAACGCCCACAAAGAGCCCTCAATCGGGCCGCGCAGAAAGGCCCACACGGCCACTGCCACCAGCACCAGGTCAGGGCGCGCGCCCATGATCGAGACGGGCGCGAGCAGCGCGTCCTGGACCAGCGCCAGGGCCGTCAGCAGGGGCAATGTGATGTAGAGCGTGAGCACGGCGCTACTCCTGCGTTCCCGTCTCTTCTTCGACAAAGGGCTGGAAGTGAGTGATGATCAGCACCAGTTCGACGCGCTGATAGTCAGCGGCAGGGCGGACGACGGCCTCCTGGAAGAGAGCAAAGTCCTGACGGATGACCTGGGACACCTGGCCGACCACCAGACCGCGCGGCAGCACGCCGCCCAGGCCCGAGGTCAGCACAATCTCCCCCTCAGCAATCGTCTCCTCGTGGGGGACAAAGCCCAGGCGCAGTGAGCCATCCGCCTGGCCGGCGACCAGGCCGGTGGCGCGGGACTGTTGGAGGAAGACGGCCACGTTGCTGGCCGTGTCGTTGAGCAACTGCACTTTGCTGGTGTGCGTGCTGACCTCGGCGATGCGCCCGACCAGGACAGCGCCGCTGGTGACGACGGGCATTCCCAACCCCACGCCGTCTGCGCTGCCAGCGTTGATCATGATGTAGCGGAGGTAGGGGTTGGTTTCATAGCCGACAATCTCGCCGCACGGCGAGTTCAGGCAGGCCGACTGGCCGACCACATCGGCGCCGACAAAGGTCCAGGTGGGGTTGGTGGCGACGAAATTGAGCATGCTGCGCAACTGGACCTCGGCGGCCTCGTGTTCGCGCAGGCGGATATTTTCGGCTGTGAGGGCATCGACCCGCTGCCGCAGTTCTTCCACCTCGGCGCGCAGTTCGCGCGTCTCGCCGATGGTCTCGAATATGTTGCCCAGCCCGCTCACCAATCTGGCTGCGCCGCGCTGCAGCGGGGCAAAGACCGTCTGCAGCGCGTTTTCGACGGGGAGCAAGATTTGGGTTTCGTGCAGGGCCAGGAGCAGGATAGCGGTCACCAGGAAGATGAAGGGGAGCCATGAACGCCACGATGAGCGTCTCACTGCACCTCCCATCGGCATCGCCGATTATGAACCGACAAAGAACTTTTATCCCGCAGAGGCACTCGTGCTGCCGCGCACATCGGGGCTGACCAGGACCTGGCGCATGACGTCGAGGGATTCGAGTACCCTGGCTGCGCCTTTGGCTACGCAGGTCATCGGGTCTGGCGTCACCCAGGCGCGCATGTGCACATCTTCGCTGATGCGCTGGTCGAGCCCTTTGAGCTGGCTGCCGCCGCCGGCCAGACAGATGCCCGTCTCCATCAGGTCGGCAATCAGTTCGGGCGGCGTGTGGTCCAGCGTCTCGCGCACCAGGTCGACGATGAGCTGCACCGAGGCGGAGAGGGCCTCGCGGATCTCGATGCTGCTGACCTCGACCGCTTCGGGCAGGCCGGTGGCCACGTTGCGTCCGCGCAGCAGCATGGTCTTTTCTTCCGGTAGGGGGTAGGCAGAGCCGATGGCGATCTTGATCCGTTCGGCCGTCCGCTCGCCGACGAGGAGGTTGTACTTTTGGCGGGCATACTGGATGATGTCCTCGTCCATCTCATCGCCGGCGACGCGGAGCGAGCGGCTGACGACGATGCCGCCCAGGCAAAAGACGCCGACCTCGGTCGTGCCGCCGCCGATGTCGACGACCATACTGCCGCGCGCTTCCATCGCCGGCAGGCCGGCGCCGATCGCAGCGGCCATAGGCTCTTCGACCAGGAAGGCTTCACGCGCGCCAGCAGCCAGAGCTGCGTCATAGACGGCGCGTTTCTCCACCTCTGTCACGCCGCTGGGAATGCCAACGACGACGCGGGGACGCGGAAAAGGGACAAACGAATGCTGGTGGGCCTTTTTGATGAAATAGTCGAGCATCGCCTGCGTCACTTCGAACTCGGAGATCACCCCGTCGCGCAGCGGGCGGATGGCGATGATGTTGGCCGGCGTGCGCCCGACCATCTCCTTGGCCTCGGCGCCGATGGCCAGGACGCGCTTGCTATGGCGCTCGATGGCAACCCACGAAGGCTCGTTGATGACGATGCCTTTGCCGCGCACCGCAACCAGCGTGTTGGCGGTGCCCAGGTCGATGCCGATATCCAGCGAAAACAGGCCCAACAGGGCGTCTATCGGGTTGAACAAGCCCGTCTTCCTCCAATGTGAGTCTACCTCATCCCGAGGCAGCGGCAAGATTATACCACAAATCGGGCGGTTGAGATAGCCTCCTGAATCTGTAGCCGATTATACTCCGTGATGGGGCAATGTCAAACTCCAGGTGGTTGCGAAAATCGTTCCTTTTACCTTGTATGGAAACGAATATCGTGCTATAATGAGCATCCGGTATTGAAATCCGCTCATTATACTCTTTTGTTCGTGGTGGACAATGGATGATCTGGATCGCCTGATTTTACGCGCGCTGCAGGAGGATGGGCGGACTCCCTTTACCCGCATTGCCCGCCAGGCAGGTGTCTCCGAATCGACCGTCCGTGGGCGCTACCGCGCGCTGGTGGAGGCGGGGGTGGTGCGCACGGTAGGTATCGTCGATCCCCATGCGCTGGGCTTTCAGGCCCCGGCGATCATCTCGCTCTCCGTCGAGCCGGGGCGGGTCGACGCGGTCGCCACGACGATCGCCGCCCTTCCCGAGGTGAGCTACCTGGTCATGACCCTCGGCGCCCGCGATCTGGTGGTTGAGGTCTTTTGCCGCGACATTGCCCATCTGACCCATCTGCTCACCAGCGTCATTCAGGAGATCCCCGGCGTCCGCGCGGTAGAAACAGCCATGATCGCCCGCAGCTACAAACTCAGCTACCGCTGGACCGCCGCTTTGGATGAGGATTCGCGTTAGTCGCTTATCGCTTATCGCCTGTCGCTTATCGCAATTCGTGTCATTTGTGGTCGAGTTCGTTCGTGTCTTCGTGACTTGGAAAAATCCGTGGGCGCAGCCCGTGTTCGTCCGTGTCCCATTCCCTCGTCGGCTTGAGGCGAGGCTGCGCTGAGCGGTTACTATAAGGAGGTGTTTTCGATGAACGGCTGGAATGGCAAACTGCTGCGTGTCCATCTGGGCAAAGGGGCGATCAGC
>Ga0209162_1000667_pt1 | contig 36574 bp, 33 predicted proteins | sample YNPNPMetaG_FD_187121 | JGI IMG/M metagenome (GOLD analysis project Ga0209162, IMG submission 187121) | Anoxygenic and chlorotrophic microbial mat microbial communities from Yellowstone National Park, USA - YNP NP MetaG (SPAdes) (version 2) ...
CCGTTTCATACCATTGGGTGAGCGTGTTCTTGTCCATGCTTCTCTTCTCCTTGTGGTTTGGGAGAAGAGGATACCACCAAGCCTCCGTTTGCCATATCTCGCACAAAAAACCTACACTTGTGAGGGGGGTCCCCCCGGGCCGGCCACCGGAAAGGACCCACCGGCGGGGAGGGGCCGGACTCCCCGCCATCTGACGAGGATGGAGGTGTACGATGAACCGGTAGTGTGTTGAGCCCCGAAGGGGCTTTGCAACATAAGCCCGACGCTTCAGGGCTGGAAGGGCCAGCCAACCCAGGCGGGCATTAACTTGATACGTATGGGGCGACCCACCGGGTCGCCCTACAAACAAAAAACCGGGCGCGAGGATTCGCGCCCGGCGTATGCCCGCACAGGCTAATCTTCGCTCTCCTTACTGCCCTTGCCGTTGCTCTTGTCGTTCCCCTTTTCCGCGCTGCGTTTGCCCGCCACAGCCGTAGAAGAAGAGGCACGGTTGTCGGTGACGTAAAAGCCAGAGCCTTTGAACACAATGCCCACCGGCTGGATCAGCCGGTGCACGCGCCCACCGCACTCGGGGCACAGGCGCAACGGCGCCTCGTCAAAGCCCTGCCGGCGCTCGAACCGCACACCACACGCTTCGCACTCGTACTCGTAGAGTGGCATACGCTCAACCTCCCTTTACTCTCGCGCGGTGCTATTATACTCCACCTTGAAAGCGCTGACAACCCCTCTTTCGTTGGATTTTCGTTAACTTTTGCCTACAACGCATGGGGCAGCAGCGCGCCGAAAAGGCCAAGAACCACCCCCAGGTGCAGCCACAGATTGACCCTGGCCATCCAGCCGATCACGGGCCAGTCCGCTGGCAGGAACTGGAGGACAAAATTGACCACCACCAGCCCGATGCCGATCAATACTGGCAATCCGGGATAGCGAGCCAGAAAATCACTGAGACGTTTCATCCACGCTGCCATCTCCGTCCTCCTCGCCCGTCACACCTCGTCGCTCTCGCGCCGCGTCAGATAGTGCATTCCAGGGTCGATCTCGACATAGCCCGCCTTGTGGAACATGGCCAGCGAAGCGGTGTTGTCGTGCTCGACCAGCGCGGCGATGACCTTCATCCCCTGGGCGCGCAAGGTCTCTTCAGCCGCCGCGATCAGGCGCAGGCCATAGCCGCGCCGCCGGTAAGCCGGATCGACAACCAGGCGGTTGATCCAGCCCTTGCGGCTGTCGTGCGTGGCGATGACCGCGCCCGCCAGCTCGCCGTCCACGATCAGCCCCAGGACCGTCTGCACCCCCCAGGCAAGCTGCTGCGCCATCTGCTCGCGGCTGTCGCGGCCCGCCGGCTTGAGCGAATGCAAACCCGCCCGCTGCCACAGGGCCAGCAGGCGGTCGTAATCGTCCAGCGTCAGCGGACGGATCTCTTCGGCAGGCATCGATCAGGCGTCCATATCGGGCACGCTGCGGCGCAAGAGTTCGTATTGTTCCAGCGCGCGCCCGGCGCCGATGGCGACGCAGGCAATGGGCGCTTCAGCCACCCAGGCCGCCACGCCCGTCTCCTGCGTGATCAGGTCGTCGATGCGGCGCAACAGCGCCCCGCCGCCGGTAATGGCGATGCCACGCTCGATGATGTCGGACGAGAGTTCGGGCGGCGTGCGCTCCAGCACCGCCTTGACCGTGTTGACCATCGCCGAGAGCGGCTCGCTGAGGGCCTCGGTGATCTCGTCCGAGGTCAGCTCGACCGTGCGGGGCAGGCCAGCCACCTGGTCACGGCCCTGCACCTGCATCCGCAGCGGCTCGTCCAGCGGCAGGGCGCTGCCGATGCGGATCTTGACCTCTTCCGCGGTGGGCTGGCCAATGATCAGGTTGTACTTGCGGCGCACATAGGCCACGATCGCCTCGTCCAGCCGCAGCCCGCCGATACGCACCGAGTTGGCGACGACGATGCCGTTCATCGCCACGACCGCCGCCTCGCATGCCCCGCCGCCGATGTCAACCACCATATTGCCCGAAGGGGTGTTGATAGGCAGATTGGTGCCCAGCGCCGCCGCCAGCGGCTCGGGGATCAGATGGGCGCGCCCGGCGCCGGCGTCCAGCGCCGCGCGGCGCACCGCCCGCCGCTCCACGCTGGTCACGCCGTAGGGCACGCTGATCATCACCCGCGGGCGGAAGGTGCGCGAGAGGGCTCCCGCCTTGTCCAGAAAATAGTGCAGCATCCGCTCGGTGACCATGTAATCGGCGATGACGCCGTCACGGAGGGGGCGAATAACCTCAAAGGCGCCTGGCGTGCGGCCGAGCATTGCCCGCGCCTCCTCGCCAACGGCGACGATCTTGTTTTCGCCCACCGAGATCGCCACGACAGAAGGCTCCTGCAAGACGATCCCTTTGCCCCGCAGGTAGACGAGCACGTTCACCGTGCCCAGATCGATACCGACTTCTTTCGCCAGTGCCATAATCCTATTCCTGATGCTCCCGCTCGGGCCGGTAAGTCCGCTGACGGCGGGCCACCCGCAGGCGGATCAGCGAGCGGCGCAAGGCCACCTGAGCGGCAGCCCGTTCTTCGGGCCGCGGCTCTTTCTGCAGCAGCTCCTCCGCCTGACGGCGGGCCGCTTCTTCCCGCTCGATGTCGATCTCGCTTGCCCGCTCGCCCACGTCTGCCAGCACGATCACCCGATCCGGCAGCACCTGCATATAGCCCCCGTAAATCGCAAAGACCATTTCTTCTTCGCCCTGACGGGCAACCAGCTCTCCTTCGTCGAGGACGGTGATCAGCGGCGCGTGGTGGGGAAGGATGCCCAACTGGCCCTTGTAGCCGGGAATCAGGATCGAGTCCACCTCGCCGGTGAACAGCTCGCCCTCTGGCGTCACGATGTCGAGGCGTAGTCCCATCGCGCTCCCTTTACGCCGTGCGCAGCTTTTGCGCCTTTTTCACGGCGTCGTCAACCGTGCCGACCATGTAAAAGGCGTCCTCCGGCAGGTCATCGTGACGCCCTTCCAGAATCTCGCTAAAGCCACGGATAGTCTCGGCAATGGGGACATACCTGCCCTCGTGGCCGGTGAACCGCTCGGCCACGTGCATCGGCTGGGTCAGAAAACGCTGAATCTTGCGCGCCCGCCAGACGGTCAGCTTGTCCTCCTCCGACAGCTCCTCGACGCCGAGGATGGCGATAATGTCCTGCAGGTCCTGGTAGCGCTGGAGCACCCGCTGCACCTCGCGCGCCGTCTCATAGTGCGCCTGCCCGACGATGCGCGGGTCGAGGATGCGCGAGGTCGAGGTCAGCGGGTCAACCGCCGGGTAGAGGCCCTGAGCAGCCAGCCGCCGCTCCAGCGTGATCGTCGCGTCCAGGTGAGCGAAGGTGGTCACCGGGCCGGGGTCGGAATAGTCATCGGCCGGCACATAGACCGCCTGCATCGACGTGATCGAGCCCTGGCGGGTGCTGGTAATGCGCTCCTGCAGCTCGCCCATGTCGGTGCCCAGCGTGGGCTGGTAGCCGACGGCGCTGGGCATGCGCCCCAGCAAGGCGGAGACTTCCATGCCGGCCATCACAAAGCGGTAGATGTTGTCGATAAAGAGCAGGACGTCGGTGCCCTGGTCGCGGAAGTACTCGGCCATCGTCAGCGCGGTCAGCCCGACGCGGAAGCGCACGCCCGGCGGCTCGTTCATCTGCCCAAAGACCATCACCGCGCGGTCGATGACTTCCATCTCGGTGAGGTTGTGGTAGAACTCGGTGCCCTCGCGGCTGCGCTCGCCCACGCCGCCAAAGACCGAGACGCCGCCGTGGTACTTGGCGATGGTGTACATCAGCTCGGCGATGATGACCGTCTTGCCGACGCCAGCGCCGCCAAAGATGCCGGTCTTGCCGCCCCGCGTGAAGGGGGCGACCAGGTCGATGACCTTCATGCCGGTCTCGAAAAACTCGCTAAAGGCGGCCTGCTGCTCATAGGGCGGCGCGGCGCGGTGGATGGGATAATGCGCTGCCGCCTCGACCGGCCCCTTGCCGTCAATGGGCTGGCCCAGGACGTTGAACATGCGTCCCAGCGTGGCCGGGCCGACGGGCACCTTGATCGGCTCGCCCGAAGTGTAGGCGGGCATGCCGCGCTGCAATCCGTCGGTGGTATCCATCGCCACACAGCGCACCCAGTTGCCGGGCAACTGCTGCTCGACCTCCAGCACCAGCGTCTTGCCGTCGACGGGGATCTCGACAGCGCTGTGGATTTCGGGCAGATCCTCGGCAGCAAACTCGACATCCACCACAGCACCCTTGACTTGTACGACTCGACCGCTTACCCGATGGGCCATATTACCTCCTGACTGAAAACAATTAAGGTCTGGCGCCGGCCAGGGCCTGTTCGAGCGCGGTGGCGCCACCCGCGATGTCCAAAAGTTCCATCGTGATCGCCTTCTGCCGCGCCTTGTTGCGCATCAGCGTCAGGTCGCGCTGCAGCTCCTCGGCGTTTTCGGTGGCGTTGCGCATGGCCATGCGCCGCGCCGCGTGCTCGCTGGCCGACGCCTCCAGCGCCGCCTGGTAGACCTGCAGGTCGGTAAAGCGCGGCAGGACGGCGTCGAGAATCTGCAATCGCTCCGGCTCGTAGATATAGTCGGCCACGCCGACCGGCTCCATATCGACGACATACTCGCTGGCCGCCTGCTCTTCCAGCCGTGACGGCGTGAGCGGCAAAAGGCGGTGAATCACCGGCCGCTGCTGCATCAGGTTGACAAAGTCCGTGTAGGCCAGAAAGACGCTGTCGGCCCGCCCGCTCAGAAACTCGGCGATGGCCGTCTGGCTGATGGGCGAGACGTCCAGAAAGCCGGGCACCGCCGGCAGGCCGTGAAACTCGGCGATCAGGTGGGCGCGCATGCGCCACAGCGTATCCCGTCCGCGCCGACCGACGGCGATGTAGCTGGTGGGGACGCCCAGCCGCGCCGCATAGTCGAGCGCGGCGCGGGTAATGTTCTGGTTGTAGGCCCCGCACAGCCCGCGGTCGCTGGTGAAGAGGACGATGAGGGCCGAGCGGACCGGCTCGCGATGGGTCAACAGAGGGTGGACACCCTCCTCGGACGCGCTGCCCAGGTTGACGATCACCTCCCAGGCGCGATGGGCATAGGGGCGGGTCGCCAGGGCCGCGGCCTGGGCCTTTTGCACCTTTGACGCCGACACCGCCTCCAGCGCGCTGGTCACCTGGGCCAGGTTGGAGATGCTGCGAATGCGTCGCCGAATCTCGCGCAGGGTCTCCACGCTACTTTGTCTCCCAGCGGTCGTTGAACTCTTTGAGCGCCTGACGCAGCTTTTGCTCCGTCTCGGCGGTCAGATCCTTGCGCGCCGCAATGTCCTGGCCGATCTCGGGGTACTCGGCGTGCATAAACTCGAACAGCTCGGTCTCGTACTGGCGCATCTGGTTCACCGGCACGTGGTCGCAATAGCCCTGCGTGCCGGCGTAGATGATGATGACCTCGTCCTCCAACTGCACCGGCTGGTACTGCGGCTGCTTGAGAATCTCGGTCAGCCGGCGGCCACGGTCCAACCGCCGCTGGGTGGCCTCGTCCAAATCGGAGCCGAACTGGGCGAAGGCGGCCAGCTCCTGATAGCTGGCCATGTCGAGCCGCAGGGCCCCGGCGACCTTGTTCATCGCCCGCGTGCGGGCGTCGCCGCCGACGCGGGAGACGGAGATGCCGATGTTGATCGCCGGGCGGATGCCGGCGTTGAACAGGTCGGTCTCCAGGTAGATCTGGCCGTCGGTGATCGAGATGACGTTGGTGGGAATGTAGGCCGTCACGTCGCCCAGCAGCGTCTCGACGATGGGCAGCGCGGTCAGGCTGCCGCCGCTGCCGGGCTTGCGCCGCACTTCCAGGTCGCCGCCGCGCTCGGCGACGACCGCCGCGGCGCGCGCGCGGCCCAGGGGACCTACATAGACCTCGCCATCGACGCCGGAGGTGGCATCGGCGGGGGCATCTTTGGGGACGATGATGTAGTGATTGGCCATGCGGGCGGCCCGCTCCAGCAGGCGCGAGTGGAGATAAAAGATGTCGCCGGGGTAAGCCTCGCGCCCCGGCGGGCGGCGCACCAGCAGGCTGACCTGGCGATAGGCCCAGGCGTGTTTGGAGAGGTCGTCATAGATCACCAGGGCGTCGCGTCCCGCTTCCATGAACGCCTCGCCGATGGCGCAGCCCGCATAGGGAGCGATGTACTGCAGCGCAGCCGGCTCGGAGGCCGTCGCCGAGACGACGACCGTGTGCTCCATCGCCCCATACCGTTCCAGCGTCGAGACCACCTGCCGCACCTGGGCGCGCTTTTGGCCGATGGCGACATAGATGCACAGCAGGTCCTTGCCCTTCTGGTTGATGATTGTGTCGATGGCGATGGCCGACTTGCCCGTCTGCCGGTCGCCGATGATCAGCTCGCGCTGGCCGCGGCCGATGGGGATCATCGAGTCGATGGCCTTGATGCCCGTCTGCACCGGCGTATCGACGTTCTGGCGCTCGATCACGCCAGGGGCGATGCGCTCGACGGGCAGGTAACGGTCGGTCAGGATGGGACCTTTGCCGTCGATAGGGCGGCCCAGCGCATCGACCACGCGCCCCACGAGGGCATCGCCCACCGGCACAGAGATGATGCGCCCGGTGCGCTGCACCTCGTCGCCCTCGTCGATGCGCGTATAGTCGCCCATCACGATCACGCCGACCTGGTCAGCCTCCAGGTTGAAGGCCATGCCCAACACGCCGGAGGAGAACTCGACCAGCTCGCTCATGCGCACGCTCGACAGGCCGGAGACGCGGGCGATGCCGTCGCCGACCTCGATCACCGTGCCCACATCTCTGGCGGCAATGGTCGGTTCGAACTGCTCGATGCGCCTGCGCAGCAGCGCGGCAATCTCTGCCATCTGTTCGGGAGGAAAATGTTCAGCCATGCCTCTCTCCTGGGTTGACGGTCAGGGGGTCAATGCGTTGACCGTCTCCTGATCCAGTTTTGCAATCACAGCGGTCAGCAGCCTGAGCGCGCGGTCGTAATCGTCACGGTGGATGATGGAGGACGTGCCGTGGATGTGGCGGGAGGGGACGCCCAACACGACCGTCGGCACGCCGATGCGGTGGAGGTGAATCTGCGAGCCGTCGGTCGCGCCGCCGGTCATGGTCGAGAACTGGAGGGGGATGTCGAGCGCCCTGGCTGTATCGATCACCAGGTCGCGCAGCTTGAGGTTGGGGATCATGCGCGCGTCCATCAGCGAGAGAGCCGGTCCACCGCCGAGCTTGACGGCTGTCTGCTCCGGTTTGACATCCGGCACATCGCCACAGATGTCCGCTTCGAGGATGATGGCCACGTCAGGGTTGACGATCTCGGCGGTGGTCTTGGCTCCGCGGGTGCCGACCTCTTCCATCACCGTGGCGACGCCAAAGAGCGTGTTGGGATGGGCGGCCTGGGCGAAATGGCGCAGCGCGTCGATCACCAGCGCCACGCCGACGCGGTCGTCAAAGGCCTTGCTCATATAGGCCTTGCCGTTGCCCAGCACCTCGAAGGAGGCCGCCGGCACCACGGGGTCGCCGAGGCGCACGCCAAGCTCCTCTGCCTCGGCCCTGGACGTGACGCCGATGTCGATATACATGTCCTTTTTCTTGAACACCTTACTGCGATCCTCGTCCGAGAGCAGATGCGGAGGCGTGGCGCCGATGGCCCCCAACAGGTCGCCCTTGTGCGTTTTGACCCAGACGCGGTGGGTGAGCAGCACCTGCTCCCACCAGCCGCCCAGCGGCAGGAAGCGCAAAAAGCCGCTGTCGGTGATGTGGTGGACCATAAAGCCGATCTCGTCCATGTGGCCGGCCAGCATCACCCGCGGGCCGCCTTCACCCTGACGGCAGACCAGGCTGCCGATGCGGTCCTGCTCGATCACGCCAAGGGGGCTCAGGTAGCGGCGGACGACGGCGCGCACCTGGTCCTCGTATCCGGATACGCCGTGGGCCTCGGTCAGCTCGCGCAACAATTGCAAGGTTTCATCCATTGATTTCTCTCCTATCCGCGCAGCAGGGGCGCTCAAGAGATGTCTCCTTTGTGAGCAGTACGAAAAGTGTTATCCTATTCCTGAACCCTCCCCCACTCAAACAGCGAAATCATACACGATTTTCTATGATTTGTCCAGCATCTACGGATTGAAGCGGAAAAAGCAGACATCGCCGTCCTGCACGACGTACTCGCGCCCTTCGGTGTGAATCAACCCCCGTTCGCGGGCGGCGTTCCAGCCGCCGGCCTGGAGCAACGGCTGCCAGGAAATCACCTCGGCGCGGATAAAGCCGCGCTCCATGTCCGTGTGGACGCGGCCGGCGGCTTCGGGCGCGGTAGCGCCGCGCCGCACGGACCAGGCGCGTACCACCTGCCCGCCGACGATGGTGAAAAAGGAAATCAGGTCGAGGGCGCGATAGCCGGCCCAGACCAGCGCCTCCAGCCCGGAACGCTCCAGGCCGACCGCCGCGCGGTACTCGGCGGCCTCCGCCGGTGGCCAGCCGGCCAGGTCGGCCTCCATCTGCGCGCAGAGGACGACGCACTGCGCTCCTTCTGCGGCGGCCATCTCTTGCAGCGCTGCTGCCCAGGGGCCGCCGTCGGGCAGGCTCTCCTCGGCCACGTTGGCCACGTAGAGGCGCGGCTTGGCCGTCAACAGAAAGAGTTCGCGCACCAGCGCCGCCTCGGCCTCGCCCTGCGCCGCCCAGAAAGCAGCGCGTTTGCCGGCCTGCAGCGCGCTCTCCAGATCGCCCAGCAGGGCCAGCTCGCCAGCAGCCTCCTTGGGGCGCGCCTTGGACGCGGTGCGCGTCCGCTCCAACCGCCGCTGCACCGTGCCCAGGTCGGCCATGATCAGCTCGAGATCGAGCACGGCCAGGTCGTCCAGCGGATCGATCCGCCCGGCGACGTGAGCCACGTCGCTGTCCTCGAAACAGCGGCAGACGATAACCACCGCGTCGACCTCGCGAATGTGGGCCAGGAAGCGGTTGCCCAGCCCCTCGCCCTGGTGCGAACCGCGCACCAGCCCGGCAATGTCGACGAACTCGACCGTGGCCGGCGTCACCCGCTCCGGGCCGACCAGTTGGGCCAGCGCCTCCAGGCGGCGATCCGGCACCGTCGCCACGCCGCGGTTGGGATCGATGGTCGTGAACGGATAAGGGGCCACAGCGACCCCCGCCTGGGTCAGGGCGTTGAAGAGGGTGGACTTGCCCACGTTGGGCAGACCGACCAGGCCAACCTGGGGACTCATGCGTTTCCTCTCACGGGTTGTCCGTCGCCTCGACAGGAGCAGGAGGGCGGAGAGGCAGGGCAAAGGTGAACGTGCTGCCCTGGTTCAGCGCCGAGTCAACCCACACCCGCCCGCCATGGCGCTCGATGATCGACTTGACGATAGCCAGCCCCAGCCCGCTGCCCGGTGTGCCCTCCGACTCGCGGCGGCGGATGCGGTAGAACTTTTCAAAGAGCCGCGTCTGATCCTCCGGCGCGATGCCAACACCGGTGTCGGTTACATGGACCTGGACCTCCTGATTGACCACGCGCAGGCCGACCGCCACCGTGCCGCCGGAGGGAGTGTACTTGATGGCGTTGTCCACCAGATTGGTCAGGGCCTGACGCAGCAGCGTCGCGTCGCCCAGGATGACCGGTGCCGTATCGGACGGCTCCAGGCGCAGGGTCAGCCCCTTGGCCGTGGCGCGGGCGCGCAGGCTGTCGACCGCCTCGACCACGATCGCGCCCATGTGGCAGGGCTTTTCCTCCAGGCCGATGCCCGCCTCGATTCGCCCCAGATTCAGCAGGTCCTCGATCAGGGTGCTCATCTGGTCGATGCCAATGAGAATCTTTTCGACGTATTCTTGCTGTTTCTCGTTCAACGAGCCCACCATGGGCATCATGGCCGTATAACCGCGCATAAAGGTCAGCGGCGCGCGCAGGTCGTGGGAGACGGTGGCGACGAACTCGGATTTCATCTCATCGACTTCTTTGAAGTGTGTCACGTCACGCAGCACCACCACGCGCCCCATATCCTCGCCGTCGGCGCTCAGGATGGTCGAGGCATTGGCATAGAACGTCCGCCCATCGGCAAGAGGGATCTCCTCGATCAACGGACTGCCCACGCCGAGCGGCTCGGTCAGCACTTTGGCCAACTCCGGCTGCAGGGGCACTTCAGAGACGTGGCGGCCGATGCACACTTCGGCCGAGAGGGAGAGCGCGCGTTCCGCTGCGGGGTTGACCAGCAGCAGTTGGTTGTCACGGTCTGTCACGAGAATGGCGTCGCCGGTGCTGGCAAGGATAGCCGAGAGGCGCCGTCGGCCGCCCTCGGCCACCTGGAACAGCCGCGCGTTCTCGATCAGCACCGCGGCCTGGCTGGCCAGGGTGGAGAGAATGTCGATCTCCGATGGGTCGAACTGCCGGGGTTCGGGGAAGCCGATCCACATCACGGCGACGGGTGTACCCTTGCTCAGCACGGGCAGGGCAACCACGGCCTGGATCGCGTCGGGCAGAGGATCGGAGCCGATCAGCGTGCGCGCGCGGCGCAGGTTTTCGATGATCAACGGCGGCTCGATCTCCAGCACAGAGAGCGTCAATGCCCGGTCGAGCGCCGTCAGGCCCTCGACGGACTCGCCGCGTCGCATCACCACCTGAGGCTCGCCTTTGGCCGAAAGGAGCACGATCCGCGCCACCATCGCGCCGGTGGCGCCCAAAGCCCCCTCCAGGATGCTGGGCATGCCCTGGGCGATGTCCAGGCTGGCGGAAACCTGCTGGGCGACCTGCAAGAGCAGCGAGAGATCTTCCAGACGGTCCTTGAGGCGGACGCGCATCTTTTCGAAAGCCCGGCCGACCTGGGCAACCTCATCGTCGCTGACAACCTGGACCGGCTCTCCCAGGTTCCCTTCAGCGATGCGCTCGGCAGCGCGGGCCAGCAGATTGAGCGGCCGCGTGATCTGACTGGTCGCCAGCGAGATGACCACGCTAACCGCCACGGCCAGCGAGGTCAGCAGGATCAGCAAAGGACCGGCGATGCCCGTCGCCAGACCCAGCACCACCTGGCGGGGCAGCAGAATGACCACCGCCCAGGGGTAGCCTTCTACTTTGGCGTAGCAGGCCAGCAGGCGGGCGTTGGTCCGGCTGTCGCGGGTGTAGCGGACCCAGCCCCGTTCTTCGGGAAGGATCTGCAGAGGCGGCTGACTCAGATCGGGCTGCCATAGCTCCAGCAGGCGCGCCGGATTGCGGTGAACCACAATGCGCCCCTCTTCGTCGACCACAAAACCCTCGCCCTGGTGCATGGTCCATTGCAGGCTGGTCAGCTCCTGCTCGATGAGGGGATTGAGGTCCATCTCTACCCGTCCGATCAGGACGCCGTGCTGTTCGCCGCCATTCTCTTCCATCGCACTGACGAACGAGAGGACGATCTGCCCATTGGGCAGGCGATGGACAGGGGTGGTTTTGAAGCCGCCGGTCATCTGGATCAACTGGAGAGCTTCCTGCTCATCGACACTGAGGACAATCTCGCCCGGTGTGGCTGCCGGATAGGTGCAGAGCACTGTGCCCTGCGGGTCATAGGCCGTGAGGCGGCTGAAGTAGGTCAGCATCTGCAGCGAGCTTTGCAGTTGCTGTTGGCAGGCTTCCTCGTCGCCGCTCCACAGCTCTGGCTCGCTGGCGAACTGGCGGATCAGGCTGTAGCCGGTGGAGACAAATTGCCCCAGTCCCTCAGCGCCGTTGGTTGCGTCGCGGACAATGGCGCTCAGCGCCTGCTCGGTGGCGATGTTGAGGGCGGTCTGGCCCACGGCAAAGACCATGATGCCAACGATCAAGATAAAGGTAGGGATGAACAGAAATTGGAGTCGCCGGTTGAGCGTGCGGCCATAGGGCGGCGGTCGCCGCGCGGCCTTGACCGGCTGAAATTGCGGAAAGAGAAAGTAGAAGAGCTGGAACAGCAAGCCGTAGATGAGCGCCTCGCCCAGCGCCAGCCCGGCCATCACGCTGAGGAGGGAGAGGCTGTAATCGAGCGTTGCCAGGGCACCGCCGGCGCGGTAGATGGAAATGAAGGTCGCAAGCAGCGTCAGTGGCTGGGCAACGACGGCAGCGGCGAGAATGGCGACAAGCGGCTGGCGGATCCATTTTCCAACCCGTCCCTGATAGTCTTGTCGCAGCATAAAGGAGGCCAGCGAGGCAGCAAAGGCAAAGTTGAGCGGGTCAAAGACATTGTGGGTGCCCAGGCCTGCCCGTATAACGCCGGCCAGCAGTCCCAACAGCAGCGTTGGCCCCACCCCCAGCCAGATTGCGGAGATGGTCACAGGCAAAAGGCCAGAAAGAGGAATGACCGGCTCGACAACGGGGGGGGCGCGCAGGTCGGGCGGAAAGACGGGTGGCAACAGGTCCGGCGCGTTGATGCGCAGGATGAACAGGTTGTTGAGCAAGGGGGTCACCAGCAAGAGGATGAAAAAGAGCGGCAGGCGGCGGCGCAACGTCGCAAAATCCTGCCGCACCCGCAGGAGCAGCAAAGCAAAACTGACCGCATATGCGGCCAGGATCAGAAAAGTTTCCCACCGCCCCGGCAGGTCGAAAATGGGGGGCCAGCCGCCCCACAATGTGATCGTCTCCATCGGTACCTTCAGTTTGGGGCTACCTGGATGCCATTATACACTGGAAACGAAGGGGCTGCAAAATGAGCGCCGGGCCTCTTTTGCTACTTGTGCCAGATAGTCAGGTCCTGGAAGGCAAAGCCGACCTGAACGCCCTCGAGGCGGCATCCCCACAGCCCCAGTTCTCCTCCCGCTTCTGGCCATACAAAGGTGACGGCGTACTCGTCGTTGATCCAGCCGTGGCAGGAAGCGTCGGCGCAGGCCAGGCGCAGGCGGTTGGCCGCCTGGCCACGGCGGATATGGGGAAAGAGCTGCCAGTCGACGAGAGGCGTCTCCTGGCCGCCGTCGATCTGGAGGACGGCCATGTAGCCGTCCGTGTCGACGGCAAAGACCGCGCAGCGGTCGGCGCGGCAGCCGAAAGCCAGGCCGTAGCCGCTCCGCCCACTGCTTTGCAGGGGCATGGCCGTGGCCTCGAAAGCAAACGTCTCCCCGACGTCGCCCAGCAACAGCAGCGTCTGGGTGTGGGGCTGCGTCACCTGGAGGGAGAGCGGTCCGGCCTGCTGCGCCGCAGGGGGGCTGGGAGGGTGCGGCGCGTGCCAGCCAGCGCCAATAGCCACCGCCAGCGCCGCGCCAGCAGTCAGCGCCAGCGTCAGCGCCAGCAGCGCGCTGCGCCAGAGATAGGGCGGTGGAGATGTCTGGCTGTCCATCTCTGCTGGTGATAACACCGCCGCTACCGCCTGGTGGCGGGGGCAGGCATGGCCGTTACCGCGCGGGGTTTTGCCGTTCGTCCTTTTCGCCACACTTGGGTATAATGCGGGAGCAAACTCAACGGGAGTCGTTCTTGATGAGTGTCAGTAAAAATAGAGAACCTTACCTCTCCGTCGTCATCCCGTGTTGGAACGAGGAGAGGAACCTGGAGAGCGGCGTGCTGGAAGAGGTGCGTGATTACCTCGATCAACAGGAATACGCCTGGGAAGTGATTGTCGTCGACGATGGCTCTACCGACAACAGCCACGCGCTGATCGAGCGCTTTGTCGCTGCGGATGAGCGTTTCCAGCTGCTGGGCATCCCCCACGGCGGCAAGCCGGCAGCGGTGTGGGCCGGCATCCAGCAGGCGCGCGGCGAGATCGTGCTCTTTGCCGATATGGACCAGTCAACCCCCATCCACGAGGCAGCCAAACTGCTGTCCTGGTACGCCGAGGGCTATGACGTCGTCATCGGCTCGCGGGGAGTGATGCGGGAAGGGACAGGGATACTGCGTCAGGCAGGCAGCATTGTCTTTCTGGCCTTGCGTCGCCTCGTCCTGCTGCGCGAGATTGTCGATACCCAATGCGGCTTCAAATCGTGCCGCCGCCAGGCAGCCCTGGCCATTTTCCCCCACCTGCAGTACTTCAAGACCCAGGCGCGCCCCAAGGGATGGAAAGTCTCGGCCTATGACGTCGAGCTGCTGTACCTGTTCGACAAGGCCGGCTATCGCATCAAAGAAGTCGTCGTCCAGTGGTACAACCGCGACCGCAGCGTCACCAAGAGTCAGGAAGGCGGGCTGACCAAGTACGTGCGGGAATCGCTCGAGATGGCCCGCGAGGTGATACGGGTCAAGCGCAACGACCTGCAAGGGCTGTATGATGGCATCGACGCGGCCCGACCTGCGTGAGGAGCGCGCTCTCCAGGCTGCCGGCGCTGTGCGCGTGGCCGGGCTGGACGAGGCCGGGCGCGGCGCGTGGGCCGGGCCGGTCTGCGCGGCGGCGGTGGTGCTGCCGCTGGAGCAGCCTGACCTGCTGGAAATCCTCGCTGGCGTCCGCGATTCCAAGCTGCTCACCCCCGCCCGGCGCCAGGCGCTGTGGGCAACGGTGCGTCAGGCGGCGCTGGGGTGCGGCGTGGGCTGGGCCACCCCCGTCGAGATCGACGAGATGGGCATCGTCCGCGCCACACAGACCGCCATGGTCCGCGCCCTGGGCCAACTGGCGGGCGCGGTCGACGCGCTGCTGATCGATTACCTGTCCCTGCCCGAGATCGCGTTGCCGCAGCGCGCGTTGCCCCACGCCGACAGCCGCTGTCTGAGCGTCGCTGCAGCCAGCATCATCGCCAAAGTGGAGCGTGACCGGCTGATGGAGGCGCTGGACAGCGATTTCCCCGGCTATGGCTTTGCCCGCCACAAGGGCTATGGCACGCAGCAACACCGCCAGGCGCTGCTGCGCTGGGGAGCGACACCGCTGCACCGCAAGAGCTGGCGGCCTCTGCTCAACCTCAGCGCCGGGCGGACCTGACACGTAACCTCGGGTGCTCGAAGCAAAAGGACAGAGTGCCCCGCCTGCCCTGTTCCCGCCGGGTCTGTGACCTGGCGCTTCCCCCTGGCGGGAGTCACAGACCCCCGCCGAGCAATGGGACGCCCCCCGTCGGCGTTCTGCTACGAACACCCAACCACCTGCCATTCTTGACAGGCTGGCCTTTCTGCGGTAATATATAAGCGTCCGTTTATAAAGTGCTTCTTTATACATCTGGTGATTCGTGGAAAATCCGATCGAGACCGACCCGCGGTTGCGCGAGATTGCGCGCTTCTTTTACGCGCTGAAGGACCCGCTGCGGCTGCGCATCCTGGTGACGCTGGCCCAGGAGGGCGAGAGCAACGTGACGGATCTGGTCCATACGACGCGCGTCAGCCAGCCCCTGCTCTCGTGGCACCTGGCTCGCCTGCGCGCCGCCGGCCTGGTGCGGGTCGAGCGGGAGGGGCGCATCGTCCGCTACTCGGCCGACCTGGCCGAGATCGAACGCCAGTTGGCTATTTTCCGCGCTTTGCTGGAGCAAGGCGCTTCATCTCTCTGAGAAAAGGAGTGGTTAGGGTTCTATGACTGCAAAAAAAGTGCGTGTGGCCATCATCGGCGTGGGTAACTGCGCCTCGGCGCTGGTTCAGGGTGTGCATTTCTACCGCGACGTCGCCGACGATGCCGTTGTGCCCGGCCTGATGCATGCCGTCGTCGGCGGCTACCACGTGCGCGACATCGAGTTCACCGCCGCCTTTGACATCGACATCGAAAAAGTGGGCAAGGACCTCTCGCAGGCGATCTTTTCCGGTCCGAACAACACAGCCCGCTTTTGCCAGGTGCCCGAGATGGGCGTCCCTGTCTATCGCGGCATGACCCACGATGGGCTGGGCAAATACCTCAAGCAGGTCATCACCAAGGCCCCTGGGCCTACTGCTGACATTGTGCGCATTCTCAAAGAGACCCACACCGATGTCGTGGTCAACCTGCTGCCGGTGGGCAGCGAGATGGCGACCAAGTGGTACATCGAGCAGGCGTTGGATGCGGGCTGCGGCTTTGTCAACGGTATCCCCGTCTTTATCGCCCGCGAGCCCTACTGGCAGGGCCGCTTTGCCGAGCGCGGCCTGCCGGTCATCGGCGACGACGTCAAGAGCCAGGTCGGCGCGACTATCGTCCACCGCGTTCTGACCCGCCTCTTCCGCGACCGTGGCGTGCGCCTCGACCGCACCTACCAGCTCAACTTTGGCGGCAACATGGACTTTTACAACATGCTGGAGCGCGAGCGGCTGGAGTCGAAAAAGATCTCCAAGACGACTGCGGTCACCAGCCAGTTGGACTATGACCTGGGCGAGCGGAACGTCCACGTGGGCCCGTCCGACTATGTGCCGTGGCTGGAGGACCGCAAGTGGTGTCACATCCGCATGGAGGGAACGACCTTTGGCGAGCTGCCGCTGAACATCGAGCTCAAGCTGGAGGTGTGGGACAGTCCCAACTCGGCGGGGGTGCTCATTGACGCGGTGCGCTGCTGCAAGCTGGCGCTCGACCGTAAGCTGAAGGGTGCGATCGTGGCCCCTTCGTCCTATTTCATGAAATCCCCGCCGCGGCAGGTGACCGACGATGCGGCACGCCAGGCGGTCGAGGCGTTCATCGCTGGCGAGAACAGCGAGACGTTGCCATAGGAGGCCGAGGTGGAGGAAGCACAGGTCAAAAAGCTCCGCCTGAAGAAAGTCAGGCCCAAGTCGCGTTACGAGACGTTTACCGATTGGGCGCGGGAAACCGCCGAAGTCATCACGGTTCCGATCGGCCTCTTCCTGGCCCGGCTGGGGTTGCATCCCAACACGGTCACGCTGCTGGGGACGCTGCTCAACATCGGCGTGGCGGTGGTGCTGGCGACGGGCCGTCTGCGGCTGGGGGGTGTGTTGCTGGCGCTCATTGCCCCGATCGACGCGGTCGATGGGGCCATGGCCCGCGCGGTGGGGCAAAAGAGCCGTTTCGGCGGTTTTCTCGACTCGACGCTCGACCGCATCTGCGAGGCGGCGCTGATGCTCGGCCTGGCCATCCACTACCTCCGGCAGGGCGCGGCGGTCGAGATCATCCTCATCCTGGTCGCGCTGTTCGGCGGGATGATGGTCAGTTACACGCGGGCGCGGGCCGAAGCGGCCGGCTTTTCCTGTAAGGTGGGCATTATGACCCGCGTGGAGCGGATCGTCGTGCTGGCGGCAGGGCTGATCCTGGGCTTTCCGACGGTCGCGCTGTGGGTGCTGGCCGTGGGCAACGTGGCGACGGCCATTCACCGCATCCTGCACGTCTACCGTCAGGCGCGGCTGGAGGGGCGTTGATCGCGTATCGCTTATCGCTAATCGCTTATCGCTAATCGCTTATCGCTGATCGTTTATCGCTGATCGTTTATCGCTAATCGCTGATCGCTAATCGCTGATCGCTTATCGCTGATCGTTTGTCGCTAATCGCTTATCGCATATTGCAGTGTGCGGCAGGCGTTCCGGGGAGAATGGGATCACACTGGCCGTACTGCTCTCAGATGTCATTCTGAGGAGCGAAGGCCGCGAAGCGGCCCGCCTTCGGCGGCTCGCTCGGAATGACAGGCTGGAAAAGCGATACGCGATACGCGATAAGCGATACGCGATACGCGATACGCGATAACCGATCAGCGATACGCCCCGAGATCCACCGCACGTTGCATGGCCATCTGGGCCTGCTCGTCCTGGCCCAGGTAGGCATAGACCTGGCTCAGGTGGGCATGCGCTGAGGCAAGGTTCGGGTCGAGTTCCACAGCGCGCAACAGGATCTCTTCCGCGGCGGTGGCGCGGCCGGTGAGGAAATATCCCCAGCCGAGTAGGTCATGGGCCACGGCACTCTGCGGGGCCAGCCTCACCAGCATCTGGGCGGCGCTCAAGCCTTGCTCTCCCATCGCCCGGTCGAGATAGAAGCGGGCTACAGCCTCCCACACCGCGGCGTCCTGCGGCGCCAGGCGCGTCGCCTCCTCCAGCCAGATGTCGGCAGCAGCGTACTGCCCCAGCCCGGCATAGAGGGCGGCAAGGTCCAGACAAAAGTAGGGATTCTCCGGCTGCAGTTCATAGGCCGCTTCCAGATGAGGCCGCGCCGCCTCCAGGTTGCCGGCCTGCAGGTGATACAGCCCCAGCAGCGAGCGGGCCAGCGCCGAGTCGGGCGCCAGGCGTACCGCCCCCTCCAGGTGCTCCAACGCTGCCTCTGAGCGGCCGGCCTGTGCCAGCGCCTGTCCCAGCAGCGCGTGCGCGTCGGCATAGGCCGGGCTGCGAGCAACGGCCTCCTGGAGAGCCCACGCGGCAAAGAGAGGCTGACCGTGGGCCAGGCAGAGCTGTCCTACCCGCGCCAGCCGATAGGAGGGGTCATCGCCCGCCGTCGCCAGCGCGGCGGCGACATCAGCGGCCAGGGGAGTGGCAGCGGCGCGCAGATGCTCGCTCGCCGTGACCGCTTCCGAGGCGGTCAGCAGGATGCCCAGCCGCTCGTGGGCCAGCGCGTCGGCGGGGTCGAGCGCCAGGATGGCGCGGTAGTGAATGCGCGCGTCGGCGGGCCGTTCCAGCGCCAGGCAGGCCAGGGCCACGCGGTGGCGGGTGGCGACGTCGCCGGGATTGGCCTCCAGCGCTGCCCGCCCGGAAGCGAGCACTGCTTCCCAGTTGCCTTGCAGGGCGTACAGCGCGGCGGCAAGGGCATCGACCTGGACTGCGGCAGCGCCCAGCTCGCGGGCCGCCGCCAGCGCCGCCAGCCCCTCCTCCGCGCGGCCCCAATCGGCATAGAGCCGCGCCAGGCGCAGGTGGGGCGCGGGGTCGGCGGGCCGCATCGCAGCGGCAGCGCGATAGCTCTCCTCCGCGGCGGTGCGCGCTCCCGTCGCCGCCTGGACGTCGCCCTCACCCAGCAGGAGGACGAACCGATCGGCTGTGGGCGGGGCGGTCGCCGTCGGCAGCGCCGAAGCGCCTGGCGCGGGCGCAGCACAGGCGGTCAGGAAGAGGAGCAGCAGGAGGGCGTATCGTATATCGCGTATCGCTAATCGCTTATCGCGTATCGCGTATCGCCTATCGCTTATCGCGCAGGGTTATTCGCCGGGAAGGTTGTATTGGGCATAGTTGCCGGCGAACTCGGTGGGGATGGTGCGCAGGATCTCTACCCAGCGCAGGATGCGGTTGGCTCCCTGCAAAAGCTGCAGGAAAGGCCCCTGCGTCTTGAGCTTGCGCATCGTGATCGCTTTGGTCGCCCCGATCTTGCCGCGCAGGATGTCCACCCACACGCCGTAAGGGGCAGAGAGGGTGAACTGGGTGGGCCGCTGACCCAGCCAGACCTGGTTCATTCTGCCATCATTGTTGTCAAAGCCGATGATGATCGTTTCTTCCACCCCCTGCGCCGGCTCGGCCTCCAGGATCAGGGTGTAGGACTCGTTGTTCCCCTTGGCCAGTTCCAGGTAGGTCGGATCGGCGTTGGAGCGCCGTTTGACCTCTTCCAGATACTCCAGCGACGCCAGTTTCATCCTTCACCTCCGATACGCACCAGGATCTTGACCGCCCCCGAGTCTGGCTCTTCCAGGCGGGCAAAGCCGCCGGAGACCGCCTCCTCCAGGGGCACCTCGTGGCTGACCAGCGCCTCGACGTCCACCCGCCGCTGAGCGATCAAGTCCAGCGCAGCGGGAAACTCGGCGCGGGCCAGGAAGCTGCCCTCGATACTCAATTCGCCCAGAACGACCGTCATAAAGTCGGTCTCTACCGGTTCCACGCACAGGCCGATGAGGAAAATCTGGCCGCCCTTGCGCACCAGCGAAATGGCCTGGCTGTAGGGGGCTGGCGCGCCGGTGCAGATGTAGACCAGGTCGGGGCCATAACCGTCGGTCAGCCCGGCCAGCGCCACGCCGACGTGCTCACGGCTGGGGTCGAGCACGGCCGTCGCGCCCAGCCGCGCCGCCAGCGCCGCGCGGACGGGGTCCACCTCGGTCACCGTCACCGTGCGCGCGCCAGCCAGCCGGGCGCACTGGAGGGTCAGCAGGCCGATCGGCCCCGCGCCCATCACCAGCACGTGGTCGCCGGCTTTGAGCCGCGAGCGGCGGACGCCGTGCAGGGCTATGGCCAGCGGCTCGGCCAGCGCGCCCTGGCGCAGAGTGACTTGAGGGGGCAGGCGGTGCAGGGCCGCCGCCGGGGCAGCGACGTACTCTGCCATCCCCCCGTCGTGGGTGACGCCGATCATCATCATGCTCTCGCAGCGGTCGAGCAGGCCGTCGCGGCAGGGGCGGCAGGCCATGCAGGGCAGCGCGTCGTCCACCACCACCCGCTCCCCCACCCGCCAGCCGGCCACGCCCTCCCCCAGGGCGGCAATCGTGCCGGCAAACTCGTGGCCGATGATCAGCCCCGGCTCGTACATGCCGGTATGGTAGGCCTCCAGGTCGGAGCCGCAGATGCCGCAGTAGCCAACGCGGATCAGCACCTCGCCTGGCCCCGGCTGCGGCACGGGCACCTCTGCGATCTCGATCTCCCCGATCCCCCGAAACACTGCGGCCTTCATCTCTCCCTCCGCCTCACCAGGGCAACTCGCATCCCTCCATCCACACCGCATCCAGGTTCTCCAGGTCGGGCGGAGTGAGGTTGGCCCACGAGTCTATCACCACGTCCAGCACCGCCGGCTTGCCGGAGGCGACCGCCCGTTCCAGCGCCGGCGTGATCTGGCGGGGGTCTTCGACGCGCTCGCCCCAGCAGCCCATCGCCCGCGCCACCTGGTCGTAGCGGATGTCCGTAAAGTCCACGCCGATGTAGCGGGCGTCGTAGGCAGCCATCTGCGCCCCCTTGATCATCCCCCACTGGCGGTCGTTGGCGACGACGATGACGAATGCCAGCCCCAGCCGCGCGGCGGTCTCCAGTTCCTGCATGTTCAGCGCAAAGGCGCCGTCGCCGCAGATGGCATAGACCGGCAGATCGGGACGGGCCAGCCGCGCGCCGATGGCGTAGGGCAGCCCCGTGCCCAGGTGACCGGAATCCGCCGCCCAGAGGAAAGAGCGCGGCGCGTAGACGCGGTTGAGGTAGTGGGCCCAGACGTTGGTGTTGCCGCCGTCCACGACGGTGATCGCTTCGCGGGGGAAGAAGGCGCGCACGTCGCGGATGAGGCGCAGGGGGTGGATGGGGACGGCGTCAGAGGCGGCATGGGCGACGAACTGGGCCAGCCAGCTCTCCTGCGCGGCGCGGTACTGCGGGATTTCCGGCCGTTCGGGGATGGGCGGGGTCAGACGCTGCACTGCCTCCAGCAGCGCGCGCAGGGTGGCTTTGGCGTCCCCCACCAGTGCCAGGTCCACCGGCCGGTTGAGGGCGATGCTCTCCGGCTCGATGTCGATCTGGATCAGCCGCTGTTCTTCTGGCTCGCCCCAGTAGGGCGGCTGGCCCCAAAAGTCCACGTCCCCCATCCGCCCGCCGACCAGCAACACGGCGTCGGCCATGGCCTGTGCGCCGAGCGCGCCGTAACTGGCGGGGATCAGGCAGAGCGGGTGGTCCTCCGGCAGCACGCCGCGCGCCCCCTGGCTGGTGGTGACCGGGGCAGAGAGGTACTCGGCCAGCGCGCGCACCTCGTCCCAGGCCCCCGAGCGGAGCACGCCGCCGCCGGGATGGATGAGCGGGCGTTCCGCCTCCACCAGCATGCGCGCTGCCTGCTCGATCAGGTCAGCCTGGGCCACGGGGCCGCGGTCGGCGCGATAACGCGCTGGCGGGAGAGGGCGGTAGGCAAGCGACTCCTCGTCGCCGGTCGCGGTGAGCACGTCCACGTGCAGGTCGAGGTGGACCGGGCGGGGGCGCCCCGACAGGGCCACGCGAAAGGCCCGCTGCACCAGCTCGGGGATGCGCTCCCAGCGCGTCACCCGCGCCTGCCACTTGGTGATCGCCGCAAACAGGTCGGTCTGCGCCAGGGACTGCATCGAGCCGCGTTCGGGGTAGCTCTTCCAGGTCTGGTTCTGCGCGGTGAGGACGACCAGCGGGATCGAGTCGGCCCAGGCGGGGTAGACGCCGGGCACCAGATTGGCCGCGCCCGGGCCCACCGTGCCGATGCACACGCCGGGCTGTCCGCTGACGCGGGCATAGGCGTCGGCCATGTGCGCGGCGGCCTCCTCGTGGCGCGTCATGACGAACGTCAGGCCGGCGTCAGGGCCGAGGCGACGGATGCTGTCGAGGATGGGACAGAGTTGCCCGCCGGGGATGCCAAAGACGTAGCGCACTCCCTCCTGGATCAGGCACCTGACCAGGAGTTCGCCTCCCATGATTGCGTTCATTTTTCCTCCTTTCTGTCTGATCGCTTATCGCTGATCGCTTATCGCTTATCGCTTATCGCTGATTGCGGGTTTTCTCCTTTCCGTGTCGGCGGGCGGTAACAGGTTAACACTTTCTGTGTTATCCCCAGATGTCATTCTGAGGAGCGAAGGCCGCGAAGCGGCCGGAGCGACGAAGAATCTCGTTCTCCGCTGCAGAATGACCTCGCTTTGACGTGAGAGGAGCGAAGGCCGCGAAGCGGCCGGAGCGACGAAGAATCTCGTTCTCCGCTGCAGAATGACCTCGCTTTGACGTGAGAGGAGCGAAGGCCGCGAAGCGGCCGGAGCGACGAAGAATCTCGTTCTCCGCTGCAGAATGACCTCGCTTTGACGTGAGAGGAGCGAAGGCCGCGAAGCGGCCGGAGCGACGAAGAATCTCGTTTTCCGCTGCAGAACGGCCTCGCTTTGACGTGAGAGGAGCGAAGGCCGCGAAGCGGCCGGAGCAAAGTCAAAATGAGCCATCCCTCTGTGTCTTCCGGTGCCTTTCTGTGTTCACCCTCACCCAGGTTCTGGCGCAAAACTTTTGAGCCTGCGTGAAGGCCCAGGCTGAACAGCTACGCAGTTGCATTTTACGTTGTTTTGGGTGAAGAAGCAACTGGAAGCCATTATTTTCGAACCTGCGGGAAGGTACAGGCTGAGCAGCCAACCTCCATCTTTTCTTCACCCCTGCTTCATAAAGGCTTTATGAGTTGGTGGTATGATTACTACCGTATTGGGAGGTAAAGAATGTCGAACAAAGCTCGTATCAACTATATTCTGGACGTCGTGATTGCACTGGCGTTCATCTTGTCGGCGGTCAGCGGCCTGGTGCTGTGGCTCGGCGGATCGGGAGGCTACCAGGGCGGGCGCAACCCCGCCTACCAGGCGACCATCCTGAGCGTCAGCCGCGCTGCCTGGCACGACCTGCACCTCTGGGGCAGCCTGGTCATAATGGCCGGCATTGGCTTGCATCTGTTGTTGCACTGGCGATGGATCGTCTGTATGACGCGCGACATACTCCTGCCGCGCCGGCGTCAGACGCGGGAAGTATGTCCCACAGCATAAAGTACCGGGGAGGATTGAGATGTTTTCCAGAGTTGTCACGATTGCGGCGGTTGTCATGCTGGCCCTGGCGCTGGTCGGCGGCTCGGCCTATATTCTGCTGAACGAGACGGGCGCGGAGTCATCCCGCCAAACCCAGGCCCATGCGGGCGCTGGCGGCGCGACCTACCGTGGAGATGGACAGGGGGCTCACGCCCAGGGCGCAGGGACTCGGTCCGGGGACGGTCAGTCCAACGGTGGCTATGGTCACTCCGCTGCCGGCTCTGCCAGCCAACATGGCAAGGGGCGCGAAGAGGGCGCCGCCAGCGAGGAGGCCGATCACCCGCTGGAGACATGGACGACGATCAGCGGCACCGTGGTGGCGTTAGACGGGAGCGACCTGACCGTGCAGACAGGCGATAGCCTGCTCACGGTCAACCTGGGGCCGACGTGGTACGTGGAGACGACCGGCGTCGCCCTTGAGGCCGGAGATCCAGTCGAGATCAGCGGCTTTGACGAGGATGGTACCTTTCAGGTCGCCCGTCTCGTCGATCAGACCAGCGGCGAGACACTGCTGCTGCGAGACGAGACAGGCCGCCCGCTGTGGGCCGGTCAGGGGCGCAGGGGCAAATAGAAAAAGCCCGTGCAGCGGGCTGTGTACGGTCTCTGACCGCACCGAACGTGGAGAGAGGGGCGACTTGTGTCGCCCCTTCTGTTCCCGTCGACGCGGCCTCCTGACGCGATCCGCGATAAGCGATAAGCGATAACCGATAACCGATCCGCTACGCCGCGACGTGCTCCTCCACGCGGATGCCCATCTGCTCCAGTTCGTCCAGCACCGGCTCATAGATCTCGGGCCGCACCGGGATATGCACGCCGGTCAGGTTGATGCGACCCTCCAGGATCAGGCGGGTGGCGATGGCAGCGGGCAGAGAAACCGTGCGCGCCATCGACGTGTCGCCGTGGGGGATGCCGAAATCGACCATCGTGGAAGTGATGTGCTCCGTGCGCCCCGGATACTCGGCGATGAAATCGTGCAACAGCACCAACATATCTCGCTCGCCAGGCTCGTAGCGCAGTCTGGCCTCCATCGGCACCGCCAGAGCATCCAGGATCGTCGGCGCGTCCGGCAGCGGCTCGTCGCTGAGCAGCCCCAGCCACTCGAAGCGGTCCAGCACCGCCGAGTCGCGGGACAGGCCCAGGCGCGTCGCCAGCTCACCGCGCACGTCCTTCGCCTCCGGCTTGCCGATGAGCTGGGCGATGAGCTGTCGCCAGGTCAGGCCGGCCAGGTCATCCCGCTCGGTCAGATCCAGGAGCCCCAGCTCAACGAACGCCTGCCAGGTCTCGCACCAGCCGGGATAGCGCAGCGTGCCGCGGTAGATCGTCCGCGTCTCAGGGATGCCGTAGAGGTCGCGGTAGGGCAACGAGTCGCGGTTGGGATAGGCGACCAGGTCGCCCACGCCGCCCACGGGCACCGTATGGCGGGTGGCGAAGAGGCGGCTGTTGGGCACCTCGACGATCTGGCCGTTTTCCAGATAGCGGGCGTCGTTGCGGCCGGCCAGGAGCACGCCGCGCGGGCTCCAGGAGAACTTGTAGCCGAAGGGGTTGGTGTTGGCTTCGGGGGCGGGCAGCCCGCCGCAGTAAGAGCGGAAGTGGGCGATCTGCCCGCCGGCGCGGTGGACGCGGTCGATGATGCGCATGGCCGACATGTGGTCGATGCCGGGGTCGACGCCGATCTCATTGAGCAGGATGACGCCGGCCTCTCTGGCTGCGCCGTCGAGCGCCTGCATCGCTTCCTTGACATAGGACGTGGTCACCATATGGCGGCGATAGCGCACGCACTGCTCGGCCACCTGGACGTGGTAGATGTAGGGCAGCAGGCTGATAGCCAGGTCGGCCTGGGCCACCAGCGCGCCGAGTGCGTCGCCGTCTTTGACGATGTCAAAAGCCAGCGCGCGGCCGCGCGGACGGCCGCCGATGAGCGCCTCGGCCTTGCTGACCGTGCGACTGGCGATGGTCACCTCCAGGTCTGGCTGATCGAGCAGATACTGCACCAGGGGCCTGGCGACCAGGCCCGCGCCGAGAACGAGAACGTTTTTCACTCAAGCCTCCTCTAAAATATGTGCTCCCGCGGGGTCTGTGACCCCGCGGCTGGCGACGGGCGACACACCCGCCGCGAGCCGGCCAGAAATCCGGCCTGATCCGCGTTTGCAGCGCCTGTCCTCCAAACGATCAGACGGTCAGATACTCGCTGATGTACTGGTAATCGGGCGTCAGTTTCCCCTGATAGACAATGACCGCCCGCTTGATCTCGGACGGCAGAGCCAGTTGCTCGAAGGGCACGGTATAATCGGCGGCGACGATGGCGGGGATGAAATCGCGCAGGACGCCGCTGAAATAGATCGAGGCCTCGCGGGGCAGTTCGCTGGGCAGGATGTCGACGGCCAGGATGACCACCCCCTCGCTGGCGTAGCCGTCGGTGGTCGTTTCGGTGCGGGGGTTGTAGACATAGACGGGATTGCCAGGCTCGGTACAGCGCGCGGTGCACTCAATCGAGCCCTCGATGTCGCAACTGATGTCGCCGATGACGCGCAGGCGCAAATCGTCCGCATGCTCGCGCAGATAGGCTTTGGTCACCAGGCGGGGATAGCGCCTGTCCCAGTAGATGCCGTTGACCAGCACGGTCAGGTAGGGCAGATAGTCACTGAAGCAGGAGCGGTATTTCTCCGGGTGTTGGTAATAGTCCTGCAACTCAAAGGTCGCCGCCGGGTCTACCGGTTTGACCGTGTGCTCCTCTTTGAAGACGACCTTGTAGAGCGTATGTGGGTCGGGCTGCCCGGCAAAGAGGGCGGGCAGGTCGGCGGGGGCAAGCTCGACAAAGGGCAGTTCGTCAAAGACCTCCTGCGCGCCGCGTGAGACGTTGCCATAGCCGGCAAAGCCGACCACCAGGGGGGCCAGGCCGGCGGGCAGGCCCTCGCGGCGGATGCGCTCACCAGCCTCTCGTATGGCGGCCCTGGCTGAGTCGAGATCGCGGTAGGCGTGCGCCAACTCGATCTGGGCGAAGGGGGTGGCGATCCCTTCCCATTCCAGCCGCTTACCCAGCGCCCAGAGCGTGTCGATCATGCCCGAAAGGCCGGCATGGCGTCCGAAAAAGATCAGGCGACGGCCCTTTTCGTCCGTCACTTTTTCGTAATCGATCAGCGTGCAGCCCAGTTCGAGCAGCCGCCGCAGCATGGGCATATTGTACGGCTGGCCCTTGATGACGTGGGCGAAAAAGACATAGGTCTTGTTGGGCAGGATGAGGTGAGGGGGAACCTCCTTGACCGCCACAATCACGTTGCAGGGAGAGAGGTCCTCGTCCACCCGTGCGCCGGCGGCAAGAAACTCCTCTTCTCGAAAGACGCGGATCTGGGAAGGCTGCACCACCACCTGCATGTCGTACTGTTCCCGCAGCCGCGGAATGTCCTCCGGCACGACAGGCACACGCCGTTCCCAGACCGATTTGTCCTCTCGCCGTATTCCCAGATATTTTGTCATATCCATCCTCCAGACGGGGATTCTCCTTTTGTACCGACCAGGCCGCCGCGCGGCGGGCGGATTATGCCACAAGGGGGCAAAGAAAGCAACCCCCAAGGTAGCCTTTCCTCTGCGGCCTCAGCGTGCTCTGCAGTGAGAGGTGGGGTATCGCCAGAGACAGCTAGAGCGCCAGGTAGCGCTCGATGCGTTGCCGGATCAGGTGGAGGCCATTCTCCCAGAACGTGCGCTCGCGCAGCGAGAGGCCGAAACGGGCCGCCAGGTCGGCGGGGGTTGCCTCTCCCGAGTCGCGCAACAGGGCATCGTAGGCGGGCAGGAAATCGCGGCCCTGCTGCTGATAGAGGCCGTACAACCCCAGGCTGAAGAGCATGCCAAAGGCGTAGGGGAAATTGTAGAACGAGAGCGACGGCCGGTAGTAGTGGGGCTTCCAGGCCCACATGTAGGGGTGCAGGTAGCGCTCGTCGAGGCCGTCGCCGTAGGTGGCCCGCTGACAACGTAGCATGATCTCACACAGGTCATCGGCGGAGAGTTCGGCCTGGGCGCGGCGGGCAAAGACCTCGCTCTCGAACAGATAGCGCGAGGTGATGTCGACCATGATCTGCGAGGCGTCGACGAGGAACGTCTCCAGGACGGCCAGTTCCTCCTGGGGGTCACTGGCATTCGCCAGCAGGGCGTCGAGGATGATCGTCTCGTTGAAGGTAGAGGCCATCTCGGCCAGGGTCATGGGCACCTGGCGCTGGAGATAGGTCTTGCCACGGCGGCATTCGTTGTGGTAGGCGTGGCCCAGCTCGTGAGCGATGGTTTTGACCTGGTCGAGCGAGCCGTCAAAATTGCAGAGGATGCGCGACTCTTCCACCAGCGGCAGGCCCATGCAAAAGGCGCCACCCCGCTTGCCGTTGCGCGGCTCGGCGTCGATCCAGCGGCGCTCGAAGGCGCTCTGGCAGAAGCGGGCCAGCCGTTCGGAAAAGCCGCCCAGCGTCTCGACGATGAACTGCCGCGCCTGGTCGAAAGTATAGCGCCTCTCCGCATGGCCCAGCGGGGCAAAGAGGTCCCACCACGGCAGGCGCTCTTTGCCCAGGCGGCGGGCCTTGGCCTGCCAGTAACGCCGAAAGTCGGGGAAAGTGTCCTGCATGGCCTCCAGCATCGTCTCCAGCGTCGCGCGGTCGATGCGCGCCTGGTCGAGCGCGTCGTGCAGCGCGTCCTGGCGGCCCCGCCGCCGGTCGATGGTGAGCACAGCCCCCTTGACGCCGTTGAGACAGGCCGCCAGCGGCTCGCGGACGCGCTCCCAGGCCTGCAGCTCAACCTGGTAGGCGCGCTCTCGCACCGCGCCGTCGGGGTCGTTGTACAGGTTCTGGATGACGGTGATGGGCAGCTCTTCGACCCTGCCATCTCGCTCGAAGGGCGCCTTGAGCTGAGAGCAAATCGTCCCCTGCAGCCGCTGCCAGGCCAGCGCCCCGCTCAGGGCCAGCTCGGCCGCCAGCGCCTCTTCCGCTTCCGACATCAGATAGCGGCTCTGTTGCACCGTCTCTTGCAGGTAAAAGGCGTGCTGGCGCGGCGTCCCCTCGCGCTCCAGGACGGCGGCCAGCGTTTCCGGCTGCTGCCCTACCGTGCCCATCCAGCCACGGAAGCGCACCTCCATCGTCTCGCGCTCCGCCCCCAAGGCCTGCAGCTCGGAGTGGATACGCTGGGCGATCTTGTTGTACGAGTCGGTGCTGACAAAGCCATAGACGTAGTAGAGCAGCGTCTGGTACAGCGCCGAAAGGTCGTTCATGCGCTCCAGATAGCCGGCCATGACGCCGGCCAGCGCCGCCGGGTCAGCGGGAACGCGCCCGCCCCTGGCGATCTGCTGTTCATCGAGATACTGCCGCAGGTCAGTCAGGCGCTCGCGCAGCTCATCGACCGCGCCGCGAAAGTCGTCCGCTTCCAGGCCTGTATAGACGCTGCTCAGGTCCCAATGGGGAATCATTTGCTCTTTGTTCATTCATCGCCTCGACAGAAGATGGTTATGGCGCGGTGAGCCATGAGAGCACCCGCGCTCAGGATGGGAGCGTTCTATCCGCAAGCCACAGGGCTGTGCTGCCGCCGAGCCGCACCAGCCGCGTCCACAGGCGCGCCAGGATGAAGAACTGCTGCACAACCATCGCCAGCGGCCAGATGTCGAGCGGCAGCAGCGGCAGCAGCAGCAGGCGGAAGAGGGCGTGAACGAGCAGCAGCAGCGCCAGCGCCGCGCCGTAGAGGAGCGCCACCGCCCCCAGCCGGTGAAAGAGGAAGCGCCCGGCGCTCAGAGCCGCGCGGGCGATGTTGCGCGTCGCCTCGGCCACCGCCGCGACACGGGTCAGTTCGCACCAGGCCAGCCACACCGCCGCGCCGAGAAGCAGCAGCGGCACCGTCCCCCACGCCGTCCATGCTCCCACCGCCGTGCCCAGCCCCACCGCCAGGGCGACAGGCGCGGCAAACAGCAGCAGCGCCAGGCCGGCCTGTGCCAGGCCCAACAGCAGAAAAGCGCCGAACCAGTGCCAGCAACCCCACAGGAAACGCCGCAGGCAAAACGGCTGCGGCGCTTTGACAAGGGTCAGCAAGACCCCGCCGCCGAGCAGGGAGGAGGGCAGCCAGGCCGCCACGGGCACGAGCAGCGCCGCCAGCAGCGCAGTTGTCGCCGCCTGCCCAAAGCCGGACGGGGAGGCGGTTTCGCCCTCTGTCAGCCACGGCCTCTGGAGGGGGACCAGCAGCGTCTCGACGACCAGCCAGGCGTCGACGCCGTCGGCGGCCTCCCGCACAACGGGGCGACAGGCTGCCGGCAGCAGCGTCGCCGCCGGCAGCGCCGCCAGGCAGAGAGCGCTGAGCAGGTTGACCGCAAAGAGCAACACCAGCAGCCAGCCGTACTGCGTTGCCCGCTTCAGTCCGCCGCCAAAAGCTGCCCAGCCCGCCATCACAGCCCTCCCCAGTTCAGCAGCCCACCCTGCAGGCGGTACAGGAGGCGGGTGACCAGCGCCAGCCAGGCCCACAGGTCCGGGCGGCGCGAGAGGCCGTTGTCGCTCCACTGCAGGTCGATGACAATCTTGCGCTGCGGATCGATCTGGGCGCGCAGCAGCGACCGCTCGGGATAGGTCAGGGTGAGCGTTGCCTCCTGCCCGTCCCACGGCTGCAGCAGCGTGCTGCCGTCGGCAAAAGTGACCTCGATCTCGGTGGGGATGACCAGGCTGCCCTGTCGCACGACGGTGACCTGGTGCGCGTCGATGGCCGTGACGGCATAGTTGACCACGCCGTTGCCATAGACCAGCCCGTCGAAGAACCAGCTCAGGTCCTCTCCGCTGACCTCTTCGGCCACGGCGCGGAAGTCTTCCGTCCTGGGGTGGCTGAAGCGGTAGCGCTCGAAGAAGGTGCGCAGGATTTGCCGCATCGTCTCTTCGCCCAGGATGCGCTCCAGCGTCGTCAGGGCCAGCACCGGCTTGGAGTAGGCGGCAATGCCGTACTCTATCATGCTGAAATCCCAGGCTTTGCCATACATCGGCACGGCGGGCGTGAGCATGTACTCCATGCGCCGCGTGTCGAAATAGCCTGCCTCCCAGCCGCCCGCGTCGAGCATCGAGGTGTCGGCTCCATAGACCGCCGTCATCACCCGCACGGCGGAATAGTCGGTCAGCCCTTCGTCCAGCCACGGCTCTTCAGCCTCGTTGAAAGCGACCATCGACTGCCACCACTGATGGGCCAGTTCGTGGACGACAACTGTTTCGAGCGACCTCTCGATCCCTGCGCGGCCTGCCGCTTCGAGGCCGAGCAAACTCATTGTGCCGGCGGCAAAGAGGGTGGGGTACTCCATCCCGCCGGCGCCCTCGCCCTCGTCGGGCACGTCGACGACGGTGAGGCGCGGGTAGGGGTAGGGGCCGTACCACTCGCTGTACAGCCGCAGCGCCGCCTCCGCCGCTGCCAGCACCCGCTCTACCGACCAGGCGTGTTCGGGCAGGTAGAGGTAGAGCAGCTCGACGCCGTCGACCTGACGCGCGGCCTGCCGAAAGCGCGGCGAAGCGGTCCAGACAAAGTCGATCACCCCCTCGGCGCGGTAGCGGACGGTCTGGGTGCCGTCGCCGTGCTCCGTCACATTGACGGGCATGCCGGTCGCGCCGGTGAGGTAAGTGGCGGGCAGGGTGATGGCGACGTCATAGGTGCCGAAATCGGCATAGAACTCGGCGTTGGCGTGGAAGGGGTAGGCGTTCCAGCCGCCGTCCTCCCAGACGCCCAGCTTGGGGAACCACTGGCCGACCATGACAAAGTCGTCCGCGTAGCCGGTGCGGGCAAAGACGCGCGGCAACCCGGCGCGAAAGTCGAGTTCGACCGTCAGCGTCTCGCCTGGCAGCAGCGGTGTGGGCAGGTCGGCGCGGGCCAGCGTGCCGTCTTCGATCTCGACCACCTGAAGGGGCGTCCCATCGCCCAGACGGGCGCTGCTGACTTCGATCCAGCCGGGATGTTCGGCGTCCCAGCCGTAGCCACGGTGGACTGTGCCCGACTCGCGCAGGAAAAAGCTGTCCTGGCTGCGAAAGGCGTTGAGGTAGAGGTGAAAGACCAGGTCGGGAATCGCTTCCGCGCTGTTGTTGAGGTAGGTGATCGTCTCGTGCGCTGTCAGCGTCATGGCCTCGGCGTCGAGGGTGACGTCGATGGCGTAGGAGGCGATGGGCGGGGGAAAAGCTGGCGGGGCGATTCCGCGTGGCGGGCTTGCGCCGGGCGGCGCGGCTGGCGCAAGGACTGTGCACAGCAGAAACGTCAACAACAAAGCGGGCCGTTTCATGGCTTTGATGGCGTCCGCGGCTCAAGCGGCCCGCGAAGGCGCTGCCTGCCCGCTCATTGCGGCGATGGGCTGTCCCCGGTCGTCGAAGGTGCGCAGCAATGAGCCGGCCGAGCGAGCGCCGATGTAGAGGCCGATCATGACGGTCAGCGATTCGCCCATCAGCAGCACTGCCGAGGCCAGGAACGGCACGACTGCCAGCGCGGCGCTCAGGGCGGGGATGAGGAAGAGGATACTCGCCAGCCACATCAGCCAGAGCGCCAGGCGCAGAGCGCCACGATTCCAATGCTTCCAGATCAGCCAGCCCGCGCCCCAGACCAGGAACTCGGCGACGACGGAAAGGCCGGCCAGGGGCCGCGTCTCGATCAGGCGCACAAGCCGTCCGATGCCCCTGCCCAGCTTCCAGAGGGTGTAGACGCCATAGGCCAGCAGGCCCAGCAGGATCAGCGCGACCAGCGCCGCCAGCGCCACCAGCAGCCAGGGGTCGATGCGGGCAAACAGGTAGAGCAGGCCCATCAGGACGACCGAAGCGGCGTTCTCGACGGTGGCGTAGATCGGCGCAGCCAGGTGGGCGGTGGTGCCGCTGGCGCTGCTGAGAGCGGGCTTGGCGACGAACTTGGCCCCGTTGAGCGCAGACGCCGCCACCGCGCCGCCGCCGGCCATGAGCCAGCCGACCCCACCGATGCCAGTGGGGCTAAAGATGCGCAGCGTCTCCAGGAGATGGCGCGTCTCCGGGTGCATCTCGGCAATGACCCCGACCGAGGCCAGCGTCAGCAGCGCGCCAGAGGCGGGGACGACGAATCCGCTGAGAAACTTGACGATGGTGTTGATGGCGTTCATCACTCCCGGCGAGAGCAGCGAGGCATAGGCGGGGGCAAGGGTGAGCAGCCAGAAAATGGCAACGACGGCGATGAACCACCACGATTCCATAAAGCCCATCTGCGGCGCCAGTTGGATGAGGTTCGTTTTGGAAGCGATGGCAATGATCAACAGGCACAGATATTGATCGCTGGCGCCAACCAGGCCGCCAGAGGCGATTGCGGAGAGAATCAGTTCCATTTTTCCTCCTCTCACAACGACATAGCAGGGCACTGAGCCCCTCAGCCATTGTAACATGGGAGTGTGATAGAGACAACTTTAACCCTGGGGCTCTGACCCACGTTCGGACCTGGGTGTTTGAAGCAGTTTGTAGGACAACTGCTCGCAGTTGTCCTACAAACTGCTTCGGACACCCGACCTGGCAGGTCATTGCCTCCTCTGAGGAGTGTGCTATACTGTGGCCCACAGCAGCGGGGTCGAGAAGCGCTACGGAGGAGAAACGCAATAAAAGCTCTGGTGGTCTATGATTCAGCTTATGGCAACACAAAACAAATCGCCCAGGCGATTGGCGACGCGTTGGGCGCAGAGGCGGTTCACGTCGGTCAGGTGCAGCCAGAGCACCTGCAGGGACTGACCCTGCTCGTCGTCGGCTCGCCGACACAAAAGTTCAGCCCGCTGGGGTCGATCACGCGCTTCCTGAAGAGCATCCCGCCGGACGACCTGCGCGGCGTCAAGGTTGCCGCCTTCGACACGCGCTTTCCGCAGAACCAGATCGACGAGGTGCGTATCCTGGCCTTTTTCGTCCGGCTGTTCGGCTACGCCGCCGAACCGATCGCCAAAGGGCTGCAGAAGAAGGGCGGCGAGCTGGTCGCGCCGCCGGAGGCGTTCTACGTGGGGGACACAAAAGGGCCGCTGCTGGAAGGCGAGTTGGAACGCGCTGCAGCGTGGGCCAGACAAATCGTCAAGGCCGTATGAGGGGAATGCAGCATGGAGAGCAAAAAGCTAAGGGGACCGTGGCGCAGCATCCACGGCGCAATCTGGCTGATCGGACTGGCGATTCTCTTCTGGAAGGGCTGGTTCTGGCCCGGCATCCTGGTGCTGGTGGCCATCAGCACCATCGCCGAGGCTGTGATTCAGCTCGCCATACCCGATGCGGTGGTGCAAGAGGACGAGGAAGCCGGGGCAAACGCGCCGCTGACCGCTGCGATGGCCGAGCCGGAGCGCCGCGCTGACCTGCTGCCAGCCAGGTGCCCGGCCTGTGGCGGGCCGGTCAACGGCGACGAGGTCAAATGGCACGGCCCGCGCGCGGCGAGCTGCCCCTACTGCGGGGTCAACCTGCCGCTCACAGAATAGGACGGCCTGACGACACGCCACAACTCGTACCCCAGGCCGATGAACAGCGCCGTGCGCAACAGCACGGTCACCCAGGGCCATGGGTCGAGTTGATGGGCCAGCAACACGGGCCATTCGGCCAGGTTGACCGCGCTCAATGTCAGCACCCACAACAATGCCCGCTGGTAGGGCAGGGCCAGCAGGAGCAGCGGGAAGAGGAACACCTGCCACTGCGGGCTCCAGCCCTTCGACCATAGAAAGAACAGCACCAGGGAGAGGGCGACAAAAGCGACCAGCCGCCGGGGCGCGTCGTGCAGGTCTGCCCGCCACAACAACCACAGGTAGAGCAGGCCGAACGCGCCGCTCTTGAGCCACTCGGGCAGGCGGGCAGCGTGGCCCGTCGCCTGGCCAGCCTGCGCCGGGTCCAGGTGCGCCACCAGCGGCAGGAGCATCCCCGTCCCTCTGTTGCCGTCGATCAGCGCCCAGACTGTCTCGTAAGAGCTGCGCGCGACGGTGGAGCGGAAAAAGGCCATGGCGTAGGGGCCGCCGGCCAGGACGAGCGGCAGCAGCACCGCCAGCACCACCCCCAGCGCGATCAGCCCATAGCGAAGCCAGCGACGCAGGGGGCGTGCCCGCATGACCGCCGCTACCAGCACGACCGGCACCAGCTTGGTCAGCACGCCCAGCCCTGCCGCCACCGCCGACCAGCCATCTCGCTCTGCCAGCAACAGCTCGAGCGCCAGCAGGATGAAAAAGGCCGTCATCCCCTCGAACGTCCACCAGCTATAGATCAGCGGCGCAAAGAGCAGGGCCCAGGTCCAGCCCAGCCGCAGCGACAGCTCTTCTCCCCACAGCCGTCGCCCCAGGCGCATCAAGAGCCACAGCGAGCCGACATCGAAGGCGAGCATAGCGCAACCAAAGAGGTAGACATAGGCCACATAGCCGCCGCGCGGCGTCAGCAGCGAGAGGCGATAGATCAGCGTGGAAAGGAATGGAAAGAGCGGCGCGTGCTCCGACCAGTAGCCGATGAATGGCCAGCGCCCCTCGTCAGAAAGTTGGGCCAGGGCGTAGTAGTAGGGATAGTCGCCCAGGTGGGTCAGGTCCTCCGGCAGGAAGGTGACCAGCATCATCAGGCGAAAGGCGACAAAGAGCAGCAAGAGCGGCGTGAAAGGATGGCGCAGAGCGACGCGGATGTTCAATTCGCTCACCTCCCGTAACTGCCTGCCCTGAACCTGCGGGAGGGCAGATAGCCTTTATGGTTCGGCTGGCCGGTCGAGGCGCAGCACGGCTATGCCCGGCAGGTGGACCTCCACAGCCACCTGCTCTCGATGGGCTGCCAGCCACTCCCGCAGCGGCGGCGCGGCCTCGTCCCCCACGTCGGGCGGGGCGGACTTGGAAAGGCGGTGGTTCGACTCTGCCGTGCTGCGCCAGACCAGCCAGAGGCGGCCATGGCGCGCCGCCGTCTCCTCCAGCAAGGCCGCCGCATCCCCCCGCGAGAGGACGACGTATGTCCACGGCTGCCGGCGATAGACCGACGTGCCGATCAAGGTCTCCTCGTCCGCCACCACGACAGCATCCGCTGCCTGCCATTGCCCATCGACCAGCGCGACAGCCTGGCGCCAATCCTCTTTGGCAAAGTAGGGGTCGGTGTGGATGCGGATCGTCCCCCACGCCATGCCTGCCAGCACTGCTCCCGCCGTCAGCAGGCGCCAGAACCGTGCGCGCCAGCCGTTCACTCCCAGCGCCAGGAGCAGCAGGTAGGCCGGCAGGCTTGCCGTCAGGTAGCGGTCGACATAGTAGGACCGCCGCAGCGAGAGCAGATAGAGCGCTCCCAGCGGGAGCGCCAGCCACCACAGCAGCAGGCGCTGCTCGCCTCGCAGGCTGGCCAGCCCTCGCAGCAGCAGCGCCGCCGTCGCTGCCATCGTCAGCAGGGCCAGCGGTGTGACCGTCTCCACATCGGCCACGGTCCAGTTCCACAGCGTCAGCAGCGGCGCCAGCAGACTGGGGCGGGGAATCCAGTCCAGCCCCGCCGGGCGGATGCCGCGGACCAGGTAGAGGGCCAGCCACGGCGTCAGCGGCAGCAGCGCCAGCGCCTGCGCCAGAAACCAGCGCCGCAGCAGCCGTCCCTGCCGCAGACGGGGCAGCAGATGGAGCAACTGGACATAGACCAGCGCAAAGGCGGCATAGTGCAGCGCATAAGCCAGGCCGCTGCTCACGATGAAAGCGGTCCAGCAGCGCCGGCCGCGCAGCAGGCCCAGGAAGCGATCCATTGCCAGCAGGCTGAAAAAAGCCAGCGGCGCGTACATGCGCGCGTCCTGGGCGTACCAGACATGGAAAGGGCAGACTGTCAGCAGGAGCGCCGCCGTCGCGCCGACAGAGCGGCCTGCCAGCCGCTGCCCCAGCCGGGCGATGAGCGGCACGCAGAGCAGGCTGAACGCCGCCGAGGGCCAGCGCAGCGCGTACTCGCTCGCCCCCGCCAGCGCCGCCAGCGGACGCAGGGTGAGAAAGTAGAGCGGCGAATAGATGCCCGCGACCAGCAGGGCTTCCAGGCTGTTCCGCAGGGGAGCCAGCGTGACGGTGTAGGTGAAGCACTCGTCGAACCAAAAGCTCTTGCTGCCCAGGCCGGCCAGGCGCAGGGCAGCCGCCAGCAGGGTCAACCCCACCAGCCCCCAACGGAAGCGCGTCCAGCTCTTCATGCGGCACAGATTTCAGACGGGCCGTCCCTGAAGGAGACCCTTCCTGTCCCCGCTCCGGCGGGGTCTGTGACCCCGCCGCCCTCCGCGGCCTGGCGGGTCGCAGACCCGCCAGGAGCAGAAATCTTCCCGCTCCGGCGGGGTCTGTGACCCCGCCGCCCTCCGCGGCCTGGCGGGTCGCAGACCCGCCAGGAGCAGAAATCTTCCCGCTCCGGCGGGGTCTGTGACCCCGCCGCCCTCCGCGGCCTGGCGGGT